>ENA-OQEY01001087-OQEY01001087.1-human-gut-metagenome-genome-assembly--contig:-NODE-1087-length-12355-cov-4.082180_pt1 | contig 12355 bp, 9 predicted proteins | sample MGYA00242801_ERZ504647 | MGnify/ENA primary metagenome ERZ504647 (study PRJEB26092, sample SAMD00036204) | human gut metagenome | host: Homo sapiens | study: EMG produced TPA metagenomics assembly of... | reverse complement strand
GAAAACACTATTCAACAGCTCTCAACAGAATTTAATATCGTAGCAGAGACAGCTCAGTCTGCAATTGATGAAGCGACGCTTTTAACCGAAGCTCTTAATTCTCAGACTACTGGGCAAGGCGTTACGCTGGAGAATTTCGAAGCTCTTATTGCTGCCAATGAAAATTACGCCGATGCGCTTGAATACAGCAACGGTGTGATGCAGATAAATGCTGATCGAGCACGAGAGATTGCAAACCAAGATATTTCCGAACAAATAGCTAAGGTAACTACGGAAATGAAATTGCAAGCTCAAGAGCTTCGGAATACTGAGTCATCACTTGAAAACTATCGTGAGCGCCTAGCTAAATTACAGCAACAGCAAGAACTTGGTCTTGTAGTAAACCAAGATACGATAGACGCATTAAAATCCTCTATAACAAGTTACGAAGAAAGCAGCGCTACAATCCAGGAGAATATCGCTAAGTATTCAGTCTTAATCTCTAATTTGCGAGAGGCAACTAGCGCTTATCAGTTATGGCAAGACGCCCAAAATGCGCCCGAGTCTGGAGACATGTATGATGACACTCTTTCTGCTCTCCAGCAAATTAACGAGGGGCTTGAATCTGGCAAAGTCGGTACACAAAAATTCGAGGCTTCAGTAGAATTCCTTATCCCCGATGATGTGTCCAGAGATAACGCCGAGGCTATCGAAGACTATAAAGAAAATGTCCTCGATAGATACATCACTTTCGATGAAGAAAGTGGTGAACTGATTGCAGATGGTGTTGCTAACTTTACGAACGATGCTTTGAACAAAGGACTTGCCTCGGTTGATGAAAATGGCGATTGGCAAGTCAATTCTGGCGTCGTAATGCAGGACTTCGTTGATAAGATGCATCTCACTCCCGAAATGGTTCGCGCCATTTTTGGAGAATTGGAAGAGTACGGGTTTGAATTTGCTTGGGACGACGAATTCAGGGAGTCTATGGAACTGACGGAGGAAGAAGTCACCCAATACAAAGATAAGATCAACCAAACGCTTTCTGAAATTGGCACAGATCCTATAGACATTCAAGCAAATGTTTCTGAAATAACTCAAGCAGAGGCTGATCTGTATGATCTAGAAAACTACGATGTCCCTGGATTGATAGAGCTACCAATTAACGTCAAAGCTAATCTGCAAATTCAAAGTGACATAGAAGAAAAACAAAGTGAGATCGAAGCCCTCAAGGCCGGACTTCTCAATGAGGATGGAACAATCAATCTTGAAGTCCAAGCAGAAATCTCGCAGGCGGAGACGGACCTAGCAATTTTACAAGCAAGGCTTGCCGCACTTGAACAGCCTACGCAGGTTGAAATTGAATTAGCAACGGCTACCATTGATGAACAAATCGCAAATCTGCAACTCCAGCTTGAAGGCTTAGATCCGAAATCTGAAACATTCGAGTTAGATACCCAGAACATTCAAGGTCAGATTGATGCTTTAGAGCAAACCAAGATAGATATTCAGAGCGGGCTCACAACAACCGAATTTGATGAAAATGCTTCTGCTGTTGAAAGTAAGATAGATGAGTTAAGCGAGAAAGAAGCTACGCCAAGAGTTCGATTAGTAGGGCACACCACTGCAATTGCCAATATCAACAGCGTAGCTGCTGCAATATCAGGTCTCCCCAGAGAACGCACAATTAGCATTAAAACGAGATACGATCCATCTGGAGCAATCGCTGCCGGACTATCTAGTGTTGTTTCAGCGGGTGGTAGTGCTGGTGCATTTGGTACAGCCACTACTGGGTATGCGTATGCTAATGGAGAATGGGGAATCTCACATGCACAAAAGGCTTTAGTTGGGGAACTCGGGCGCGAACTTGTTGTCGATCCTTACTCCGGCAAATGGAAAACCGTTGGAGATTTTGGCGCAGAAATTGTTGATCTTCCCAAAGGAGCAATTGTATTCAACCACCTCCAGACTGAAGAGATTCTTAAAAAAGGATATGTCCATGGTCGGGGTACTGCCCTCGCTTCAGGTAACGCATTTGTTACAGGCGGAGGTAATCTTGGCAATATTCAGGTTGGTCAAGGAATCACCGACTGGGATACCGGATATATTCCTGGTGCTAATGCTGCCACCAACGCTACCAACAATTACACTAATGCGGTTAAAGATGCGGCTTCTGCGACAAGTGATGCTTCCGAAGAGGTCGAAGAGTACATCTCCGATCTTTGGGAACTTTACGAAGTCGAAACAAAACTCGCAGACATTCAGGCAGATTCAGATATCCTAGAGACACAGCTCGATATGGCTGATTCTGCGAATAAGGCAATCGGCATCCAGGAAAAACTTCTTGACCAGTACGAAGCAGAACAAGAAGCTCTTCATAATCTTGTCGAAGCCCGTCGCGAGTTAATCCAAGAAGATATCGCAACACTGCGAGACCAAGGGTTTATAATCAACTATGATCCCGAGCAGAATAACCTCTTTATCGAAAATACAGAGCATGTCAACGATTTGATGGGAGCAACTCAGGAAGAGACAAATGATCTCCGAAAAGAGATGGAAGAGCTCATAAATTCAATAATTGACATGAATGATGCAAACCAAGAAAGTGGCAAGTCTTGGTGGGATTTAGCTCAGAATATCCAGCAAGTTAAAGAGGAACTTGCCGAGAACGCTACTAGCATTTTCGATGATTTCATCGAATACATGGATGCCTTCGAGCTTTGGGCTGATAGTGGAATTAACCGAGTAGCAGCTCTTTCACAAAAACAAGCAGAATTAAATCGCCTCTATGAGGAAGGATACCTAACAATCCAAGCATATCGGGAACAGTCTTTCGACCTCCAGCAAGAAATCTACGAAGAACAGCGCGATGCTATTACTGAAATTATCGAGCTGACCGAAGAAATGATAAAGCAGGAAGTCGAAGACCAGATTGAAGCCCTAGAAAAGCAAATAGAAGCGTATCGAGAGCTGATTGATCTTCGGAAGGAAGCTCTTGAAGAAAACAAAAGAGAAAACGACCATCAGGATGAGATCAACGAAAAACTCGAAGAGATGGGAAAACTCCGTCAGCAGATTGATAGGCTTAATCTAGCTGCTCAATCTGGAGATCGTGCGGCTGCTGCTGAAAAGGCAGCGTTAGATGAGCAGTATGCGGAACTCCAGAAAGAGCTTGTCGACATGCAGGCTGATTATTCATATGATACGCAGCAGGATGCTCTCGACAAAGAGATGGAGGCTTTTGAAGAGCAGAAAAATGAAGAGATCAAGAAGCTCGAAGAGTCAATTGATACCGAAGTAAAATTGTACAACCTCGCCATTGCCCGTATAAATGAGGGATGGGACAAGCTGTATCAAGATTTGATTAGCTATAATTCCAAGTACGGTGATGCTATTGATGGCGAAGACTCTCTGAAAACGGCCTGGGAGAATGCCACTGAGGCTGTTAAGGACTACGCTTACAATGTTGAAGCAGCTCTGCAAGGTATTAAAACTGAGGGGTCTTTTGGAAACATCCAGACCAATCGGGTTAACGAGCTCATCAATCAGATGAAGGCCAATGGGCAAGGTTGGGCGAACGCTACGACCCAGGCCGAGAAAGATCGCTATGAAGCCGCAAACGAAGCCCTTGCAAAGCAACTGTCTGTTGAGCTTGGGCGACCGGTTGTAAAAGGCTACGATGGAGAATGGTATCTCGATAAGATTGGAGGCCAAAAGCTATATGACGTATATCCAGGCGGCACGACTTCCCGTCCTTCTACTGAGGATGATGCCAACAAAGAAAATGCCACTGAAGCAAAAGTGAGAGAGCTGGTCCGCAACATGCGAGCCAATGGATCAAAGTATGCTAATGCCACAAGCGATGCAGAACGAGAAGTATACGCTGCCGCAAACCGTCAGATCGCTCAGCAAGTATCTTCCCTGATTGGACAACCTGTTGTTATTGGTGATGACGGAGTGTGGTATATCGGTGCTGTTGGTCGAAGAAAGCTGTACGATGTTTACCATAAAGGTGGAATCGTTGGAAACGCAGGAACACTCAAAGATAATGAGATGTTCACCGTTCTTGAAAAAGGTGAATTCGTTCTTAGCGATTCTCAAAAGAAAACGCTTTTCGACTTAATTGGGGTTGCCAAAAATCTGAATGACATTCCCACAAATAAGCTGGTTCCTTCTCGTGGGATTGAAACTCGTGATTTTGGAGGAGATAGTTTCCAAGCCGATTTCGACATTGATTTCAATGTTTCCGGTGAATTGGACACCAATTCTGCCCGAAAGTTTGCAGACATGTTTGCTGACTATGCGATATCGAAAATGCAGAAAGGTTTTTCTAAGTCTGGAATTTTTAATGGCAGGGCGGCTTTTGGTAAAGCATGAGAGGTAGCAAATGCTACCTCTCCCCTACTATGTTAACGGAATGATGAGGAGGTGAAATAATGGTATTTGATTTTTCTAAGCTGAAATTGAAAGATAGTCCAGTTCTTATCCTTGAAACCTTGTCTGGTAAAAAACTCCAACCGCTTGGGTTTGCGACAAATATCACTCCCCATCTCATGTATAACGAAGTGTCTACTATTGAGTTTTCCTATCCGAAGACAGTGGATGGTACACCTACTCCTCATTATGATGATCTTGTAGGTTGGAATGTTATTGAGTGGAAAGACCTCGGGAAATTTATACTTGTTGACCCGCAAACAACTTATGCGGATGGGCACGAGATAAAATCATGTCAGGCATATTCGCTAGAGTTCGAGTGGGTAATGAAACAGATTGTGTTACCCGAAGGAGTTTATAACTTCTGGAATCCTGTCGCACCAGATGACACTATTTTGGGAATTATTATGGACGCTGTTCCCTCTTGGAAACTTGGAACAGTTGACGGCTCTCTAGTAGGAGTATACCGCAGCTTTGATGAGCAGAGTAACAACCTGTACGATTTTGTAAAATCAACTCTCCAAGAAAGCATTAACTGCATTTTCGAGTTTGATACACTTACTAGGACTGTAAACGTGCGAGATGTGAGCTCGCGAGTGGCAATTAAGCCGGTATACTTGTCGGCCAAAAATCTCCTCAAAGAGATAAATCTGGAAGAAGATTCTCAAAATATTGCTACATGTGTTGATGTGACTGGAGCCGATGGTGTGAATATTATGAGTGTCAACCCCACCGGGTTGAACACGCTGTATAATCTCGATTACTTTATGACTCCCACCCACTTCTCGCAATCTGTTATCCAGAAATGGAACTCCTGGAAAACCTCCTATGAGAACAACCGGCAATATTATTACGATTTGTCGATAGAGAGAGATTTGCAGACAGCGAAACTTCTAGCTGAGAACGCGCACCTTGTCCTTTTAAATGAAAATCTGAAAGACTTGGAGCAACAGCAAACGGCAGTAATTGAGTCGGATGATGATAACGAATTTAAGGATGACCAACTTGCTGATCTGAATGAACAGATTGAAGCAAAAAAAGCCGAGGTTGCCGAACAGCAGGCAAAGGTTGACGCTGCGCAAGCTGATATTGATGAAATCACCTCACAGCTTGAAACAATCAATAAAAACCTGCTTCCTCAAAACAACTTTACTGAAGATGAATGGGCGCTTATACAACGCTATATTAAAGAGGACGCTATCTCAGATTCTACGTTCGTTTATCCTGCTGTGCAGTCTTATAATACCGCTGACGAAAGATATCCGCTGGAGAACGCTCAGTGTAATATTGGGCCCGCTGAGGGAATGCCCGCAGATGCTCCCGGAATTCAAGTAACAAAAATATTCCATCCTTATTTTGAAGATAAAGTCATGTACTCTATCGAAGGTGGATATCTCACACTTGATAACATTTCGTCAAATATCATTTCCGGTTCCTATGAACGGAAAAATGATGGCTCCTGCGTACTTTCTTTTTATCTTGGAGAAGGTACGATTGGAGATAGGAAAATAAAGAGCGGAAGTGTAGCTATATCCGGCACAAGCACAGCTCCTATAGATGATACAGTTCCAGACCCCGATACTCCTGATTCGGTAGCATACGGCACAACAATTCAGTTCACTGTTTCAGACGCTTATGTTTATGTAACGGAAAATCTTACTGTGTTTCAGCAGCGTTCCGTGGAATGGGATTTGCTGGAATGGGGCGAGGACACTCTCAACAAATTGGCGTATCCCACCTACACATTTGACATAGACAGTGCGAACTTCTTAACCATAGATGATTTTGAGTATTTTCGGAAAAACTTGGAGCTTGGAGCTAAGTGTTATCTTGAACTCGCTCCCGGTAAAGTGCTAAACCCTATCCTCATTGGGGTCCAATGTAGCTATAGTGATTTATCCGAACTTGTTCTGGAATTCTCCGATTCCTTCTTGTCTTCAGACCTTACGTTTCAGATGAAGGACTTATTAGAAGATGCCATTTCCATGGGCAAGAGAGTGGATTACAGTAAGAACACATACAGCTCTTTCGTAAACAGCGGGGCATCTTCTACAGTGAGGGATTTTATTACCCAATCTCTGGATGCAGCGAGAAACAACATTGTGACATCTACTGACCAGGCCATTACCTGGACTGGAAACGGCCTTCGTTTTCGCAAATGGAATTCCGACCATACAGATTATGAACCCGAGCAAATGTGGGCAATCAACAACCAACTCGTGTTTTCCGATGATAACTTTAATAGCGTAAAGACAGCACTTGGTAAGATACTTGTTGGAGACGCTTGGATGTACGGCATATCTGCTGAGGCGCTTTTAGGGCGTTTTATTGCGGGTAACAATCTTTATATCGTCTCTGAGAAAGTTGATGGTCAAGGGAATGCGGTGTTCCGTGTAGATGGCGAAGGTGCCCAGCTCCACAACGCAGTGTTTGACGTTTTCAACGGGAGCAACACGCAGCTCTCCATCAATCCCTACTTTGGTATCGCTATCGGCAAATACCCTGTATTTACTGACAATGGGGACGAGGGTTATCAAGTAAACGAAGAAAACGCTGTCTTCTGGGTAGACTTGGATGGCAACCTTCATATCAAGGGAACCTTGGAAGCTGCTGACGGTTACTTTACCGGTATCGTCCAGGCGGAAGATTTCCGAGACTTAGAAGGTAACTCCATGATGAATGGGGACTACCAGTTCAACCCTGACTATTTGAATCTTTTGGGACTCACCGTCTATGGCCCCGGCGGAGATATAGTGTTCTCTGTTAACGGACAGGGTGAGGTGTATATCAAAGGTGAGATTGAAATGGATGGCGGGCATATCTCTTGGGATAATGTCAATTCCGATCCCGCTGTTGAAGACGCTTTGAATGCGGCGGAAGATGCAGAAAATGCAGCCGATAGTGCTGCCAATGACGTAAGAGCATTGGCAAATGGAACCTATCCGAGCGGTACATTTATCAGCGGAACCGCTATATATTCTCCTCAGCTCTTATTTGGTAATTATGGGAACTATGGGACAATCGAAGCAGGAACTGGATACAACGGGGTAAGCACAACTCAACTCATCGTAATTCATGGAGATCACGGCCTTCGAATTGAAGCTGTTGGCGGAGGAATTGCGTTAGAGGCAAGTGGAGACGTTTGGGTGGGGTGTGGTCTATCTGTTCAAGGAGGAACCTTTTCTGTTGGATCGGGCGGAGGATTTCGCGTAGAATGTTCTGGACAATTTACTAGCACGTTGAGCGTGAGTGGGAATGCTACATTCAATAATAACTTATACGCACGAACGATCAGTCTACCCTCTATTAGCGATCTATATGATTACTTGATAGGTCTAAGAGACCGTATCTCCGCTCTTGAATCAGGAAGTTAATTGAAAGGAGTTAGCTTTGACAAACATCGAAATCAACCAAGCGCTTGTTCCTGTGTATCAGGCGCTCAACAATATTTCTGTGTCAGGACGTGATAACCTCGGCAACCTTGCAGGGGCTATTCGCGTTATCGAAGATATTCTGAATAGGACTGCGGAAGCAGCGAAACAGGAATCTGCGGAATGACGCAGTTTTCTGAAATAGCTTAGTAAGGAGGTGGAGCCTTGGCTTTTGAAGGATGTGAATTTTCTTTTGACGGTATTCCAAGCCACGCTTTCGGGCTAGTTATGTATGAGTTTGGAACATACGCTCAAGATGACACTTTCTCTTTTCCGTCAGCAGGGAATATCATAGGAGAACGTATTCCCCATCGCCTCTCTTCCCTATTTTATACTTTAGAACTGGATGATGTGGCGGAATTCACTATGGTGTTCGGAGCAAATCCTGAATCCATGGACGAGCGTGATCCAATTGACCGGTGGGAACAAGCTGAGATTGCATCGTGGCTTACAAGCAAAGATGGATACCGCTGGTTAGAAATTGACCAGGATGATATGCACACGTTCAGGTTCAGGTGCATCATTTCTGAGCTTGAGTCAATTTCTGTTGGTGGCGAACAGTGGGCTTACCGATGCAAAGTTACCTGTGACTCTCCTTACGCATACATGTATCCTCAAGCGTTTTCGTATAAAGCAACAGGAGATACAAGCGCAATCCTTAGAAATGACAGTACGGTTAATCAAGACGTTTACCCTTTGGTAAAAATCACAATGAATGGCGGCAACAGCTTCTCTATTACAAACGAAGAGTTCGGTGAAACCCTTACTCTATCCGAGTTGCCAGCGCAGACATTCACCGTGACGATTGACAATGAAAATCAGATAATCACAAGTGATGATTTACCGGACTACGACTTTTATGAGCATTTCAATTTTACTTTCCTTCGCTTAAAACGCGGAGTGAATAGATTGACTTTTGATGGGAACGCAAGCGTTCTGATACTTTGCGATTTCCCTGTTAATATTGGAGGCTGACCATCGTGAAAAACCCAATATATCAGTTTCCTACTATCGAGTTTATTGGAGGGGAAACTTCCACATTCATTTGGAACTTATGGTCGCTCACTCCTAATGAGAAACCCAATCAACAGGAACCTTTTAACGCAAGTGGTTGTACGGTGACGTTTTCTCTCATCAATTTTTCAGACCGCTTCCTGGATTTTGCGCCACCAATTCTTTCAAAAAAATGCGAGTTGCGAGAAAACACAGATGGTCTTTTATGTATTGCTGTAACTAATCTTGCTTCGCTTGACACCGTTGACCTTGAGGGAAAATTTATATACCAGCTCACAATCAATTCCCCGTCTGGAGAAGCAGAAGTTCCAGGACAGGGAATTTTCTATATCAACGGTAATATTGACAGGGCGCTTGTCAAAGGAAGTGCTGCCTCAAGTAATACAATGCGTAAATTTCAGCGATCATTGTACATAGGTTCCAAATGAAATTGATTGATCCAGAAAGGAGACATCATGGTTACTACATACTTTCTTAATCTTATAGCAGGAAATATCTTTGGTTCCAAGAAAGATCCTGCAATTCCCCAAACTTACTGGTTGGGGTTAAGTTCTACTGCGCCTTCCGTTGATGGGACTGGTGCAACGGAACCCTCCAATGTCGGCACAGCTTATGCGAGAATCCAGCTAACTGGGATTTCTGAGCCAACCGCAGGAGAAGTTACTAATTCAGAAACATTGAGCTTTCCTGAAAGCACCGCCGACTGGGGCAATATGCTGTATTACCTTGTTTATGATAATCAGACCGGCGGGAATCTGTGTCTATACGACGAGCTCGAAAACAGCCGCCGTGTGGAGACCGACACCGTTGTAACATTCAAACCGCAGACATTGAAATTTCACGTTTCAAATGATCCTCATACCGACGTTGGCGGTTAACCGTTTTCGTGAGGTGGTGGTATGAGGCAATTTGACATATATGTACGCCAAAGGATCTATGAGATCAACGCCTATGTAAATGAATTGGCGCTACTAATCGAAATGGCAGGCTACGCTACGATAATTGTCTACACCGAGCCTTTAGCCGCAGTATTAACAAAGAACGCCTCTGCTCCTACGAATTACGTCATCGTTGACACGAATGAGCCCTCTGCTTTTCTAACAAAGTATGGTGATGGAGATAGCCCCGTATATGTTTACTCTACCAGTGAAGACGAGCTTCTTACCAAGTATGCCAAAGGAGATTCCACTTTCGTTGTAGGGATTGATGGGGAAACTCCGTTGATCCAGAGCTTTGCGCGCGCAAATAGTACGGTTGTAATTGCTACAGAACCAGTAAACGCCTATATGGAATCTAGTCTCCATGGCGATAGCTCGATGTACTTTGGAACTCAAAGCGACCCTAATGGAGTTCACTTAGAAAAATTTGCGAACGGAGAATCCACCTTGTTTGTAGGAATGGATGCTCATATGATCGCCCGGTCTTTTGCGGAGGCTGCTCACGACGCCCCTGTTTACATTGGAACTGCACCTGCGCTAATTCGCCTATGCCGGTATCGCCTGTTTTCTGATATGGAGAATGTGACATTTGCAGACTTCTCAAACATGACAATGGATGACGTGATTTTTATTGACGTGTAAAGGAGGGAATGTATGAGCACTAAATCAAGTAATCTTGGCCTTACCTTGGTCAATTCAAACGAGGGCGCTACTCGATTTAAGGATTGGGTAGATTTGCTTACCGGAACTGCGGAAACCTCCAATATGCAAATTATTGACGCTGCGGTTGGACAAGCTGAGCAGTCACTCTCCCAGCACGTTGCAAATATGACAATTCACGTTAGCGTTGGGGATAAAGAAGCGTGGAATAGCAAGATTGCGCTTGTACAAGGATATTATTCCGGCGGGAATTTTTATGAGGAGGCAGATCACCTTACTCTTATAACTCCCAATGATAAATCTTTGTTTGTTGACAATGCAGGCGAAAACAAAGTCCTCTACGGATGGGATGCTGTTAGTCAGACCTACTACCCGTTGGGTTCCGGCGAGGAAAGCCTTGATTTTGGGACTTGGGGGTGATGTAAATGTTTGACTTACAAGTTACGAAAAATCTCATCACTTTGGCTGAGTATGAAGAACTTACGAGCGGGTCTGCACAAGTTTATGATTGTATCTTTGAGTTTAATGCCGATTGGGTGGGGCTTACAAAAAAGATTGAATTTACCGTAGACGCAGAACTGTCTACTACTCCCCTTCCTGTCATGTATGTTTATCTTGATGAAAACGGTATGTGTCAGATCCCTAAAGAAGTGCTTTATCCAAAATGGAATGGGCACAAAATTTTGGTAGGAGTGTGTGGCACAAGAGGCGTAGACATAGTTCTTCCTACAATATGGATTTCTCTCGGCACGCTCCAGCCTGCTGCTTCTGGAGATCCCGGTGTTCCTGGTATCACTCCTGATGAGCTTGATGCCGTTAAAGAAGATATCGGTAAGATTGAGGATCTAACAACAACTGACAAAACTTCTCTAGTAGGCGCTGTAAACGAAATCAACGAAAAGGTTGAAGAGCTGGCCGAGCAGACTATCGGTTATGAGCTGCCAGTAGCTAGTGCTGAGGTTCTGGGCGGAGTAAAAATTGGTCATGGGGTTACGATTGCGGAAGATGGAACGATCTCTGTGGACACTTCTATTTCCGACGATAATCTTGTCACACCCGAAGACATAAACAGTATGCTAGATGAAATTTTCCCGTCTGAATAGTAAGGCAGAAAGGAGGAAGAAAAATGCCATCTGATGGAACAAAACTTGTTACCTTTCAAAGCCTTAAAGACACAACTATAAGAATCAAACAGGAATACCTAGAGGCAATTGCCAAAAGCGGATATGCAAAGTTCAGAACGGTAGATGCTATCCCTGACCCTCAAACAGCAGAAGACAACGTGCTGTATTTGGTTAAAGATAATTCTGCGGATTATTACAACATATACGCACTGATTGATGGCGCAATGGCACCTCTCGGGAATACATCGGTAGATTTAGATGGTTATGTTACAACCGAGGAATTAGCGCAGGCTGTAAGTGAAGCTGTTTCTGGAGAAGTCCAGGCAAACGTCGCAACTGATGAAGAATTTAATGAAATGATTATTGAGGTATTCGGTCCCGAGAGTGGAACCGTGTAACCCATAGTCATAGAACAAACACCCTTTTTTTATTTTCCAAGGAGGAAAAGAACATGGCTTATGATTCCAACAAACTGACTAAACTTGGTCAACTCAAAACTCTTGCGGAACGGATCGCAAACGATTACACAAAGAAGACTGACTTCGATGCTCTGAAGGGACAGGTAGAAGGTATTATCTCTACTGGCGGCGAAGCTAACGTACTGGAAAGCGTTAAGGTAAACGGTACTGCTCTGAAGATTGCAGAAAAGGCCGTTGACATTCTGATCGCTACCGGAGCTACTAATGGCTCTTTGTCCGTAAACGGCACAGATGTCCTTGTCAAAGGTCTGGCTGCGCTGGCCTACAAAGCTAATGGGACTGAGACCGACCTGGAT
>ENA-OQEY01001085-OQEY01001085.1-human-gut-metagenome-genome-assembly--contig:-NODE-1085-length-12376-cov-2.951866_pt1 | contig 12376 bp, 8 predicted proteins | sample MGYA00242801_ERZ504647 | MGnify/ENA primary metagenome ERZ504647 (study PRJEB26092, sample SAMD00036204) | human gut metagenome | host: Homo sapiens | study: EMG produced TPA metagenomics assembly of... | reverse complement strand
AGATGACGATGGGAAACATCTAAGCAAGGAAGGCCCGTTTACGGGCGGCAAGTAACAGGATCGCGGCTGGCAGACCGCACCAACGCGCTGTGCGCGTGCCGCTAGTAACAGAGGGCTTTGCCCGTCTATGAAATACCCCCGGCTTCGCCGGGGGATTTTTATTTACTGTGTTGCGGGAAGTCCCGCTCTTCAAGGCTCCTCCAAGCTGCCGCCTGGAAAGGCGCTTTGATAGCGGTGGCGGGTGGATTCTCTGTATGCATCCACCACCTCCCGCCCCAGATCGGGGAAGTCTGTAATCAAACCGGTAACGCCCCTTTTCAAATACTGGAGCATCCGGTCTGTGTCATACACGCTCCAAGCATAGACAGGCAAGCCGCTGTTCCGGGCCAACCGAGTCATCTGATAGGAAACCATGGACTCCTCCACCGCCAAAAAGTCAATGTCATACTGCCAGATACCCTCATCCAGATCGCCGCTGGAGGCATAAGCGCAGTACCCCACCCACCATTCGGGATGGGCTTGCTGCAGGGCCGCCATACTGGCATAGTCCTGTGACATAAACATCCGCCGATCTCCCAGGCCGGATTGCTCCACCAGGGAAAGAACCGCTTGGGTCAGCGCAGCTGCATTGTCCTCCGCCGGTTTCAGCTCTACCAACAGCCCGGTGAGTGAAGGGGACTCTGCCAGCTGCTCCAGCACCCCGGCGAATGTGGGAATGTGACCGCCCTCTTTCGCATAACCTGTGGGGTACAGTTCCAGGCTGGCAAGCTCCTCCGCGCGCAGGCTGCCCACATTGAGGTTTTGTCCCGCCAAGCGCCAGAGGCTGGCATCGTGGATGACTACAGGCACCCCGTCCGCGGAAAGCTGCACATCAATTTCCGCGTAATCCGCACCGCGTTCAGCCGCGGCCTGAAAGGCGGCAAGGGTGTTCTCCGTCTCGTAAATGCAATCCCTGTGGCCAATCACTGCCGGAGGATGGACAAGATCCGGCGGGGCGCTCCCCGCGAACATCCAAACGCCCGCCCCCAGGCAGAGCAGAAGGGCCGCGATCCGCACTCCCCACCGTTTCCACTGGGCCAGAAGTCTTTGGCCCAGGCATCCAAGCCGCCTGCGGAGAATTTCTGCCAACAGGGCGGCATCTCCCTGCCAAGCAGGGGCCGCCGCAATGCAGAGCTCCCGCTGGGGATCCATCACAGCCAAAAGCAGCCGCACAAAAAGGGCCATAGCCGCCGTATCCAGAAGGGCCCGCACCACCCAGTAGGCAAGGTCAATGGGAAAGGCCTCGGAATAGAGAAGATTGCGGAAAAAGGCTGCATCAAAGTCAACCAGCCCCAAGCGGTTGCGCCGCCAATACTGGGCAATGCGGGTGAACACCCCCAGCCACAGCACGATAGCTCCCACCACGGTGGGGCCTCTCCAATCCAGGCGGCCGTTTCGCCAGAACGCGCGGCGCCATACCTTCAGGCTCCCCTGGGCCGCAGAGAAGAGGCGCTCCCGGCGCAGAGCCATAAAGAGGGGAACAAACAGGAACAACAGGGCCAAGAGGTATAGAATGGTTGGGATGGCAATTAAAGCCGCCCTCCCCAGAACATCATAGCGGCGCGGCTCGCTGTAGATAAACTCTGGAATGGATAAGGTGGGGATGAGGCTGTTCACATATCCAAAACCAGCCAGGGGCAGCAGCGCCAAATAGAAGACGCCCGAAACCGGAAGTGACCAGCCCCTCAGCGCACCCAGACTCCACAGGGAGCCCCACCACAACTCCCGCCAAGTGAAATCCTGGCCCTGGCGGGTAAGGGCCGCAATGCGGATGACAGTAGAAAGCTCCCAAAAGACAAAAGCTGTGGCTGCCGCGGCCACCAGCAGCAACACCACCACGCCTGCTGGACTGACAAAAGCAAAGGCTGCTCCGCTGTTGAAATTCAAGCCTTCCGATGCGGCGTAGATGCGGTAAATCCCTCCCAGCACCGGGTAAACCAGGCAGATGGTGAGCAGCTTGCACACCGCTTCAAATTTGAGAATCTCCCCCGTTGTACGCAATAGGCTTTTCACACATTTTTCTCCTGTGGGCTCGGGCCGCCTACGCGGCCCCTTAGTCTCGGCAAAGTATTATACCACAGGGATTCCCCCGCACGCAAGAAGCCCCGCCCGGGAGATCTGCAGCCAGAAAAAGGACCCCTTTCGGGGTCCCTCTTCTGCTTGCAAGCACTTATTTCAGTTCTGTCCAAGTTTCCACGTTGGTACTGGGTTTGGTATATGTATGGCTGTTGGTAGCCTCTACAATGTGGTAATAGCCCCAATGGGTGGAGGTTACATCGCTGAAGGCGTTCAATTCATCCGCGTGCCCGGCGACAAACTCGCGGTCCGCGAAGCGGCCCAGCATCTTATTGACGATGGATGTCACTTCTACGCGGGTGATCCGGTTTTCCGGCCGGAACGTACCGTCTTCATAGCCTTCAATCCATCCATACTGGATAGAGCCCACCACGGCCTCATAGAACCAGTCGCCGCTGCGCACATCGGAGAAGACGTTGGTCCCATCCAGGGCGCCCTTGGTAAACTTCATAGCCATGGAAGTGAATTCCGCGCGGGTGATGGAGCGCTCTGGCTCAAACCGGTTCTCCCCTACGCCGGAGATGATCCCCATACTGGCCAGGGTATTCACGGACTTCGCATACCAAGCGTCCGCGGGCACATCCTCAAAGGAGGCGGTGATGGCCACATTCTTGTCCACCAGCAGGTTGTAGAACATCTGGGCAACCTCTGCGCGGGTCATGTTCTGGTCGGGGCCAAAGGTCCCCTCGGGATAACCAAAGAGGTATTGATTGTGGTTTTCCGTATCCAGCAGGTCCGAGACACCCGTGTCATCCGGGTCAGCGGGCTCAGAAGGGGTGACAGGGGGAGTGACGGCGGCCTCCTCCCAAACCAGAGCGAAGGGAGAGAAGGAGCCGTTTTCAGCATCGCCCTGCAGAGTGAACTGAATCCCTTGATCCGTATTGGTAACAGAAACCGTTTCGATTACGCTGGCATTAATCTGACTCGTTAAGTCTTCCTCAGACCCCAAACTGTATTCCCGGTGCAGGCCAGTAAAGTGCAGCAGGGTAAATTTTGTATCCTGATCCGTGCCAGCGGGGTAAGGCCAATAAATGATGATATCCTTGTCTGTGCTCACCCAGGCATTGCCGTTGCTGTAGTCCACCAAATCCAAGTATTTAAACTGGTAGTCCATGCCATCGAATGAGAGAACATTGTCGCTTTCCGCCTTTTCAATAAGCATTTGGATCCGGTCAGTGGAAGCGCCACCGGTACCAGTAGGCAGTAAGTCATCAAACATCAAGTGAATTTCACCATTGCTCTCTCCAAGGCCTGAATTACTGCCGTTGGTATGATAGGTAGCACCGTCCTGGATAACGGCCACAGCCATATCTTCTAAGGTTTCGGGCACTTGAGAAACCACCGGCTCCGTCAGTTCGTTATCACTGGCTTCATCCTCGTCTGAAACATAGCGAATGGTCAGGGTACCGTCTGCCACACGGACAGTATTACCTCCAATCGTCAAACCTGCCACAGATCCATCGCTTTCTATTTTGAGAGACGCGGGAGCAGCGTCAGACAAATTAAAGCGTGCGGCATATACGCCAGGGGTGTGGTCATCTGTAAGGGCGGTGCCTTCACTATCATAATAACTGACAGTAAATAGCTCTTCGAGATTGTCAAGAGTGTAAGAAGTTGTATCCTCTCCTACTCTCACTTCTCCGTCTTCGGGTTTGGTGTTCTCCATTGTCCAGGATGGGAAGCCTTCTTCATCACCGCCGGTGTAGATAGTGATATCATCCGGGCGCAGGACATACTCATCGGACATCACCAGCATCACGGCGTAAGAGGTACCAGCGGTTAGATTATCCAGAGTGATATCCAAGTTTTCCTGATTGACAATCTCTTCCAGCTTAACCTCAGCATCAGCATCCGGCGTGCCGTCAGCTTGCAAGGGGACGTAGGCTACATAAAGGCCGCGGCCGGGCTCGATGCCGCCAATGCCCAAAAATCCTTTAGGCCGGTCCGTAGTAAAGTGGAAGCTACTCTCACTGGGCTGCATCCATATAGCAGAAGAACCATAGGTTTTCCATCCTGTATAGTCGGGATTTGTAGAGAGCTCGTTTTTGATAGCCGTAACAGCGGCAGCGTTGGCGTTGCCCAACTTCACGGCGGCGTAATCTTCATCAAGAGTTACGTCAAAAGCTTTCAGGTCAATAGTGGTGTTGCCCTTAATGGCGCCAGGTGCAATCTCAACATGCTCTTGTGCGTAAGTAGCGGTCAGACTACCGGTTACCTGGATTTGCGCTTTCCCGTTATTATTGTTCTCAATAACCGCGATATCTTCGATAGAAAGCAGAGAACCGGTACTATCCTTGGGTTCATAGACTACGGCGTATCCGGAACAATTGGTAATCTTGCCTTGAACCGTCACTGCAGAGTAATTTTCAGCTTTAATTGCATCACTTTTAACATTGGTAATTGTACCAGTTTCCGTTATTGTGACAACCCCGCCGGGAACATTGTTATTCTTTGAAATAAACAGAACAGGAACGTTCATACCGTCAACAGTTCCGGCAATTTCAATGTCGATTTTGCCTCCATTTCTATAAATCATAGCAGTGTCCGCTGTACAATCAGTGACACTTCCTTCTTCGAGAAGCCTGAATGTAACAGTCCCACCGCCCCTCAAACGGAAAAACACATTGTTTGAGTTACAATTGGAAATTGTTCCTCCGATTTCAATAATTCCTCCATTGTTATCGACTAAACCAATGGTCTGAATATTTTCCATCCTGGAATTTTCTTCCATGACGAAAGAACCGGGCGCAAGCCAAATTGCAACGTCTCCACCTCTTACGTCATTTGGGTCAGTTTTAATGTCAGATATGGATCCAGCGCTCTCAAGAGTAAAATGAGAATTCCCAAGGGCTGCAACAGCAATACCGCCAAAGCCTCCCGAGGCACCCCCACCTAGATCAGAACCCTTTGCTGGATCACTGGTCATTACTCCATTTGCGGTAATATTTTGAATGGAGCCATTCACCGTGGCATTGCCCCCATCCTCAAGATAGATGGCACGGCCATCTATCTTTTCAATAGAGGATCCTTCTTCCATCTCAATTTTACCGCCTTGGCTCCAGATAGCTGCAACACCGCCTTTACGGTTTCCAAGACTATCATCAATAATCTTGCTGCCAGCTTCCATAATCAAAGTGCTACCATACCAAACACCATCATCATCTGTATTGCCTCCAATACGAACAGCAGACATACCGCCAAAGTTTTTGAGGGTTGTGCCTTGTCCCAAAATGATGGTGCCTTTACCATCACCATAGGCTGCAATAATGGCGTCTTGCACTTTACTTTCGTTCTTTTTATCTCCATCTCCGGTCAACTGTTCCTTGTACTCGTTCTGTTCCTGTTTAAAGTCATCATCGAGAATGATGTTTTCGAGACGCAGTTCGGAACCATTGGCCACTTCAATCATGGCCGGATGATACGCGCCCCTTCCAGTGTCCAGGCCACGCTCAAATCCCTCAGCCCGAGTGATAGTAAAACCATTTCCATCAATGGTAATAGATTTTTCACTTATCAATGCAAGCTTTGACGTAGTGAGATTACTCAACAATTCAATCGTCGCTCCGTCATCTGCCATCTCCACCGCCTTTGCCAAAGTGGCATAGGGATCTTCTTGCGAGCCGTTTCCGGCAGTGTCATTGCCACTATCACTGACGTAGACCGCATTGGGGTCCACTGCTTCAGGCGGGTCCTCCGGCGAGGTAGCCCCAGCCAGGACAGGCAGCAGAGCACACAACAGCACCGCGATACAGAGAATGCTTAAACGTTTGTAAGCTTTCATCAAGATTCACCTCAATTTGTAAAACGAAGTAACTTCACTGGTTTCCTTCCAACCCACACGAATTTGTTCTTGTTCCACCAAACGCTGGTGGGCCTGTTCGATGAGAACCGCCACATTTTGCTGGATGCCCCGGAGGGTCTCTTGATAGAGCTTTCGCAGGCAGCGAGGGTTGCATTTCTCAGGAGACACCCTGGCAGCCCCGGCCAAACGCTGCACCAAAGCTGTGACATTGGTGCGGCTCAAGGGCTTGCCATTCCGAGTGACAAAGAGAGAGCCGTGGCTCACCCCTTTTTTTCCGGCATAACTCAGCAGTTCATCGCACAGGCTGGGAGGCAGGCTGACCAGCTGCTTGTGCAGCAGCAGCCGTCCCTCCTGAACAGCTTCCACAGTGACCTGGGGCAGGTCCTGCACACGAACCCCTGTACAGGCAAATACCTTTACAAGGAGGTAAACCTGTTCCTTTCCCAGCGCTCGCGCGGCAGACAGCAGCCGCAGGTATTCGCTGCGTGTCAGTTCTGGCTGTACCTCTTCCGTGTTGGGCCAAGGGGGAGGCTGCGCTTGATACTTCCACAGTTCCAAAAACGCAAGCAAGCCATTTACAGAGGAAATCCGCAACTTTACCGTGCTTGGCATCAGCCCCTGGGCCAAGAGCTTTTCCCGCCAGCGGGCCGCGCTGTCTGGCCGGATTTCCCCGCTTGGATACTCTTTGAAAAAAAGCTGCAGGTTTCGCCGGTAAGACTGGATTGTCCCGGATGAATACCCCTTTCCGGCCAGCCTGGCCAGATAGTTCTCCACTTGCTCGGGAGTGACGCGGACCGCTCCTGCTTTCACCTCTGCCGCTGGATTCACACATATCACCTCCGTTCCATCGTTTGCTGACAAATTTAATAGATTGTCTCTATTCGGCGGAGGAACTAGCCAGAGTTAAGCTGTTGGGCAGTAAAAAAAGGCCCGCTGGGAAACCAGCAGGCCAAAAAAGCGCGTATGAAATCAGGCCGGATAGAACCACTGCCTCTGCCGGCCTACTTTTTTATGTACATTTTTGGGGGAAGGCATTGCGTTTCCGAAATGAACGTGTTAAAATAAGCTCAAATTTATATAGTTAGTTGTTCTTTTTTCTTCAACTACGAGACAATCTATTAAATTTATCTAATAGACTAAACGAAGCCGCTCCAACTGGCGTTCGTGCTCCGTACTGGTAGAAATGAGGTAGATGCGGGTGGTTTCAATGCTGGAATGGCCAAGGACATCAGCCAGCTTGGCGATATCGTGGCTCACCTGGTAAAACGCGCGGGCAAAAAGGTGCCGCAGGTTATGGGGAAAGACCTTGGTGGCCATCACTCCCGCAGACCTACAGAGTGATTTCATCTCGGCCCAGATCTGCTTTCTGGAAATGGGACGGCCGCTTTTGGTGCGGAATATGGCGCCAGAGGCGGTTTTCTCTTTATGGGCGAACTGAAGCAGTTTTTTCCGCAGCCTGCTGGGAATGAGAATGGTGCGGATCTTTCCCTTTAGGCTGATCTCCGCCCTGCCAGCCCGGACTGCTTCCGCAGTGAGATGCTCTACCTCGCTGACCCGGATACCTGTGGCGCAGATGGATTCCATGAGCAGGGCTAGGCGTTCCCTGCCCTGGCTGCGGGCGGCAGAGAGAAGGCGGGCATACTCGCTGCGGGTCAGTTCCCTGCGGTTTTCCCGGAACATGCGCCGCTGGATGCGCAGCGACTTTACCCTGCACCCGTGCCAGCCAAGAAATGAGAAAAAGCGATTGAGCGGCACCAGCATAGCATTGACCGTCCCTGGAGCGTAACCCCTGGAAAGGAGATGAGCTTTCCACTTGGCAGCCAACTCTCTGGTAACGTCCGCCTCTCCCGCCCACGCGGCGAACGCTTTGATATGGCGCTGGTAGTTTTCAATGGTGCCGGCACTGCGCTCTTCCTCCCGAAGAAGCTGAAGGAACAAATAAATCTTTTCCGGTGTAATCGTGTACGTCATTGCCTGTCTCCTTTCTTGCTTTTCTTGCTTTTCTTGCTTTTCTTGCTTTTCTTCCATTTTACCTCATTGGAAAGGAAATATCCGAAAGACAACTCTCGTGCGCTGGATTTTCCCTTCCTCCGCTTGACAACGAAGGCCGGATGCAATACCATAAGCTCATCCCCTATTTTAGGGAAATCGCTGCGATATGGAGGAGTTTGCCATGAAAATTTACGTTTCCGCCAAGGCTTGGAGGGATGGGGACGGCTCTCAAGCCCGGCCCTTCAAGCACATCAACGATGCCGCAAAGATCGCCCGGCCCGGCGATGAAGTGCTGGTGGCCCCCGGAATTTACCGGGAATATGTGGACCCGGTAAACGCCGGCACAGAAGAAGCCCCCATCACCTACCGGAGCACAGAGCCCCTGGGGGCTGTCATCACCGGCGCGGAGGAGATTAAGTCCTGGCTCCCCTACGAGGGCAGCGTGTGGATGGCACGGATACCCAACAGCCTTTTTGGAAGCTACAACCCCTACACCACCTATGTGTATGGCGACTGGTACTTCGCCGGGCGCTCTAAGCACACCGGCTGCGTGTACTTAAACGGGAAGGCCCTGTACGAGGCGGACAGCCTGGAGGCCTGCCTGAAAGGGGAGGTATATGAGTGCTCTTGGGAGCCGGAAGCCTCTGTCTACAAGTGGTATGCCCAGCAGGAAGGGGACGAGACGGTGCTCTACGCCAACTTCCAAGGGGCAGATCCCAACCGGGAAAACGTGGAGATCAACGTGCGCCGGGAGTGCTTTATGCCCTCTAAAACCGGGGTGAACTACATCACCGTCAGCGGGTTTACTGTCACCCAGGCGGCCACCACCTGGGCCCCGCCCGCCGCCTATCAGGATGGGATGATCGGCCCACACTGGTCCAAGGGGTGGATTATTGAGGACTGCGACATTTCCAACTCCAAATGCGCGGGCATCTCCCTGGGCAAATACTACGACCCGGACAACGACCACTACTTCACCACCAAACATGTGAAAAGCCCCACCCAGATGGAGCGGGACGCCGTGTGCCGGGGACAGTACCACGGCTGGCTGAAGGAAAAGGTTGGCAGCCACATCGTGCGGCGGTGCAACATCCATCACTGTGAGCAAGGAGGCATCATCGGCCGGATGGGAGGCGTGTTCTCCCTTATTGAGGACAACCACATCCACCACATCAACAACATGATGGAGCTGGGGGGCGCGGAGATTGCCGGTATCAAGATGCACGCCGCCATCGACGTGGTATACCGCCGCAACTACATCCACCACTGCACCATGGGCATTTGGTGCGACTGGGAGGCCCAGGGTACCCGCATCACCCAGAACCTGTTCCACGACAACCAGCGGCCCGCCTTTGCCAAGCAGCTCAAGGGCGGCATGATGAGCCAGGATCTCTTTGTGGAGGTGGGCCACGGCCCCACCCTCATCGACAACAATATCCTCCTCTCGGAGGCCTCCTTGCGGATGGCCACAGAAGGGGTGGCCATGGTCCACAACTTGATCTGCGGCGCCCTGACCTGCGTGGGCGACGGCACCGGCCTCCGGTACACTCCCTATCACATCCCCCACCGCACGGAGGTGATGGGCTTTATGACCATCCTTCACGGGGACGACCGGTTCTACAACAACATTTTCGTGCAGAAGTGGCCCGCCGCCCCCTTTACGGTGATCCACGACAGCGACGATGGCCAGGATGAGGAGAACCGGGAAGTGGGCACCCATGTGATGGACGAATATCCCACCTATGAGGAGTGGATTGCCCAGTTCGACATGGACACGGATACTCCGGACATGGCCAAGCTGGCCCCTGCCCACGAAGGCCGCCTGCCAGTTTGGGTGGAGGGCAACGCCTATTTAGGCGGCGCCAAAGCCTGCAAAAACGAGATTAACGGCCTGGTCAACGGCGAACAGCCCGTGCAGGTGGAAGTGGAGCTGGAAAACGGCAGGCCCGCGCTCTCCACCAACGTGTACGAGCTTTTAGAGGGCTTTACTGGCCGCCGGATCGACACCCAGGTGCTAGGGAAAGCCTTTGAGCCTGAGGAGTACTTTGAGAACCCGGACGGCACCCCCATCACCTTTGACCAAGATTACTTTGGGGACCATCGGGGCGCCCATCCCCTGCCCGGGCCCTTTGCCGGGAAAGATGCCGTGGGGCAACCCCTTTGGTAAAAAGCGCAGCACCCAACAGACAGAGACAGCACGGCTCCTCTCCCTATAGGGGGAGGGCCGCTTGGAAACAGGAGGCATCCTATGGAGTATAGAAAATTTGGAGACGCCTTTGTGGTGCGCATCGACAAGGGCGAGGAGATCGTGGCGCAGGTGCTGGAGCTGGCGAAACGGGAACATATCGCCTTGGCCAGCGTACAGGCCCTGGGCGCAGTCAACCGTTTTACCGCCGGTGTATTTGACACGCAGAAAAAGCAGTTTGCGGGCCACACCTTTGAGGGCTGCTTCGAGATTGTCTCCCTGACGGGAACCTTGACAACGATGGACGGCAAGCCTTACTGCCACCTGCACATGAGCGCGGGAGACGAGCAGGGCCATGTTTTCGGAGGCCACTTGAACGAGGCCTTCGTCAGCGCCACCTGTGAAATGGTGGTACTGCCCATGGCTGGCCAGGTGGAGCGGGCCTTTGATGAGGAGACCGGATTGAATCTCTTTCGGTTTTTATAAGCGCCGCTATCCGGCTTTTTGAGGAGGCAGAACAGGAAAAGGCCCCGGAGGTTTTCCCCCGGGGCCTTTCCTGTTAGCGGCGGAGCATCAAGTCTTCCGCCATGCGGCGCACGTCCTCTTCGCTGTGGATCTCATCTTTGTGTTCCTCAATGGCAGCGCGCACCTCTTCTGGAAGCTCCTGCTCTCGATCCCGATGAGCCAAAAGGCTGTAGGTCAGGCCGGAGATGCCGTTGGCCTGGCCGTCTCCCCAAAAATACGGAAACAAAAAAATCACCCCCGAGAGGTAGCTTGCGCTGCTCTGGGGATGATTACACCTGGGTTTGTTTTCTATTCCTGGAAGGCCTTTCAGGCCGCTGCTTTAGGCATTTTCAAAGAATTTTTCGTGAATGGCTTCCACAGCGCGATCCCCGTCTGCCTTATTCAGCAGGACGGAAATTTTGATCTCGCTGGTGGAGATCATCTGGATATTCACGTTTCGAGAGAACAGGGCCTCGAACATTTCCGCAGCCACGCCGGGATGGGACTCCATGCCCGCGCCCACAATGGAAACCTTGGTCACATTGTCATCCGAGACAATGTTGGAAGCGCCCCAATTTTCCGCATGTGCCTGCAGAAGGGCAATGGCGTCATCCATTTTATTTTTGTCCACGGTAAAGCTGATATCCTTTGTGCCGTTGCGGCCAATGGACTGGAGAATAATATCCACATTGATGCCCTTAGCGGCCAGACGGGAGAAGATGCGGAAGGCCAGGCCCGGCTTATCCGGCACCCCGATGATGGAGATGCGGGAGATGTTGTCGTCTTTTGCCACCCCGCTGATGAGCATTTTTTCCACGTTGCTTTCCTCCTTCACGATGGTACCCTTCCGCCGGGTGAGGCTGGAAAGGACCTCCAGTTCAATGTTGTACTTCTTGGCCATCTCCACCGAGCGGTTGTGGAGCACCTGGGCGCCCAAGGTCGCCAGCTCCAGCATCTCGTCATAGGAGATGGAGCTGAGCTTGATAGCCCCGGGGATTTTCCGGGGGTCGGCGGGGTAGACGCCGTCCACATCGGTGAAAATCTGGCCCAAATCCGCGTGCATGGCGGCGGCAATGGCCACGGCGCTGGTGTCCGAGCCGCCCCGGCCCAAGGTGGTCATATCGCCGTAGCGGTTGACGCCCTGGAAGCCTGTCACCACCACGATGCGGCGCTTATCCAGCTCCTGCTTGATGCGGGAGGGGTCCACCCGTTTGATGCGGGCGTTTCCGTAGTCGGAGGAGGTATCGAAGCCAGCCTGCCAGCCCAGCAGGGAAACCACCGGATATCCCATGCGCTCGATGGCCATAGCCAGCAACGCGGCGGAAATCTGTTCTCCGGAGGAGAGCAGCATATCCATCTCCCGTTTCGAGGGCCTGTCGTTGATTTCGGCGGCCTTGGCGATCAAGTCATCCGTGGTGTCTCCTTGGGCAGAGACCACCACTACCACATCATTGCCCTCCTTGTAGGTAGAGGTGACGATATCCGCCACATTGTTAAGGCGTTCGGCATCCTTTACGGAGCTGCCGCCGAACTTCTGTACAATCAATGCCATTACACATTCTTCCCTTCCTCCCGCCCCAAGCAAAGGGCGGGTCATCTCTCAAAAAAGCATTCCCACACAGGGATGTCCCAGGCTATTGTATGCGGCAAGGCCGCTGGGGGAACCTACTCTATCACGATCTGCGCGCCCTGGGGTGCGGCGGAGAGGATCTCCACCCGCCAGCCGGGGATACCCTTGTCCTCCAAATGGGTGACACAGTTGCGGCCAACAGCCTGGG
>ENA-OQEY01001083-OQEY01001083.1-human-gut-metagenome-genome-assembly--contig:-NODE-1083-length-12405-cov-9.570733_pt1 | contig 12405 bp, 10 predicted proteins | sample MGYA00242801_ERZ504647 | MGnify/ENA primary metagenome ERZ504647 (study PRJEB26092, sample SAMD00036204) | human gut metagenome | host: Homo sapiens | study: EMG produced TPA metagenomics assembly of... | reverse complement strand
TAGAATGAAAAGATCAGTTACGGTAAATGTAAACGAAGAAAAGCTCTCGGCTATTGAAATGTACCTTGAGCAGAAAAGTACAACTCTTGCAGCAGAGCTTGACAAGTACATTGAACAGCTCTACAGCAAAGTAGTGCCGCAGAATGTGAGAGATTTTATTGATATGATGTCGGACAGAAAGCCTGCGAGAAAGCAGAAGATCACTGCTCCTGCCGAAACGGAAAAGCTGTCCGAGCAGTAATTCGCCACCGTTCGCAGTGTGTGCCCTCGTGTGGCGTTTTCAGAGCATGAGTGGGGTAACTTTACCCTAAAGGCAGCTGGGGCGAATTTGGGGCGTTTTGTTGCAAAGTTTGAGAATGGCAGGGATCAGATGATTTCGGGTGGGTTTGAGGGAAAATATTTTATTGCTGGTTAAAGTTTTGGCGTCAAAGCCGCCAAAACATTCACATCGGACGAGCAAAGCTCGCCGATTTTGCGAGTTTTTACAAGTCCTGATAGAATGGAGTCAAAAAAGGAGGTTTGCGAAAATCATGGAGTCAAAAGTACAAAAATTAAAGAAAAACACCGATATTACAGATGAAAACGATGGTGTCACAGCAGAAAAAATCAAGTTTCCGTTGTATGTTTTTCCCGAGACAATGAAAACGGTCGATATCTTATACAAGTCGGATAACTGCTCTTCTCGCACGGAATTTATGGAAAAGGCAATCAGATTTTACTGCGGTTATCTTTTACAGAATAAACCGGAGCTTGTGGATTATCTTGCTCCGCAGCTTGCAACGCTCACGGAGGGAATTGTAAAAGGCACGGAACAGAGGCTGTCCCGTGCCATGTTTAAAATTGCAGTGGAGCACATATGCTTGCGGCTGTGCATGACATTGACGATGATACGATGATAAAACTTCGGGCTATGTGTACGGACGAAGTCAGAAGGATCAATGGTATCATTAATTTTGAGAAGGCCGTTAGGTATCAGCGATTAGATTAAATCAAATTAAAACGGGGGTGATATGTCGTGGCTTTATCTCAAATTATCGTCACAAGCCGCTATCTGAAAAGCGGTACACAGAAAAGTAAAAACAAACGCAGAAACTACACAAAGTACATTGCAACCCGTGAAACAGTTGAAGTTCGTGAACAAAACACTATTAACAGAAATAATAACGCTACAAAAAATCAAAAACAACTTTTAAATGATTTGCTTTTGGACTTTCCCGAAGCAAAAAGATATTTGGAGTATGAGGACTACACTGCTAACCCTACCGTAGAAAACGTTTCGGAACTAATCAGTACGGTAATTGAGCGCAACGCAGACATCATCGGAAACCGGCAGAATTTTGTCGGTTACATGGCAATGCGCCCGGGAGTTCAGAAAAGAGGTTCGCACGGTTTGTTCAACGAAAGTGACAAGCCTATTGTTCTTGACAGAGCTGCAAACGAGATAGCAAATCACAAAGGCAGTGTGTGGTCGCACGTCGTTTCACTCCGCCGTGAGGACGCAATTCGTCTCGGATATGATAATTCGGAAATGTGGCGAGAACTTGTGAAAAGGCATATTTCTGATATTGCAAAAGCACAGCGTATACCGCTATGCAATCTGAAATGGTATGCTGCTTTTCACGACACTACTCATCATCCGCATATTCATCTGCTTGTCTATTCGACAAATCCAAAGCAGGGATTTTTAACTACTAAGGGTATAGATCAGATACGTTCAGCTTTTGCAAACGACATATTCCATGACGATTTGCAGTCAATCTATCAGGAGCAGACGTTAAACCGTGACGAATTGAAAGCTGTATCCAAAACAGAGTTTGAAAGTATCGTTAGAAAAATTCAGCAAGGCGGTTTTGATAATTCGCAGCTTGAAAATTTTATCTACAAACTACATTCTCAGCTACAAAAAGTTAAAGGCAAAAATGTGTATGGCTATCTTCCGCCGGAGGTCAAGGAAACGGTAAACAATATATTTTTGAAGCTTGCAAAAGATGAAAATATACAACAGCTCTATGAAAAGTGGTGTGACTTGGAGCGGTTGAAGTGCAAGACCTATACGCAAAAGGAAAAAGAACTGCCTGCGCTTACCGACAATAAGGTTTTTCAGCCTGTGCGGAATATGATAATCAGGACTGTGCTTGATATGGATAGCCCTATGGTCGATGTAGTGGTTCAAGACCCTGAACTGATAGTGCCTAATATCTATGATTCTGATGTTGAGATATATACGTCGATTGATGGTAAGACACACTTTGGAAACGCTATGATTGCAAATACGGTGATTGGTCTGTTTGTTAATCTTAGCAGGTGTATTGAAGAGGACTATGTGCAGAAGTATAAGCCGGTTAAGCAGATGGTTGACAGGAAGCTAAGGCAAATGATTCTAAAGAAAAAGCAGGAGTTGGGCGTAAAAGATGAGAATAATATTACAATGCAATAGAAAACGGCGGATTCGTGCTTCATAGCATCCGGATCCGCCGTTTTTGTTTCGCAAATTCTGTACATTTAAGCAAAGCGCTTGAAAATACAGGAAAAATAAAGGCTTTCAGGTTATTGCGGCAGGAAATATGACGGCTTAATACTTTTTTTATGAAACAAGGTTTAAGTTTTCAACGCAGCGCTTCTTTATTTCAATATCGGAGTGCATATAGCGATTAAGCGTAATCTGAACGCTTGAATGTCCCAGTAACTCGCTTACCGTCTTCGCATCAAAACCATTCTCTATGCAAACCGTGGCATATGTGTGACGCAGTAAATGAAAATTCGCTTCTCGCACACCGCACTGCTTCAATACTGATTTGAATCTGTTCTGCATAGTTCTTGGCTCGACAGGCTTTGATGTTCCGGTCAGCAAATAACCATTATTGCATGGGGTGTTCTTTAAAATATTTATCAGAAAGTTCGGAATAGGAATTGCTCTCTCGGAGCTTCTGCTTTTTGGTAAGCCGACAATTACTTTTGTTTTGCTGCTGCCGGTAGTATCCGAAACACGTTGAACAGTCTTAGTGATGAAGATTACGCCATTTTGAATATCAATATCTTCCGCCGTGACAGCACAAAGCTCGCCAATACGCATTCCCGTGTACATAGCAAGCAGTATTCCGACATTTGTTTTGTTCAAGTCGTTCATAAGATATGATTGAAGGCTGCTGCGTTCATCTCTATTAAAAACCATTGCAGCTTTTGTATTCTCCTTTGGCATGATAACATTTCTCATAGGATTTTTGTATCCGTATTCGCTTTCGGCATACTTTGCGACGGAACGAAGCAAAACAATATTATCACGAATCGTTTTAGACGACAAGCCTCCCTTGCCATTGGATTTTCCGTTTTTCAAAAGATACTCGATAAAAGCGTTGATCTTGACCGAATTAAGCTCGCTGTATTTTGTTTTCTTGAAGTACGGAAGTATATGTTTATTTATATTCCTTTCATAGCAGCAGTAGCTTGAACGCTTTACACGAAGCTTCGCACAAGAAAGCCATTCTGCACAAATTTCCGAAAGAGTTTTAGCGCATGATATAGTATTGTATTTTTCTATTGAGGTATAAGCCGAGAGCATTTTATCTTTTAATTCAGCAAGGTCTTTTGAATAAAAATACCTATACTTTAAGCTTCCATTGTCGTTACGACCAAAAGGAATACGACCCTCAAAGCGACCGTCCTTTCTCTTGTAAATATTAAGTGCGTTCCTCATTTTTTCATCCTCCTCATACTAAAAAACTGACGGCTGAAAATCTTTGTCAGCCTGATTTTTTTAGATTTTTTCTTCAATTTTTAAAATAATGTCTTTACAAATGGATTTTGGTGTGATATAATGTGATTAACTTTTCATCAAATCTATCAATTTCAAGACCAAAATTACTCTTAAAATCCTTTCGCAAATGTACAGAATTTGCGAAAGTTTTTGCTGCCTATATTAATATATTATACCATAGTTTTAACAGATTATGTATTGATTTTACGTAAAATAATTGGTATAATGTCAATTAAGGCAGGTGAGCTTTATGATAAAAATAGCAATAGTTGATGATGAAAAATATGTGTGTGAACATTTGAAACAATTATTGATAGAATATCAGTTCAAATACAATTTGGATTTTAAAGTTGATATATTTTTATCATGCGAAGATTTATTTGAAAGAGTTCAATCTTCAGTGAACTATCATTTAATCTTTTTGGATATTGAATTTCCCAATATGAATGGTGTAAATCTTAGCAAAAAAATCAGATTGGGAATGGGAGATATAAGAACTCAGATAATTTTTATCTCGGCTAAAGATTCATACGCAATGGAGTTGTTTTCTGTTCAGCCTTTTGATTTCATCGTTAAACCCGTAAAGAAAGAACGATTATATCCGTGCATTTCTAAATTCATTAAATATTATGCCAATAGCAGTATGTTTTTTACATATACATTGGAAAATATGAAACATAAAATAGCTATCAGCGAGATCATTTATATACAAAGCGAAAGAAAAAAGCTGAAACTAATTACGTCAAACGGTGTTATAATATGTTATCATAAATTTAGTGACGCTGTAACCAATGAAATGAAGAATGATATGGTTGTCGTAAAACGTGGCTTGGCGGTTAATATTAATCATATCGTTGATACCGATTTTGAAACTGTTGTATTATCAAACGGAACAAAGCTAAAGATCAGCGACGGATATCGTAATAGTGTAATGGATGTCTTATCTGATAAGATTGGAGGAGCGTAAATGCAGCCAATAGTGTATTTAATTTCTAATGCGGTACATATGTATGCGGTATATATACTTTTTACTGCGGTTTTGGGTAAGAGCAAGCTGCCTAAATATGCGGAGCTCTTGACGTATTATGTTTACTATCTGATAAACTGCGGCGTGTACCTTTTTATGGATAGCATGATGCTGAATTTGATCAGTAATATATTGCCTATGTTTATGATAATGCTGCAATACCGAAAACCGATACAAACGTATATATTTCTTACAATTGGCGTTTGCGCAGTAGGTATGATTTTGGATTGGATGTTATTTTGCATATTCCCGGAATCAATGCTATTAAAATCAAACACGCCTCAAAGTATTTCATTTCTTGGATTAGTTTTTTTGTTCAGACATTATTTCAACAGAAAAGAGAAGGTTATCGTTAATTCCGGGTATGTGATCTTTCTTATAATAATCTCTATTGGTACAATCGTTATTGCAGAGCTCTCAGGACCAGAATTCAATGTCAGATGTTTTATTATTTCGTTGATACTGCTTGTTATAAATTTCTTGAATTTTTATTTATACGATAGATACATAGAGAATATGCAGTTTCAGATTATGTTTAATGAAATTGCATCGTCAAATAAAGCATATCAGAATCAGCTGATTATAATGAATGAATCACAAAAGCAGATACGCTTATTGAAGCATGATATGAAAAACCATTTGCTGAAATTGAAATATGATTTAGTAAACGACAATTGTCAAAAAGCTGTAAATTACATCGACGAAATGAGCGAAAAAATCACAGCGGAAAAAGAGTTTGTAAGCACGGGGAATGTTGATTTTGATTGTTTACTGAATTATAAATTGGCGATAGCTCAGGAATATGGAGTGGACTTTTCTTGTAACGTTGTTTTACCTGAAGAGTTGCAGGTCGATTCATTTGATTTAACAGTAATTCTTGGAAACCTGCTTGACAATGCGTTAAACGCATTAAAACAAGCTGAGAAAAAGATACTTGAGATAGATATTAATTATTCCATAGGAATGATAGTTATTAAAATCGAGAATACATTTTCCGGTATGAATAATACATATGATAATCCCGGAGAACATGGATACGGATTAATAAGTGTTCAGACTTCATTGGAAAAGTATAACGGGAAACTTCAGAATGATATTATTGATAATAAGTATATTGCAAAAGCTATTTTATATAATATAAAACAAAAAGAAAAGTGAACTTTAGCAGTGCCAAAATCGGCGCTGCTTTTTTGTACCCAAAAATACTATGGTTCGTACCATAGTTTGACTTATATCGACATTTTTATGCTATGTTAATAATGTGAATATCACAATAGTTTTAAAAGGGAGTGTTATTATGAAGTCTTTTATGCTCAAGTTTTTCAAGAAGTATGGCGGTATGTTTGCTGCATTGGCATTGACAATCACAGCTGTTAACGTTAACAGTGCTTGTTTTTGGATAGCTAATCAGCCAAAACTTCCTGCTGATGCAAAGAGCCTTCGCAAATTTTAATGTTTGCTAAGCTTGCAGAGTATCTCACTCAACAGCTTGAAAATGAAAACGTTATTTCGTCCGATAAAAGGGAATTGTATAGATACGGTTTTCAAAATGGTATGATATTGACGCTCAATTTTATCACGTCGATACTGATTGGTGTGATTTTCGGAAAAGCTTTGGAAAGCATTATTCTTTTGGCGGCGTATATTCCGTTGAGAAGTTATGCAGGCGGTCATCATTCAAGTTCATCAGAAAAATGTTACATAGTATCATCGCTGATTATGATAATTTGGATGTGTCTGTTAAAATTCCAAATTCTTTCGACAAGCTGTTGTGTGATAATGCTCGTTATTGGAAGTTGTGTTTGCTTTGTTTTTTCTCCAGTTGCAGGAGAAAATAAGCCTTTGGACGAGTTAGAATGCAAGATGTACAGAAGAAAATCACTGCTCATTTTATTGGTTGAGATCATTATATGGATAATTTTCACTTGTGTCGCTAAGATAGAAAGTGAAGTTATTCCTATTATTATATTTACAGAAGCATTAATGCTTCTGTTGGGAAAAATCAAAAATATAAGGTATAAGAAGGTTAATTAAAAAATATATATTTGAAGTAAAAGTGAGGAAAATGTATGAAAGCAAACAAGAAATTGCGTATTGGAGTAATTGCCGTATCGATAGCCGCAGTAACTGCTGTTACAGTAGTTACTGCGGCTATTTATGATGTTCGGAGGTTAAATGATAATCCGTGGGAGCATACCTTGCTTGCAGCGGATGATAACGGCCATATAAATGCCCAAGGCGGCAGTTTATCTATTGACGGAGACGTTCGCTCTAATGGAAACGTTTCATTGAATGACGATAAAATTACCGTTTCAGGCTATGTCGCAGCGAATAAGACTATAATTAGCAATTCGGATGATGTTTACTTTGGCAGTAAATATGATAATTCGGAGAAAATTACTGTTCCAAATGTTTGGAACAATGTTTATACAATTGCACAGAGTATCGAAGCAGATAAAAATGAATCGAAGAGTTTTACTGATAATTTTTTAACGTTAGATGGTGCAGTAATTTCAGGAGATTCTTTAAATATAAACGTATCTGCGGATAATGCGCCTATTTCTGAAACTACAAAAGATAAAACAGGTAAAGTTGGAGCTTTTGGCGCAGGATTCTTTACCAAGGTATACGAAAATAAGGCAAAATGGGAGGAAATCTTCCCTATACTGTTCCAAAATTCAGAATTTGAAACAGACTCTGTTCTTGAACTTGGCAATAACAGTAATTTCATTCCCGTTCAAGAACAGGTAGTAAGTAATTCATGGCAGGACTATGAGCAACTGCCAGGTTCAGTTATAAGCGATAACTTTTCGGAAGAGAGATTAAAGGAATATATAAGTATGTTGAAACAGGACAATCCTGTTTTTTCTGCGTGTTCGTCAGACTTTGTGAAGATTCAGGCTAATGGATCGATAAATCCTGAAGAAGCTGAAAAGGCAAGAAAACTGGTGATAGAGGGCGGTCATATTACGCTTAACGGGGATTATGAAAATCTTGAAGAAATTAAGCTTGATAACTGGGGCGGAGCGCAGCTTATGGGAAATTTTCCTAAACTTAAATATATTTACCGAACTGGAAATTCTGATATGAATCTCGCAGGAGATTTTCCCACCCTTGAATGTGTATACACAATGGGCGGTCAGATTCTGTTAGGTACAGGTGATGTTGGGTTTAATGCTGATAATTTGACTGTAATAGACGAATATGGACCGATAGTAGTATATACAGCTAAAGATGTTAATCTTACAAGCAGCAGACTGGTGACTACACAGATGATACTGATGAGAGGTGCGGGAGCAGACAAAATAGCTTCTAGGTTTAATGTTGAAAATACGTTGATGGCAGCTATAAATGGTGTTATGTTTGAAGATATGAATGACAATAATACCACAAGATATGGGGACCTTCCTGTATTTTATTCTACATATCCGATGTCGATAATAAACTGTAATTTTAAGTTGTTACAAGGAACATTTGTAATTAATAAAAATTCTATTATAATGGCTAATGCCAACATAGATGTTTTCCGTGGATTTATGTTTTCTCCTGAGGGTGTTGACGAGTATAGAAACAGCTCCGCTGTCGGATTTTATGTAAATACATATGCATATAATATATCTCCTAATATCAACAGCTTGAACAAACAGCCTAACGGAACAGAAGAAATCGGAAGAATAAGCGATTTTGAGTATTCCGATTTTCCAAAAGAGCTTGTTTCGTGTATAGGCGACGCAGAAAACTTTTTAAGCGGACTGGAAAATCAGGACAATGATTTCGTGCTCGGAGAAATGAACGGAAAACCGGGTGAACTCCTCATTGGCAGATATATTCTTGCTGATGAAGATATTGTAATATCAGCGGATACTCTGAAGAACAGGAAAAATGCATTTTCGGTGATTGCATCTGAAAGCGGTAATATAACGTTAAATGTAAAAAATGAAATGGATGTTCAGACAATAATTTATGCTCCTAATGGCAAGGTTACATTAAACGTTAGTACGGGAACTCTTCATGGAAGAATATTTGCAAAAAATATTGAGATCGTTTCCGACTCTTTTGAAATTACTGGCGGAACAGAGGATATTTCATATCTTGGTTTTGTTTACATTAAGGATTCAGATTCCGAGTCAACATCTGACGATACCAGTCTGAAGGACTCAAAAACTGATTCGTCCAAGACAGACAGCAGTTCTGTTGATTCTGAGGATTCTTCGGTAAATTCCGATTTGGATGATAATTCAACTTCACAAGGAGATTCCTCCGGATACGATACGAGTTCGTCTGACTCAAGCTCAGGAAATTCATCAAGCTTAGAGTTGTCAGGTTCAAGTTCGGGCGATGACAGCAGTTTGTCAGGTTCAGACAAGTTTAATGAACCGCAATATGAGTATGATAGACTTAATCGTCTTATTAAAGTGACCTATGATGAAGAAAATTATGTGGAATATATGTATGACGCTAACGGTAATATAACTCAAATTGTTACTGTAATTGACGGTGAAGAGAAGTAAATTAGGAGTGAAATGAATATGAAGAAATTTGTTAAACGGGCAATAAGCCAGGTCATTGCATTGGCTCTTGCTTTTCAGATTGTGGGTCAGTGCGGATATTCTTTTGCTGTTCAAGCTGACTATTCGTCTAAATCTGAAATAGTAACAGAAAGTAATGCGGATAATGTTTCAGAAAATGATGTTGTTGCTCAGAACGATGAAAACACAGAAGAGATTGATGAGCCATCAGAAGATGAGATAGTTTATGAGGATATGACTATAAATTCTGATACGACTTTGACTGCACAAACAGAAGTTAAAGATTTGTATATTAATTATGGAACATTAAACCTTAATGAAAATACACTTATAGTACATGGCAACGTTGTTATTCAAAATAGAGGTTGTTTGAATTTCAATAAGGGTGAATTAATATGTAACGATTTTACAATGACTGGTACGTATTATTCTCGTTATATGTATATGCGCAATGCAAATGATCATTTAGTTGTTGAAGGAAATTTCAATTTTAACGGCGGCAGCTTTTCTGGAGATGATGCAACTGCCGGAATTATTGAGCTTAGAGGTAATGTTAATATAACAACAGGATTTAATCCTTCCCGAGAGCAAAAAGTAGTTCTTAACGGACTTGACAGTCAGGAAGTGTATATTAACGAAAAAAACTGTAGTTTTAATATTCTTGAAGTAAGCAATACAAGTGAAGGGGGAATACTATCAGATTATCCTATTTCTGCGAACAGTATGATTGGTGATCTTAGTCAGATACATTATTCATTTGGTGGTGCGGTGGGTACTGTGTTATCCGGAGATATGGAATTGGATAATTATTGTCTATCAGTTGGCGAACTAGATCTCAATGGACATACTTTAACGATCAATGGAGATTTCATCCAAGCCGGCGGAGAAGTAAAGATAAATAACGGAAAGCTCGTCGTAAACGGAGATTATCGTATACAGACAAGAAAAAACAGCGAAGACGGAACGGAGAGCTACGATTACAGTACGGGAATACTTAATATGACAAATGAATCCGATGTTGTAGAGGTATCGGGTGACTTTGTTATGGGTTCGACCAAGTCGCATAACGGAAAGCTGAGTGCAGGAATTCTGACTGTGGGAGGTAACTTTACACAGCTGAATTATAAGGATTCTGATAACTTTTCTGCAAGCGGAAGTCACAAAGTGATATTCACAAGTGAAAAGGATCATGCAATAAGCTTTGATTCATCACGTAGTGGTGAATCTCATTTTGCAAACCTTACATTTGAAGATGACAGTAAAATAACCTTGAAGAATGATAGTTATAAACGAGTGACCGTGACAGGAAGTTTGACCGGAACCGGTTGTGAGATCAGTGGATATATAGATCTTGCAGGTGCTGCCAAGGTTGTGAATAAATACAAAGGAAACATACGAATATCGGAAGGTTATACATTGAACAGCGATATATCGATATCTGGTAATTTCAGTGCAGAATCATATTTGTATTTGAACGGAAAACAGTTGTCGACCGATGGAAATGTCACTATATCATCGTACATAGGAATACAAAGTGGAACTCTGAATTGCAAAGGCAATTTAGTAGTGAATTATTATAGCGGTAGAATTAATATGGATAATTCTAGCGGCGTAATTGATGTAGAGGGCAATTTTGTATTTAATGGCGGAGATTATACGTCGTACTTAACAAAAGGAAAATTGTATATTGCAGGGGATTGCACAATAAATTACAGTACATTTAATTCAAATACAGATAATGAAATCATATTCGACGGAACAGAAAAGCAAGTTATAAATGTAACTAATTCGTATGTATCGCTCAACAAGATAATATTCAACAATACAAGTGAAGACGGAATAGAGATCAAGAACTCATTCAACTATGCAGAGCTTGTAAATGAAAGCGGCTGTAAAGTGATATTTGCTAATGGAGGCACGGTAGGAGAAACATTGTCGGCGGATAAAGTTGTCGACGGAGATTACATTCTTGCTATGGGCGAACTAGATCTCAATGGACATACTTTAACGATCAATGGAGATTTCATCCAAGCCGGTGGAGAAGTAAAGATAAACAGCGGAAAGCTCGTTGTAAACGGAAATTATCGTATACAGACAAAGAAAGCCACGGAAGACGGAAAGGAGAGCTACGATTACAGTACGGGAATACTTAATATGACAAATGAATCTGATGTTGTAGAGGTATCGGGTGACTTTGTTATGGGCTCAACTAAATCGCATGATGGAAAACTGAGTGCGGGAACATTGACTGTGGGCGGAAACTTTACACAGCTGAGTTATAATGCACGTAATAATTTTGTTGCAAGCGGAAGTCACAAAGTGATATTCACAAGTGAAAAGAATCATGCAATAAGCTTTGATTCATCACGTAGTGGTGAATCTCATTTTGCAAATTTGACATTTGAAGACGGCAGTGAGATAACATTAAAAAATGCGACAGCAGCGGTAACTGGAGAATTAAATGGAACAAACTGTGCAGTTACAGGATATGTAGGTCTTACAGGTTCTGCCAAAGTTATTGATACATATGCAGGAAGTATCAGAATAATAGAGGGATATACACTTAATAGTGATATTGATATTTCTGGAGAACTGTTGATCGATGCAACATTAAATTTGAACGGAAAAACTTTTAATGTAGGTAAAAACGTAAATGTTAATAGTTATTTGCATGTGAGAAATGGCAGACTGAATTGTAAAGGTGATTTTTATGCTAATTATTATTCAGAGATATACATGCAAAATGAAAAAGACATATTGAATGTAGAAGGAACATTTACTTTTTCAAACTTAAGATACAGTTGTGATTTTAGTAATGGAACACTCATAATAGGAGGAAATTGCAATGTAAATGGAGGTGACTTCAGAGTAACAGCAGCACATAAAACGATTTTCAATGGAGAACAAAAACAAATAATAAATGTAACAAATACTTACGCAAGCTTTGGTAAAATAATATTTAATAATACCAGTGAAGACGGAATAGAGGTCAAGAACTCTTTTAACTATGCAGAATTAGTAAATGAAAGCGGCTGTAAAGTGATATTTGCTAATGGAGGCACGGTAGGAGAAACATTGTCGGCGGATAAAGTTGT
>ENA-OQEY01001069-OQEY01001069.1-human-gut-metagenome-genome-assembly--contig:-NODE-1069-length-12553-cov-6.809634_pt1 | contig 12553 bp, 9 predicted proteins | sample MGYA00242801_ERZ504647 | MGnify/ENA primary metagenome ERZ504647 (study PRJEB26092, sample SAMD00036204) | human gut metagenome | host: Homo sapiens | study: EMG produced TPA metagenomics assembly of... | reverse complement strand
CATAATGTAAAAGAAATTTGGAAACCCAAGGCAATATACAGATTGAAAAACTGTGATGATCTGGAAATACTCGACTACTACAACAGTATGATACGAGGTTTTTACAATTATTACTGTATAGCCAATAACAGCTCAATCATCAACAGCTACAAGTATATTATGGAATACAGTATGTACAAAACCTACGGCACAAAATACAGAACATCAATTTCAAAAGTAATCGGAAAATTCAGAGCAGGAAAAGATTTTGCTGTAAAGTTCCGGAATTCCAAAGGAGGTGAGAAAATGCGAGTGTTTTAGAACGAGGGTTTTAAACGGCAGAAAAAAGCATTCCAATCTAATGCAGACTTAGTTCCAAATACAATCAAATATTTCAGCAGTACAAAGCTAATCGACAGAATAAAAGCCAGAGAATGTGAGCTATGCGGAAAAACTAATACTCCCATAGAAATTCATCATGTTCATCGGCTTAAAGATTTACAAGGTAAAACTTTTTGGGAAGCTCTTATGATAGCGAGAAATCGCAAAACAATAGCTTTGTGTAGAGAATGTCATAAGAAATTACACTGTGGACAGTTAAATTGAGTTTATAAATGGAGAGCCGTATACAGTGAGAGTTGTAAGTACGGTTCGGGGGCGAGTATTTGGAAACCTACCATAGCAATATGGCAAGGCGCTGGGTACTTAGCCTACAGAGGGAAGGACGTATTATCCGTCAGGGAAACCATAATAAAAAGGTTCATATCTTCCGGTATGTAACAGAATCCACATTCGACAGTTATATGTGGGTGCGACACGAAGTCGCTTAATTTAACTGTTTGGCGGTAACTCCGACCAAACCATCCATTCCGTTGGATGAAGCCAATATCCCCGGCTTTGCCAGTAATGGCATTGTTCGGAAGCGGATATAAACGGAACCCTATTTGGAGCAAATCCCGTGAGGGAGAAGCGAAACTGCCAGCTACAAGGCGGTTAGGGTGCAGGCTTTCTGATAGCAAGGTTAATTAACTGAATCACCGTAAGCTTCGTTAAGGCTGAACAAGCCAAAGTAGCTGATAGGCTTGAACCAAAAGGTGTGCAGTTGGATATTCCTCTCCACAGTAGGAATACACGGACATAAGACTGCCGGAGTAGAGGTGGAACCTAAACTATCAATGATTGTTGATTAAGTGGAACGTGTCAAGCCCGTATTCTCGCCTGCAAAGGCAAGCGGACCGTAAGGAAAGCCGTTGGGAATGCGGGTAAAGGATTGCGGAGGAAGCGAATGCCGACCCTGTAATGGGGACGGATAGGGGTTCAAAATTTGCCCCACCCGAAAAGGGAGCAGAATTCCGCAGGGTGCTTAATTACGAGAGAGTTTATAGAATTTTTGAAAGGAGTAAGGCAAATGAACATGAAAATGTGTGCGACTTCTGACGTAGCAAAAGCATGGAACAGCATTGACTGGAACAAAGCTAATGCATACGTTAAAAAACTGCAAATGCGTATCGTAAAGGCTCATCAACAGGGCAGAACCGGCAAAGTAAAGTCTTTGCAATGGCTGCTCACACACTCTTTCTACGGACGTGCTTTAGCTGTAAAAAGAGTAACGAGTAACAAAGGCAAAAAGACAGCAGGTGTAGACAAAATTTTATGGTCTACTCCCAAACTGAAATATGAAGCAATTCTCAGTTTAAAACGCAGAGGCTATAAACCATTACCGTTAAAGAGGGTATATATCCCAAAAAAGAACGGAAAAATGAGGCCGCTCAGTATTCCATGTATGAAGGATAGAGCGATGCAGACATTATATAAATTTGCACTGGAACCGATTGCGGAAATCACTGCTGACCCTAACTCCTATGGATTTAGAGCAAAGAGATGTGTACAGGATGCAATAGAGCAGTGTTTTACCTGTCTGAATAAAGCAAAATCCCCTAAATGGGTGCTGGAGGGAGACATTAAAGGCTGTTTTGATAACATCAGTCACGAATGGATATTGAACCATATCCCAATGGATAAAGATATTCTGCGAAAATGGTTAAAGAGTGGGTATGTCGAGACCGGAAGATTATTTCCGACAGACCTCGGTAGCCCACAGGGTTCGGCTATCTCACCAACTATCTGCAACATGGTACTGGATGGTCTGGAAATCCAGATTAAGAAGAAATACCACAAAACTAAGAGGGATGGAAAAGCATACTTTCCAAAAGTGAACTTTATACGTTATGCTGACGATTTCATCGTCACAGGCGAAAGCAGAGAGCTTTTGGAAGCAGGTGTCCTCCCGATTATCCGGGAATTTTTATCAGAGAGAGGGTTGGAACTGTCAGAAGAAAAGACAGTGATTACCCATATCGAAGATGGTTTTGATTTTCTCGGATGTAATATACGCTGGTATAAAGACAAGCTTCTTACAAAACCATCCAAAAAGAACTATAAAGCCATCGTGAGCAAGGTACGGGAGATTATAAAGCAAAATCCATCTATGAAGCAGGAAGATTTGATAAGAAAGTTAAATCCGGTTATCAGAGGGTGGGTAAATTTCCAAAAGTATAATGTTTCCTCGCAGGCGTTTGAACGGTTTGATTTTGATGTATGGAGATGTCTGTGGAGATGGTGCAAACGTAGGCACCCGAAGAAAGGACACAAATGGATCGCTAAGAAATATTTCAGAAGAGTTGGCACAAGATACTGGACATTCAGTGTAAATATGGCAGACTCGTTTGAATTACATCTGATATACGCTACTGATACTAAAATAGTAAGGTGGCTGAAAACAAAATCAGAAGCGACACCATTTGATGAGCGTTTCACAGAATATTTTGAGGACAGAGACACAAAGAGAATGTTTCGGGAAATCAATGGAAGAAGGAAATTAAATGCACTGTACAAAATGCAGAAAGGCATTTGTCCGCATTGTGGTGAACCTATCACAGTGGAACGGGGATTCCGAATCCATACGGAAATGGGAGCCGACTTTAAAGAAAAGAAAGTCTTATTACATGCTGATTGTCATAGAGAGCTTCATTACTCGAAAAATGTTCATGAACTGGTTCTGCTAACGCAGGGCTTATAAGTGCTTGAGCCGTGTGAGGGGAAACTCTCATGCACGGTTCTTAGAGGGGAAAGCGGTAGTAATACCGCTGACCTACTCGACCAGATTTTGGAGAATAAGCAGAAGTTCATCAGCCAGATCATGACCAGTAAATCCCCGGTCAGGGCTTGTGAAGATGTGGATGATACGGCACTGTCCTATGCAGAGATCAAGGCACTTGCTACAGGCAATCCGTACATTAAGGAAAAAATGGATCTGGATGTGCAGGTGAGTAAGCTGAAACTTCTAAAGGCAAACCATACCAGTCAGATTTACCGTCTGGAATCCGATATTGCAAAGAATTTCCCGGTACAGATCAGTGCATTGAAAGAGCGGATTGCCGGGATGCAGGTGGATTCGCAGGTAGTAAAAAGCGTGGATTTACAGGATAATGACACGTTTGCCATGACGGTAGGGAATGTCCTTTATGAAGATAAGAAAGAAGCAGGCGAGGCATTGATCGCCGCCTGTGCAGGGTTAAAAACTGTCAGCACCGGCGGAAAGGTCGGGGAATATCATGGGTTTGCGTTATCTGCTTCCTACAATATGTTCTCCAATGCGTTTGAACTGACGGTCAAAGGAAAATGCTCTTATAAGCTGGAGATTGGAAAAGACCCGATAGGAAATATGCAGCGTATCCATAACACCCTTTCTTCTATCGACAGGAAACTGACGGAAAGTGAGCAGAAATTGGAAACTGTACAACAGCAGCTTGCTACTGCACAGGAAGAGGTAAAGAAGCCATTCCCGAAAGAAGCAGAGCTGAATGAAAAGATGGAACGATTATCCGAGTTAAATGCCCTGCTGAACATGGATGAAAAGGGTAATGAGACGATTATGGCAGATGAGGATATTGGCAGAGAAGGAAGCAGCACAGACAGCAGGGATGCCATAGAAGAAAAAGAACTTCCGGAAACAGCAGACAGAATCCTTAAGCCGTCTATTCTGGAACGCTTAAAGCAGGAGAAGGCACAGCAGAATACAGCGGAACAGCCATCTGTACAGAAAGCTGCAAAGAAAAAACATGAACAGGAGTTATAAAAGATTTCCCGTCAGAGTTTTCTCTGGCGGGGACATAAAATGGAGGGTTTGTTTATGGCAAATAATATAGAAAAACAGTTAAAAGAAATATCGGAACGGCTGGAACAGGGAGTAAAGGAAATCTTTACTTCGGAGAGATATACCGAATATCTGAATACCATGTCAAAGTTCCACAATTACAGCTTTAATAACACGTTGCTGATCACCATGCAGAAACCGGAAGCAACACTGGTGGCAGGCTATCAGGCATGGCAGAAGAAATTTAACCGTCATGTAAAACGTGGAGAGAAAGGAATCCAGATCATCGCACCAGCACCGATACGGGAGAAACAGGAGATTGAAAAGATCGACCCGGTAACAAAAGAGCCTGTGATCGGGGATGATGGACAGCCGGAAACAGAGATCGTGGAGATGGTGATACCGAGATTCCGTGTAACGACAGTGTTTGATGTCAGCCAGACAGAGGGGGAACCGATCGCAGAACTGGAGGTACCGGAGCTTACCGGAAGTGTACAGTTTTATGATACGTTTATGCAGGCATTGCAGAATATTTCTCCTGTACCGATCCGCATGATGAATGTGGAAGGGGATGCAAAAGGCTATTATCACCAGACAGAAAAATATATTGCGATAAAGGAAGATATGAGTAATGTACAGACGATGAAAACCGGAGTCCATGAAGTGAGCCACGCATTGCTGCATGACCGGGAAGTAATGGATGTGGAAGGCGTCTTAAAAGACCAAACAACAAAGGAAGTGGAAGCAGAAAGTATCGCTTATATTGTCTGCAACCATTTTGGTCTGGATACTTCAGAATATTCGTTTACCTATATCGCCAGCTGGTGCGAGAGCAGGGATATGAAGGCGTTGAAAGCATCAATGGATACCATCCGAAAAACATCTGCAGAGATCATTGGGAACATTGAGGAGCAGATGCATGAGCTGGAAAGAGAAAATATCATGCAATATGAAGAAAAAGAAGCATCTGCCACCAGACAGGAAAAACTGGAACAGGACAGTGCGGAAAAGATTGATGAAACTTTGCTTTTTCATGGAGAAAGCGGTCGTTTTGCAATCTATCAGATGGATACGGGCGGAGAGCATACTTATCAGTTTATGGGTTTTGAATCAGCTAAAAAATTAGGCTATACCATTGAGGGGAAAGACTACAGGATGGTGTATGCGGCTCCGTGGACACCAACGATCACATTAGAGGATATTTTTGAGAGATTTAATATCAACCGCCCGAACGATTTTCATGGACATTCCTTATCGGTAAGCGACGTCATAGTTATAAACCGGACGGCGGAGACAAAGGCTTATTATGTGGATTCTTTCGGCTTTGAGGAACTTCCGGACTTTGTACAGCAGAGAATGGAGATGCTGGAAAATAATCATACCAGAGCCTATCCGCCAGTTTATAAAGGAACACTTGCTCAGGCAATGGAAGAACGGGATGTAGATGCTTATCTGGATTCCAGAAAGTTAAATATTGATTGTAAGAAAGCAATCGAGGAAGCAATCGCATTAAATTTTGACGGGCTGCATTTAAAGGAAGATGTCGCAAAACAAGTGCTGGAACAGTTTGGAGAAGAACGTATGACGTTTGTTATGGCAAATACACTTCGGGAACTTTCTTATGACGGCAGATTTTCCAAACAGAACAAAGACTGGGCAGAACATATCGAAATCCCGGAAAATATCAATCAGGGGAAGAATCTGAATCAGGATTATGTGATAGAAAGCCACCCAGCGGTGTTAGATGGATTTATTGATATGGCAAGGGCAGAGATCCGTATGCAGAAGATTGAACAGGCATTAGATGAAGCGGAAGTCACCATTACAGCAGATACCAGAGGATTTGAAGCAGATGGACATGCAGGAACCTGGCATACAGTAGATGAAAGAGAGTATGCAGGGGAGAAGTTCTTCTTCATGGAACATGATGAGTATGGTTCAGATGTGGCAGGGATTATCGTATCGGAACATGGTCAGCTTGTCGCAGAAGATCTCTGGAATGGGTATGATGCAGGAGCATTGGAAGCTATTTCAGAATATCTGCAGGAGAAAGGGATTTCTGTGGAAGGACTTATGCCGGAACTGGAACCGGATGAACTGGCATATAAGATTGACGATAGGTATTTTGCAATCCAGAGAACAGAGGAAGGCTATGATTATACCTTTTATGCTTTGGATTACGATGAGATCGACGGCGGTGCCTATGACAATCCTGATATTTCTATGCAGCAGGCAATGGAAGATATTCTGGAAGATGAAGAAATGTCCCTGGAAAATGCAGTTCCCGTTGACTATGAGGATTTGATGGCAGAAGTGGAAGAAGCAGGCGAACGGCAGATGCAGCTGGCACAGTTATTAAAGAATTGTCCACCAAGTATTTTTGAGGATTATGACAGGAAAAGAGCAGTGGATACCTGTGAGGGAATTGTAATGCAGTTTACCAAGAGCAAAGGGTATCTGACCGTACAGGCAACGGAAGAAGGCTATTTTTATATTTTTTATGATTCTGACCTGCACGAAATCCATTCCAATGATTATGACGATCCCAAAGTATCTGTTCAGAAAGCTACTTATGAAATCTTAAAAAGTGAAAGAATGGATGATATGGAATGTGTCAAAGTGGACTATAAAGAATTTGAGGCAATGACCATCCAACATTCAAAGGATTTACTACAGTCAGGTGAGCTTCGTGCGACTTCTGAGATTGGAAGAGATGAAGCAGCATTAAATGGTCTTAGCAGGGCAGAAGTGGAACGGGGTGTCTTGTATCACGCACAGGGTATTCTGGAAGATATGGGATTAGAAAATGAAGTAGAGCTGCTTGCAGCAAGGGTGCATGGTTCCAGAAGCAGAGAGGAACTTTACAGAGATGATTCTGACCTTGATGTGGTGCTTTCTTATCGTGGCAATATCCGGGAGGACAGTTTCTTCAATGAATTAAATGCTCATGGTATAGCAATGGCAGGTATTAAGGTGGACATCAATCCTATCGCAGAAGAAAGAATCACTCTGGCAGAATATATGAAAGAGTCAGAAGCCTATCTTGATCAGAAGGAAATCGAAAAGCTGGCGGTGGATTTAGATAATTTCAGCTATGAATATGACACTTACGAATATAAAGATATCGTTGAGAACAGGGAAGAACAGGTGAAGAAAATCACAGAGGACATTCTGAATAAGAAAACAGGGTGTTTAAAGGACTGGTTGGTTGAAGTATCGGAAGAATCTGATATAGACAGTGATGTGATAACTGCCCGGTCACTGCTCTCCCGTTTAGAAAATGCAGAAACCTTTTCTATCTTTACCAGACAATCAGAACAGGAACAGCCAGAAGCTACGATCAGTTTCTATGTAGCAGAGTGCATGGAGTTCCCGGTCATGGGTGAGTACCATAATAATCTTACTCTGGAAGAAGCAATCAAAATCTATGAAAGTATTCCGGCAGAACGCCTGCATGGAATCAAAGGGATTGGTTTTGATCTGCAGGACGGGGATGAGGATTATTCCGGGGAATACGGACTCATGAGTGGAGACAGGATAGACAGGGATCTGATTGATATGATTCCACATTATAAGGAAAGCCCATTGGTACAGAAAGCAATCAATGACATGGAAAAGTATCTGAATGAGAAACATGGAAAAGTGCAGGAGGCAGAACAGACCGTGGAAGTGAAACAGAAAGTTTCAGAAACACCATTCAAGAAAGAATCCGTATCAGTAGAATCGAACCGGGAACAAAACAAAGAGCCTGCAAAGGGTGGAAAAGGGGAACTGAAAAAATCCGTGCTGCAGTCGTTAAAAGAGTTCCAGGCAAGAGCAAAAGCACAGGAGCAGAAAGAAATGGCAACTGAAAAATCCAAAGCACATAAGAAGGGAAATGTAGAATTATGATGAATCTGGCAATGAACTTTGATACAGATGAATGCTTAGTGACCGCAATGTTTGATAAAGGCAACCGAAATGATACGATGGAAGCTATCGACAATATCATTCCATTTCTGAAAGGGGATGCGGATATGATCGGGCTGGTCTGCAATACCATAAGAAAGCTGTTCTGCATGAGTGATGAAGGCTATGAGATTTTTCTTATGGATCTGGAAGATTATAAAGTGGATTTGGAAGATAATTATAAAAAATAGAGAATATTTTGTGTGAATTAGTGTTAGATAGAATTTATTTAAATTGGAGAAAGTAGCCAATCCGATTGAGAAACTGGCACATATTATTAATATGATAAATTTTATTATTGGCTTTTAAATTTCACAATGCATCATAGTAAAATAAAGCGAGTATGTAAAAGAGCAGTGTAATTAATGATATAATAAAAAGCAAGAAAAATATTTTTGACTATCTTTTTGTACAATTTATTCGTTATATATAATAGAAAGTGCTTTCAGTAGAAAAAGGAGGAAAGAAGTGGATGCAGATTTTCTTTTGATTCACAAAATGAAAAATGGTGATGAAGAAGCTATAGAGGTATTCGTAAAAAAATACTATTCAACTATACGGAATTATTGTCGATTACATACATACACAGACTGTGATGCAGAAGATATTACTCAAGCAACATTTGAACACTTTTTTCGATCATTTAGATCGTATCATCATTTGGGAAAGACTGCTAATTATTTGTATGTGATTGCTCGAAATTTATGTCGGGATAGTTATAAGAAAAAAAGAGATATTGTGATGGAAGCGTTACCAGATAAGGGGGAAAATCCAATTGCTGTAATTGAGAATAAAATAGATATAGAAGAATCAATAAAAAAACTTCCAGAAGATTTGCAGGAAGTAGTTATTCTACATTATTTTCAGGATTTGAAATTAAAAGAAGTAGCAGACATTATTGGCATAGGACTTCCTCTTGTAAAATATAGGATAGGAAAAGCAAAAGAATTGTTGAGTGTTTATCTGGGGGATAAGAAATGATGATGACAGTTGATGAAAAATTGCATGCGTATGCAAAAAATCAGAAGGATAGAAATATAGATGAGAAAAAATTACAACAGACCATTATAAAATCGAAAGAAGCATATTGGGATAGAGAAATCGAAAGAAATATGTCATGGTTAGAATTTTTATATCAGCAGGCTTCGTATATACAGAAGCACTGGTGGTTTGCTCAAGGGGCAGTATTACTAATCCTTTGGATGACAATGTTCTTATCAGACAGTAGTATTTATACAAGGCGCTGCATGGGGATTTTGGCACCGAGTTTTGTAATATTGATACTTCCGGAACTCTGGAAAAATAGAAGCAATGGGGCTATGGAAGTAGAAGGTGCAACATTTTTTTCCATAAAGAATATATATGCCGCACGAATGCTACTCTTCGGCATGGTAGATGTTTGCCTATTGAGTGTGTTTTTGATAACCAGCACTTTTGTGTTACAGATTGCATTTATGGATATCTTAATACAATTTATTTTGCCAATGAATGTGACATGCTGCATATGTTTTCGATTACTTTGCAGTAAAGGAGATGATTATGTATCTTCCACATTATTTTCCTGTCTGATTTGGATTGCTGTTTGGACGCTTGTAGTTCTCAAAGATAGTATTTATGAGCATATATCTACATCAATATGGTGTGGAATGATGATATTATCTGTTTTATATTTGTGTTACAGTATTTGGCGAGTATGGAAATGCAGTGAAAGATATTACGAGAGTAATGGGGCAAGTGTATAAGACTATTATGGTGTCAATTACGAGAAATCACACAACGGTCGTAATCAGAGAAATGTGAGGAATTTGATTATGGAATTAGAATTGAAAAAATTAACAAAAGAATTTCAGGGATTTAAAGCAGTTGATGATATCACGCTGACGATGAGTAATGGAGTTTATGGGCTTCTTGGTGTCAACGGTGCTGGAAAAACAACGCTGATGAGAATGCTCTGCACACTTATTAAACCTACTTCGGGAAGCATATTATGTGATGGAAAAGATATTTTTGCATTGGATGGCGAATATAGGAGAATTCTTGGTTATTTACCTCAAGAATTTGGATTTTATCCGGAATTTTCGGTTCATGATTATTTAATGTATATTGCGTCAATTAAAGGAATGCGAATAAGTATTGCACGAAAGCGTGTAACAGAACTTCTGCGGCAGGTTGGGTTGGCTAAAATGCAGAATAGAAAAATGAAAAAATTGTCTGGAGGAATGAAACGCCGTGCAGGGATTGCCCAAGCTATGCTAAATAACCCAAAGATTTTGATCCTCGATGAGCCTACTGCAGGTCTGGATCCGAATGAAAGGATACGTTTTCGAAATCTGATCAGTGAATTGTCACAGGATCGTCTCGTGCTATTATCAACACATATTGTGTCGGATATTGAATACATTGCCAACCAGGTGTTATTGATGAAAGATGGAAAGATTAGCCATTCAGGAACACAAGAAGAGATTATTCAGTCAGTACCAGTAAAAGTATGGAGTTGTGTAGTTGCAAATAATGAAGTTGAAATGTGGCAAAAACAGTTTAAAGTCTCAAATATGAAAACACTTTCGGATGGAATAGAATTACGCATTTTGTCTGAAAAATCTCCACACTATAATGCGAAAGAGGAAACGATGACTTTGGAGGACATATTCTTATATTATTTCGGAGAGAAAACAGGTGATGATTATGACGTATTATGAAATAAAAAAAGTTTTTTCAAAAAAAGGAAGTAAGGTTGCGCTGATATTTATTTTTATTGTAATTTCAGTAGTCTTGTCTTTTATCATCGGGGATAATAAATATGTGAATCGTAATGGTGATGCGGAAAGTGGAATATCGGCTATGTTAAAGGTTCGTGAGTTGAAAAAAGAATGGTCAGGAGAACTGACAGAGGATGTGCTTAGAAAAATTATTGAAGAAAATGTCAGGATTTCACAGACACCGGAAGCTAAGTCGAATGATTTTAGACAGAATGATATAGCATATAGTCAAAGACAGGGTTTCATGGATATAAGGGATTTACTAAATTGTGATTATGGAGAGTTTAACGATTATAATTATTATCTGGCAGATTCTCTTTCTCCTGATGAAGCAGTAGATTTTTATTCTAATCGTATCAAAAATTTGAAAAATTGGTTAGAAACTGATGGAAAGGATCAGTTTTCTGAAAAGGAAAAAAGTTATTTAATAAGAGCGTATGAAAAAATGAAAACCCCTTTATATTATGATTATCAAGCGGGATGGAAAAACTTATTTCAATATTCACCCTCAATAATTATGATTTTGACATTGGTATTAGGTTTCCTTTGTGCAGGTATTTTTTCAGGTGAATTTCAGCTGAAAGCGAATGCAGTTTTTTATTCTTCTTATTATGGCAGAAATAAGGCTGTATGGGCAAAAGTGAAAGCAGGAGCAATCATAATAACGGCTATTTACTGGGCGGTTATGTTGTTATACACTATGCTTGTTTTGGGAATTCTTGGTGTAGACGGAGCAAATTGTCCCATACAGTCTAGTATGAGTGGGTGGAAGAGTATTTATAATATCACGAATGCTCAGGAATATATTTTGATAGTTCTTGGTGGATATCTGGGATGTTTATTTATGCAATCTCTAACTATGTTGGTTTCTGCGAAGACAAACTCATCAGTAATAGCGGTAATCGTGCCTTTTATTTTGATTTTTCTTCCATCATTTTTATCAGGAACAAGTCTACCATTATTAAATAAAATTTTGGGACTTCTTCCAGATCAAATGCTTCAAATGAATCAGGTAGTTAAATTTTTTAACTTGTATGAAATCGGAGGAAAAGTGTTTTGCGCAGTTCCTATTTTAATAATATCGTACTCCATTCTGCTATTATTGATTGTTCCAGTTATTTATTTTATATATCGCAGAAAAGAAGTTTATAATTAGATGAAGAAACATCTGTTAGAGGGAGTGAAAACATAGGAAAAATATTATTATTATCGTTTAAAGATAGTGAAGAAGAAATAATAGAGTCTGTTCTTGCTGCTTTGAAAACCGGACGAAATATATATTGTGATGAAAAAAATATAAATCCATTGAAAATACATTATGGAGATATTGTTATTTTATTAGCCACAAGAGAATTATTCCGAAAGCAGAAAAAAATAGATTTGTCTTTTACAGAGTTTGAAATTTTGCATTTATTAATGCGAAGTCCTGGAAGAGTGTTTAGTAAAGAACAAATATATGATATAATCTGGAATGAACCCTATTCGGGTGATTACAATGTTGTTATGCGACATATCTGCAACATTAGAGAAAAGATAGAAGATGATCCTGGACATCCGGTATATATACAAACGGTGCGCGGTGTAGGATATCGGTTTAACGGAAATTTAGGCAGCGAGTGAAATCGCTGCCTATTATTATGGTTTTACAAAGAAGGAAGTTTGTTATGAGAAGATCTTTGTATTTCAGGAGCATCCTGTTTGAGATATTTGG
>ENA-OQEY01001065-OQEY01001065.1-human-gut-metagenome-genome-assembly--contig:-NODE-1065-length-12600-cov-3.031382_pt1 | contig 12600 bp, 13 predicted proteins | sample MGYA00242801_ERZ504647 | MGnify/ENA primary metagenome ERZ504647 (study PRJEB26092, sample SAMD00036204) | human gut metagenome | host: Homo sapiens | study: EMG produced TPA metagenomics assembly of... | reverse complement strand
AATTCAAAATTTCTTTTTTCATATGTTTCTCCTTCTGCCGGTTTCACATGAATACTCCACATTGTATCATGTTTTCCATGCAAAATATACCTATTTTTCGAGATACTCCATGAGACGGTCATACTCTCTTTCCATCAGATCATATCCGTGATGATAAAATGCCATCAGATGCTCCTGACTTCTCTCCAGTCTGGACACCGGCTTTACCTGCGGCCGGATCACAAAAATCTTTCCTTCTCTCTCCAGATTCTCCAGCTCATTCAGCGTCCGGTTGTAATACGGTGCACGCCGCAAAAGAGTCCGCAGAAGATTCGGATAAGATCTGTAGGCTCTGCGATACATCTTTTCCACCGCTTTTGAAACCGCCTTCTTGCGATATCCCCGATTTCTTGTCAGAACAACGATGATCTTCTCATTTCCAATATCCATCGCTCTCCGAATCGGAATAGAATCCGCAAGTCCTCCATCCAGATACGGGATCCCATCGATATTTACAATCGGACAAAGCAGCGGCATACTGGAGGATGCCCGGCAGATTTTCATCAGCCTGTCGGGATCTTGCGCCTCATCCATGTACTCCGCTTTTCCCGTCACACAGTTTGTCGTGACCAGCTCACAGTTCATCTCTGATCGAAAATAGGTGTCAAAATCAAAGGGATAAATCTGTTTTGGATAAATATCAAAAATCATATCCATATTCATCAGACTTTTTTCTTTTATAAATTTACGCACCCCGTAATAATAGGACAGATTCTTATCTGTGGGGATCATACAGTCTCTTGTCCGTCCGGGCTGCCTTGACACATAGTCCACCGCATTGCAGGCTCCTGCCGAAACACCGATCACATGAGAAGTGTAAAACTCCTGCTCCATCAGATAATCCAGTACTCCCGATGTAAATACGCCTCTTGTTGCTCCGCCTTCTAATACCAAAGTTGCTTTTTGCATATCCATCCCTCACTTTCTTTGTTCCATTATATACTTTTTCCACTTTTTCGCAAACTCCTAATCCTGTTAAATTTTTGCAAAAACACAATATTTCTTTGTTTATTTCATAGAAAGCATACTCCTGACCTTGCCATGTCGTGGGTTCTCATGTTAAGATAAGCGTTGGAATTATTACTTTATATAATAAATAAGGAGTAAAAAATATGATTAGTGCAAACAATGTCACTCTGCGCGTCGGGAAAAAAGCGCTGTTTGAAGATGTCAATATTAAATTTACCGAAGGCAACTGTTATGGTATGATCGGAGCCAACGGTGCCGGAAAATCTACTTTTTTAAAGATTTTGTCCGGACAGATCGAGCCTACCAAAGGGGAAGTAAACATCACTCCCGGAGAGCGTCTTTCTTTCCTGCAGCAGGATCACTACAAATACGATGAATATCTGGTACTGGACACCGTCATCATGGGGAATGCACGTCTGTACGAGATCATGAAAGAAAAAGAAGTCATCTATGCAAAAGAAGATTTCACAGATGAGGACGGAATCAAAGCAAGTGAGCTGGAAGCAGAATTCGCAACCATGAACGGCTGGGAAGCAGAATCTGACGCTGCAACTCTGCTCAACGGACTCGGCATTGAGACAGACCTCCACTACAAATACATGAAAGACTTAAAGGGTGCAGAAAAGGTAAAGGTTCTTCTTGCTCAGGCTTTGTTCGGTAATCCTGACATCCTGCGTCTTGACGAGCCGACCAACCACCTGGATCTGGATGCGATCGCATGGCTGGAAGAGTTCCTGATCAACTTTGAGAACACAGTCATTGTGGTATCCCATGACCGTTACTTCTTAAACAAGGTCTGCACACAGATCGCGGATATCGACTATGGAAAGATCCAGCTCTATGCCGGAAACTACGACTTCTGGTATGAATCCAGCCAGCTTCTGATCCGTCAGATGAAAGAAGCCAACAAAAAGAAAGAAGAAAAGATCAAAGAGCTGCAGGACTTTATTTCCCGGTTCAGCGCCAATGCTTCCAAATCCAAACAGGCAACATCCAGAAAACGTGCCCTGGAAAAAATTGAACTGGATGAGATCAAACCATCCAGCCGTAAATACCCTTACATTGATTTCCGTCCAAACCGTGACATCGGAAACGAAGTGCTGACCGTGGAAGGACTTTCCAAAACCATCGACGGAGTCAAGATTCTGGACAACCTGACATTTACACTGAACCACGATGACAAGGTTGCATTTGTAGGCGGAAATGAGCTTGCAAAAACAGTTCTGTTCAAAATCCTGATCGGTGAGATGGAACCGGATGAAGGTACTTACAAATGGGGAATCACGACTTCACAGGCTTACTTCCCGAAAGACTTCGGCGGAGAGTTCGATAACGATTACACCATCACAGAATGGCTGACACAGTACTCTGAAAACAAGGATGCCACCTATGTGCGGGGGTTCCTCGGAAGAATGCTCTTCTCCGGAGAAGATGGTGTGAAGAGATTAAAAGTCCTCTCCGGTGGTGAGAAGGTACGCTGCCTGCTCTCCAAGATGATGATTTCCGGCGCAAATGTTCTGTTATTAGATGAACCTACCAACCATCTGGATATGGAATCCATCACTGCGCTCAATAACGGTATGATCAAATTCCCGGGAGTACTCTTATTTACTTCCCGTGACCACCAGATCGTGCAGACGACTGCAAATCGTATCATGGAGATCGTACCGGGCGGAAAACTGATCGATAAGATCACAACTTATGACGAATATCTCGAAAGCGATGAGATGGCAAGAAAGCGCCAGACTTACACTGTCGAGACAGAAGAGGAAGATTAGAACATTAAAAATACGGAAAGAATCCCCGGATGTTGGGTTCTTTCCGTATTTTTGTTTTAATAATATAGTTTATCTTCTTCGATAATTTTGGGGATGCCCCCCTCTACTTCCACGATCGTCACCGCACAGTTCTTTGGCACTCCCATCTGCCAGAATTTTGCCGGACTCCATTCATTTTTGATACAGTTTTTCATTGCCGTGACTGCAGCACCATGCGTAGAAAGCAAAATCATCTTATCCTGCAATTCTGGATTTTGATATAACGCTTTCAGAAAGCCGTCCACTCTCTCCATCAACTGTCCAACGGACTCACCCTCTCCCTTTGGGATGTAATTTGCAGTATCATCAAAGAACTTCACAAACTCCGCACTCTGCGGATCCAGACCTTCTCCTCGGTACACAATGCCTTCATAATCACCAAAGCAGATCTCCTGTATCTGAGGTTCCTCGATCAAGGGGATCTTTCTCCCCTGCAAAACAATCTGTGCTGTTTCTTTTGCTCTGGATAAAGGGGACGTATACGCCAGATCAAAAGAAATCCCCCGCAGTCCTTCTGCTGTCTTTTCTGCCAGTTCTCTTCCATATGCATTGAGAGGAATATCTGCTCTCCCCTGCACTTTCTTCGCTTTATTCCAATCCGTTTCGCCATGTCGTACCATATATAATCTCACCGTTGTTTTCCTCCTAAGATATGTTCTTTTATCCGATCACTCTGTCCCTTAGTATACGCATATTTCCTGTCTCCCGTCAACCGTTCTTTGTTCCTTTCCGCTTGCAAATTCGCCTGATTTTGTCTATAATAATGACACATAAAAAAACAAGGAGATTACCATGGAAAAAATTACAAGCTTTACGATCGATCACATCAAACTGACTCCGGGACTTTACGTTTCCAGAAAAGATCTTGCAGGAGATACCCCGGTTACCACGTTTGATATCCGTATCACAAATCCCAATGAAGAACCTGTTCTAAATACTGCAGAAGTACATACCATCGAGCATCTTGCCGCTACCTTTCTTCGCAACCATGCAGAATATGGCCCAAAAACACTCTATTTCGGACCAATGGGATGCCGCACCGGATTCTATCTGCTTCTTATCGGTGATTATGAATCCTGCGATATTCTTCCTTTGATGAAAGAGATGTTTGCTTTTATCGCATCTTACGATCAGGAAGTTCCCGGAGCCTGTGCAAAAGACTGCGGAAACTTTCTGGATATGAATCTGCCGATGGCCAGATTTGTTGCACGAAAATACCTGACTCAGGTTTTGAATAAAATCACCGAAGAGCAACTCGTTTATCCACAATAGAACAGGAGCATATCATGGGGAAAAAACAAACATTTGCATCTGATACTTCCCAGCGAAGTATCACCGACTGGATTCGTGCACTCCTGGTTCTTCTTTTGGGGCTGATCATTGCGCATCTTGGTGTTACGCTCTTTTTGCTCTCGGCACTTGGCACCGATACTTTCACAGTATTTATTCAGGGGTTATCCCGGGTTGCAGGATTGTCTGTCGGAACTGTGCACGTCATTGTTCTGTGTATTTTGATGGTTCTGATGTTGTTAACAACCAAAGGATATGTCAAACCCGGAACCATTGTCTGTGCATTTTGCGGAGGCCCTATCATTGACTTTTTCACCTGGTGTTTCAAAGAATACATCAATGCTTCTTCAGGAATGCCGGTTCGTATCATCAGCGTTCTGGTCGGATGTGCGATTCTCTCTTTGGGAATGTCTGTTGTAATCAACAGCAATGCCGGCACCGGACCGAATGACCTGGTTGCCATCATCCTCTCCGACAAACTCGAACGGATTGAATTTCGCTGGATACGAATGGGATGTGATGCTTTCTTTGTAAGCCTCGGATTTATCCTTGGCGGTACAGTTGGTGTCGGAACAATTATCGCCATTTTTCTGACAGGACCTATGGTTCAGTTTTGGCTTCCAAAAACAAAAGTTTTACTGCAAAAAATCAGAGTGTAAAGCATCATGCTTTACACCCTGATTTTTTATCACCTTTTTTTAAAACTTCCTGCCGGATATACAAAAAAGTTTTCTCCTCACCCTGTTTTGCCAACATGATCAACAGTTTTTCAAGCAGCGCTTCTGTTTCCTCATGCATCAGATACTGCCCTTTCCCTCCCAGGAAATAATCCAGAGGATCCCGGTCTGTATAGGCAGTTCCGCGATATACCTTGCTTGCAGCAATTCGGTCCAGAAACATCTCCACCACATAATTGACCGGCATTTTCATTCCTTCGAGCACGGCACCATGCGTTCCGTAATCAATCCAGTATTCATAATGATGCTTATTGCGCCCTTTATGATGCAGCCAGCTTAAAGAATAACCTATGTCTTCTTTCTGGGCATCGATAGGGGAACGAAAGCCTTGAAAGTAAGTAAAGCCTGTTTTTAATTCTGTCCAAGTGTATTTACTGAGATCGTGCAAAATCCCCTGCTTATACAAATGACAGCGAAAACAAAGCTGTGTAACTTTGGCTTTATGTTGATTGATTGTTTTCAGATGACCTCGAACCTTATGCATGGACAACATAGGATCCCTCCTGTCTGTATCTTATTCTAACACAATCCATGATCACAAAATTCTATTCTGTATTTAAAAGTGATAAAATGGTTCCGTTGAATGAATCGCAGGGAGGCAAACACATGAAATTCAGTGAATATCCATATCATACAATTGATGTCAAACAGGCAAAAGATACACTTGTCAAAATAGAAAAACGGTTGATGAGCGCAGAAGATTATCCTTCTTTTAAACAAGCCTTTAAAGATTTAGATGTGTACAAAAAAGAGCTTTATACACAATTTAGTTTGTGTGAAGTTCGTCATACGATCGATACAAGGAATGAATATTATAAGAAAGAACAGGGCATATTGATGAAATTGCACCAATCTTACAGGAAGATCTGGTTCGTATTTCTAATGTGATTCTGGAAAGTCCGTATCGAAAAGAATTGGAAAAGGAAATTCCTTCTACCTATTTTCTGGCTAAAGAATTTGATAAAAAATGTTTTTCTCCAGACATCATTGAAGAGCTCCAAAAGGAAAATCAATATTCCAGTCAGTATCAACAGCTGGTTGCCAGTGCGCAAATTGAATTTGAAGGAAAAAAGCGTACTTTGTCCGAATTAGAACCATTCATGAAGGCAAGTAATCGCTCTATGCGAAAAAAAGCTACAAAAGCATACTGGGGATGGTTTGAGAAACATGAGGAAGAATTAGGTAAGATTTTTGATTCTTTGGTAAAGATACGAACAAAGATGGCACAGAAGCTGGGATATAAAGACTATACAGAGATGGGATACTATCGCATGTATCGTTTTGATTATACGAAAGAGGATGTTCAAACGTATCGCAAACAGGTATTGGATACGGTTGTACCGGTTACGACTTCTCTTTTTGCGCGCCAACAAAAAAGACTGGGGCTGGATGCGTTATATGCATGGGATGAAAAGGTGGAATTTCAAAGCGGAAACCCAACACCTAAGCAGGATGCCAAGACTATGGAAGAAATTGCACTGCATATGTATCAGGAACTTGATAAAGATACCGGTGAATTCTTTCAATTTATGGTCGATCATGAACTTATGGATCTGGAAAGTAAACCGGGTAAGGCTGCCGGTGGATATTGCACATCTTTTAATACATATGGTGCACCTTTTATCTTTGCGAACTTCAATCAAACCAGTTCAGATGTAGAAACTCTCACGCATGAGGCTGGTCATGCTTACCAGGCGTATGCTTCCCGTGATATTTTTCCATCGGATTGTATCTGGCCAACCAGTGAGAGTGCAGAGATTCATTCCATGTCCATGGAGTTTTTGACATATCCCTGGATGAAAGACTTCTTTAAAGAAGATACCAGAAAATTTTATTTTCAGCATTTAAGCGATGCCATCAAATTCTTACCTTATGGAATTTTAGTAGATCACTTCCAACATGAAATCTATGCCCATCCAGAATACACGCATACCAAGCGTATGGAAACATGGAGAAAGTTGGAGAAGATGTATTTGCCACACAAAAACTATGATGAGATTGCTGTGTTGGAAAGAGGTGGCTGGTGGATGCGACAGCTTCATATCTTTATGGATCCGTTTTATTACATCGACTATACACTGGCACAGGTCTGTGCTTTACAGTTTTGGAGCCGGGCTCAAAAAAGGGATCCAAATACATTAAAGGATTATAAAAAAATCTGTAAATTGGGGGGCAGTCTTCCTTTCCGAAAAATCGTGCAGGCTGCAAACTTAAAGAGTCCTTTTGAAGAAGGTTGCCTGAATGAAACAATGAAAGAAGTACAGAACGCGTTGAATGCGATTACCGATGAGGAACTACAATGAGAAGAACAAGGCAGGAACTACCAAAAGAAGAAACGTTAGAGATTTTGAAGAGAAATACATCGGGAGTTTTGGCTTTATGCGGCATGGATCAAAAACCATATGCAGTGCCATTAAGCTATGTCTATGCCAACCAAAAGCTTTATTTTCATGTGGCTTTGGAAGGGTATAAATTAGAACTGCTGAACCAGAATCCAAATGCTTCTTTTTGTGTCATTGATAAAGATGAGATTTTACCAGAAAAATTTACGACAAAATATAAAAGTGTCATTGTTCAAGGAAAAATCACAGTGGCAGACGAGCATGAAAAAAGGAATGCGATTACGCATTTAGCAAAAAAGTATGCTCCGGATATGGATCCAAAAGACGAAATCGATCGATTTTGGAATCAGTTTTTGATCTTGGTTTTAGAACCGGCAACATGCACGGGAAAACAAGCGATCGAACTGGTGAAAGATGGATTACAGCTTTAATAGATTGGCATATTCGGCATAGTGTTTTTGAATCAGATGATTGAATTGAAGCTTTAAATATCCCATCGATAGAAACCAAACCAGGATAAAAATAAGAACTAACATCGCAGCCAACATGGCAAAACAAATCCATAATATATCTGGTTTTTCACTGAGAAAAAAAGTAAGGATCAGTAAGATTGCCAAAATCAAAAGCGTCAAACAAACGGCAGCTTGAAAGGCTTTATGTTTGCGTTTTTGTTCCTTAAATAAAATGGAATATATAAATTTTAACTGTTCTAAGGACAGTTCTTTGTGACAGATTTTGTGTTTTGTATCTGCATCCAGTTTTGCGATAAAGATCTTAGCCATATCTGTATTATAAATCGGGAAAGTATCAAAAGAAAGGAGAAAGGTATGCAGAATCAGTATTTATCCAAGCTTCGAAATGGAGAAACGTTACACACATCTGATCAGATCAAGATGATATTTTTACTGGCATTGCCGGCCATCCTTTCCCAGATTTCCAGTACCGTGATGCAGTATATTGATGCCAGTATGGTGGGAAGCCTGGGTGCCAATGCCTCTGCCAGTATTGGGTTAGTATCCAGTACAACATGGATGTTTGGTGGTGTATGTTTTGCCGGTATTACCGGTTTTAGTGTTCAGGTGGCTCATGCCGTTGGAGCCAAACAATTTAGTAAGGCACGAAATATCATGAAGCAGGGATTCGTGATCGGTTTGGCTTTTGCCCTGGTTTTAAGCTTGATTGGATGTCTGATTTCTTCTTCGTTACCAATATGGTTAAAAGGAACACCGGAAATTGTTCAAAATGCATATTACTATTTTTTTGTGTTCGCCCTTTTTTTGCCCTTTCAACAGCTGAACTACATCGCCACAGGCATGCTGCAGGCATCCGGAAATATGAAAGTGCCGAGTTTATTGAACATCCTGATGTGTCTGTTGGATGTTTTCTTTAACTTATTTTTTATCTTTTATTTGAATCTGGGCGTCATGGGTGCCAGTATCGGTACGGGCTGTTCTCAGTTGGTCGTGTCGTTATTGTTGTGTGGATTTTTGTTTTATAAAAGCGATATTTTAAAGCTTCATAAAGGGGAAAAGCTGTGCTTTGATCGACATACGATTCAAAGAGCCATGCAGATTGGTCTTCCTGTAGGATTGGATCGCTTTGTGACAAGCAGCGCTTATGTGGCATTTACCCGTATCGTATCACCTCTTGGGACGATTGCGATTGCGGCCAACAGTTTTGGGATCACGGCTGAAAGTTTATGTTACATGCCGGGGTATGGAGTACAAAGTGCTGCCGTTACATTGATTGGACAAAGTATTGGTGCCAAAAGACAAGATTTGACCTTTCGCTTGGGCACGTTGACTACGGCATTAGGCGTTGGCTTGATGACTTGTTCTGGCTTGTTTATGTATTTTGGCTCGCCTTTGATGATGCATTTATTAACGCCGGATGCGCAGATCATCGCTTTAGGGGTACAGATTCTTTGTATAGAAGCTTTTGCCGAACCAATGTATGGAGCCAGCATTGTCGTGGCTGGTGTTTTGCAGGGAGCTGGGGATACACTGTCTTCCTCTTTGATGAATCTTATCAGTATGTGGCTGGTTCGTATTCCTTTGGCAGCCGGTTTAGCCGGTCATTATGGCTTACCGGGCGTCTGGTTTGCGATGGCGCTGGAGCTTAATGTTCGTGGCATTCTCTTTTTATTTCGACTCCTTCGTAAAAAGTGGATGCATCGCCTAAAGGCTTCCTAGAAAAGACTCTTCGTTGTTTTTAAAAGAAGATAATGGTATTCTTATCGTATGAACGAAAGACATGCGAAAATATTAGAGTTATTAAGTCGATATCATAAAATGGAAGTATCGCGCCTTTCCACGCTTTTAAATGTTTCACAGGTAACGATTCGAAAAGATCTGATTGCCTTGGAACAAAGTGGGATGTTGGTTCGTGAACATGGATATGCCACGCTTAATAACAGTGATGATATTAATAAAAGGCTTGCCTTTCATTTTGAACAGAAGATGCAGATCGTAAAAAGAGCCGCACAACTGGTTGAAGATGGGGAAACGATCTTTATTGAAAGTGGATCTTGTTGTGCTTTGTTGGCAGTGGAAATCGCACAGACAAAAAAGGATGTAACGATCGTAACCAACTCGGCTTTTATTGCCGATTATGTGCGCAAGATCGAAAATGTACAAATCGTTCTTCTGGGTGGAAACTATCAAAAGGAATCGCAGGTCATGGTAGGACCGATGACGGCGCAATGTGCGCAGGCTTATTTTGCGGATAAATTGTTTATCGGAACAGATGGTTTTAGTATTCGTACCGGATTTACCGGAAATGATTATATGCGAAGTGTTGCGGTACAAGATATGGCGAAACAAGTGGAAAAAGTCATAGTGGTGACAGATTCCTCCAAGTTTTATCAGAAAGGCAATGTATCTTTGATCGCCACCAATCGAATTCATATGTTGATTACCAATCCGGATATTCCTTTGGAGCAGGAACAATATTTATTGGAACAAAAAGTAGAAATTATAAAGGCTTAGAAAAAACAATCTAAGCCTTTTTTTATGAATTCATTTTGATATTCCGTTAAATCTTCTTTCTGCAGTGCCCTGACATTTTTATAGGCATATTCTTTATGCATCATTTCATATTTTCGTTCTCCAAATTGATGAAATGGAAGAAGTTGTACTTTTTTTAGCCCGATTTCCGTCAACAAAGAAGCGAAACCGGCGGCATCTTGGATGGAATCGTTAAAGCCGGGAATGACCGGAATACGGGGAAGGATTTCCAGACCTTTATGAAAGGCCCATTTTAAGTTGTTGATAATTTGTTCATTGTGAACGCCGGTACCTTCAAAATGGCGGTTGGTATCATAGTGTTTGACATCAAATAAGAGCAGATCAAAAAGTGGCGCCAGCTCATGAAAGGTTTCTTTTGGAATATAACCGGTTGTTTCAATCGCCAGATGTAAATTGTGTTTTTTTAATTCTTTGACCAGTTCTTTTAAGAAGTCTGGTTGTGACATCCCTTCCCCGCCGGATATCGTGATACCACCGCCGGATTCTTCATAAAAGTCTTTATCTTGTAAGGCAATGCGCACGATTTCTTCAATTTCCTTTGTTTCTCCTTCATTAGACAGTGCACTTTGAAGACACGTTGAAACGCAGTTCAGACAGCCTTGGCAAAGCGCTTCATCGATATGAATTTCTCCCTCTCTACATGAAATTGCCTGATGCATACAACTTTTTACACATTGAAGACAATGTACACATTTCTTTTGATCCCATAAGATTTGAACATTGGCGCTTTGGCTTTCAGGATTGGCACACCACTTACAGCGCAAAGGGCAGCCTTTTAAAAAAATCGTAGTTCGAATACCGGGTCCATCATGAATCGAAAATTTTTGTATGTTGAAAATAAGTCCTTTTGTCATGGCTATAGTGTATCAGTAGAAAGTCAGTTTGTAAACATAAAAAGTTTCAAATGAAACTAAAAAATATTACAAATGAATTGACAAGAAAGAAAAGGATTGATAGACTACAAGTAAAATAAGGAGGGCGTTCTTATGGAGGATACACAACATTTTGGTTCTTTGACACCTCGTATGCAGAAATATCGTCAGAGTGTTTTAGATAAGAAACCGTATGTTCGATCACAAAGGGCTTTATTATGTACAGAAGCATATAAGGCAAATCTGGAAAAGCCGGTTGTCTTAAAACGTGCGTTGATGTTAAAGAATATTTTGGAAAAGATGGATATTTATATCGAAGAGGAAAGCTTGTTGGCAGGAAATCAGGCAGAATCAAATCGTGATGCACCCGTCTTTCCGGAATATACATTGGAATTTGTGATCAATGAGCTGGATACCTTTGAAAAAAGAGATGGTGATGTTTTCTATATTACAGAACAAACTAAAGAAGAGCTTCGCTCAATTGCGCCTTTTTGGGAGAATAATAATTTGCGAGCGAAAGGGATGGCGCTGCTTCCTAAAGAAGTAGATGTTTATATGGAAACAGGTTTCTTTGGCATGGAAGGAAAGCTGAATGCAGGCGATGCACATTTAGCGGTTTATTATGAACGATTATTAAAAGAAGGTTTGAAGGGCTATGAAAAGCGTACTCTGGGGGCAAAAGAAGCATTAGATCTTTGTGATCCTGCATCCATCAGTAAATATCATTTTTATGATGCGGTCCTGATCGTGATCGATGCCGTGAAATCGTTTGCCAAACGCTATGCTGATCTTGCCAGAGAACAGGCTAAAACCGCAAATGAAGAAAGGCGACAAGAGTTGTTGGAAATCGCAAGAATCTGTTCTAAGGTTCCTTATGAGCCGGCGGAAAGCTTTTATGAGGCCATTCAGGCCATTTGGTTGATTCAGGTTGTTTTGCAGATTGAATCCAATGGACATTCTGTATCTTTTGGACGCTTTGACCAATATATGCAGCCATATTATCAAAAAGATAAAGAACAAGGATTGATCGATGATGATCAAGTCTTAGAACTTTTAAGCAATCTTTGGATCAAAGCTTTGACGATCAATAAAGTACGTTCACAGGCCCATACATTTTCCAGTGCCGGTTCACCGATGTATCAAAATGTAACGATTGGTGGACAAACAACAGATAAAAAAGATGCAGTCAATGAGATGTCTTATCTGGTGCTTCGTTCGGTAGCACAGACTCGCTTGACACAACCGAATTTAACGGTTCGCTACCATGCCCATATCGATCCAAAATTCTTTGACGAATGTATTGAAGTGATGAAGCTGGGCTTTGGTATGCCGGCTTTCAATAACGATGAGATCATCATACCTTCTTTCATCGATAAAGGGGTAAAGGAAGAAGATGCATATAATTACAGTGCCATCGGCTGTGTAGAAACGGCAGGTCCAGGGAAATGGGGCTATCGTTTCACAGGCATGAGGTATATGAATTTTTCAAGAATTCTTTTTATGGCCAT
>ENA-OQEY01001060-OQEY01001060.1-human-gut-metagenome-genome-assembly--contig:-NODE-1060-length-12680-cov-3.340078_pt1 | contig 12680 bp, 14 predicted proteins | sample MGYA00242801_ERZ504647 | MGnify/ENA primary metagenome ERZ504647 (study PRJEB26092, sample SAMD00036204) | human gut metagenome | host: Homo sapiens | study: EMG produced TPA metagenomics assembly of... | reverse complement strand
CTTCGTTTTGTACCTCGTCCTCAGCGCCACCGACAAGGTCGATGGCGATTTGGCGCGCAAGCGCGGAGAGGTCACCGACTTCGGCAAGTTCCTCGATCCCATCGCCGACAAGCTGCTCGTGTTCTCCGCTCTGCTGATCTTGCTCGAGCACGGCCTGGTGAACGTGTGGTTCGTGTTCATCATCATGTTCCGCGAGTTCCTCGTCAGCGCGCTGCGCATGGTGGCGAGCGCGAACGGCGAGGTCATCGCCGCCGACAAGCTCGGAAAGTGGAAGACCGCGGTCACCATGGTGTCGCTGTGCGCCTACCTGCTCTTCATCGCCCTTTCCGTCCAGGGCGGCGTGGCGACGGGCATCGTGGGCGGCCTGCTCGCGTTCTGCCGTGTGTCGATGCTCGCAGCGGTCATCCTCACCGTCGTTTCGGGCGCCCAGTATTTCTGGAACGCCCGCCACATCATTTTCCGCGTGTAGCGCGCGGTCATGCACGCCACCGCCCCGCGACCCACCTGCATGGTCGCGGGGCTTTTCATGTAAGGAGCGAACGGCATGGATGCCATGACGTTGGAAGAGCGCATCGAGTGCGCCGCACGCGAGCTCGTCGATCGCGCCCGAGGTATCGGCCTGACACTCGCCACGGCGGAGTCCTGCACGGCCGGTCTCGTCGCGGCCCGTATCGCCGATATCCCCGGGGCCAGCGACGTGCTGCGCGGGGGAGCGGTGACGTATTGCGACGCCGTTAAGCGGCGCGTTCTCGGCGTCTCCGAGGATACGCTGCGCCTGCATTCCGCGGTGAGCGACCCGTGCGCACGCGAGATGGCCGTCGGCGCGCGCGGGCTCTTCGAAGCGGACATGGCGGGCAGCCTCACGGGGGACGCCGGGCCGGGGGGCGGCACCCTCGACGACCCCGCCGGCACCGTGTACATCGGCCTTGCGGACGGGCGCGGCGCGACATGCGCACGGTGCTCATTTGAGGGCTCTCGCAACGACGTGCGCGCTCACGCCGCCCTGTGCGCGCTGCAGATGCTCCTCAAGCGCTGCGATGATATGTGATCTACGTGCAGAACCTGCGTCCACACAAGCGGTTGATGCCGAGCCGCGCGATACCTGACCTGCGGGTGTTCGATTGCCGTCTCACGCGTGTCAGATGTCTCGCAGACCATACGGGCGGACTTCAGGACGATGGGGCTTAGGATTCTCTCAAGGGTATTGACCACGAACACCCGTTCGCGTACTATCGAGGCACACAACATCAAGGAGGAGCAATGGCCAAGAGTTCAGGGCCCGCGCGTGTCATTCACGAGCGCACCACGGGCGAAGAGCGCGAGAAGATGATCCAGGTCACGAAGGCCGAGATCATCAAGAAGTTCGGCGACGGTTCGATTATGCGCTATGGAGACGGCGGGCCCGAACTGGAAGTCGAGGCCATCCCGACCGGCGCCATCTCGCTCGATGCCGCCCTGGGTATCGGCGGCGTGCCCCGCGGGCGAATCATCGAGATCTTCGGCCCGGAGTCGTCCGGTAAGACGACGCTGTCCCTGGAGATTCTCGCCGAGGCGCAGGCCATGGGTGGCGTCGCGGCGTTCATCGACGCCGAGCACGCGCTCGACCCCACATACGCCGCCCGCATCGGCGTGGACATCGACGAAGTCCTCATCTCGCAGCCCGATACGGGCGAGCAGGCCCTCGAGATCTGCGATATGCTCGTACGCTCCGGTGCAATCGACGTGGTGGTCATCGACTCGGTCGCCGCGCTGGTGCCCCGCGCCGAGATCGAGGGCGAGATCGGCGAGACCACGGTCGGCCTCCAGGCGCGCCTCATGAGCCAGGCCCTGCGCAAGCTCGCCGGCTCACTGTCCAAGTCCAACACGACATGCATCTTCATCAACCAGCTTCGCGAGAAGATCGGCGTCATGTTCGGCAGCCCCGAGACCACCACGGGCGGACGCGCGCTCAAGTTCTTCTCCTCGGTGCGCATCGACATCCGACGCATCGAGAGCATCAAGATCAAGGACGAGATCGTCGGCAATCGCGTCCGCGCCAAGATCGTCAAGAACAAGGTGGCGGCCCCGTTCCGCACGGCGGAGTTCGACATCATGTACGGAACCGGCATCTCCAAAGAGGGTTCCGTGCTCGACATGGCCGTCGAGTACGAGATCGCCACTAAATCCGGCGCGTGGTACACCTACGACGGCGAGCGCCTCGGCCAGGGTCGCGAGGCCGCCAAGGACACCTTGCGCAAGAACCCCGAGCTTCTGGACGAGCTCGACCACAAGGTTCGCGTCGCATGCGGTCTCGAGCTCGAGGACGAGCCGGTGGGCACGGTCGTGGATCCGGGCGACGACGCGCCCCTCTCGGTGTAAGCCCCTCATGACGCTGAGCATGGTCGAGCTCGAGGTGCGTCTTCCCGACCGGAAGCGCGCCTCGAGCTCGTTTTCCCTCAACAAGCCCATGGCCGAGGTGTCGTGCATCATGGACGGTGGCCGTGTTCGCGAAATCGTCGTCCCCGTGCGCGTCGGCAGGGTCCTCATGACGGACCCTCTACCTTTGCCCCTGCCCGAGGAGGAGGCGTTCGACGCCATTCACGCCCTTGAGGGGCGCATCTGCTTTTCCGTCATGACCGAGATGCTCTCGCGCAGGGATTACGCGACGGGCGAGCTGCGCGACAAGCTCAAGCGGTACGGGTATCGCGACCAGGAGATCGACGCTTGCCTCGCCAAGGCGGCGGATCTGCGCTTCATCGACGACAACCGCTTTGCCGGCTACTTCATCGAGGAGCGAAAGCGCCGGGGGTGGGGGAGGAGAAAGATCGAGCGGGAGCTCTCGCTGCGCGGCGTCTCGATCGAGGACATCCCCGGATATCCCGATGAGTACTTCACCGATGAGGAGGATCTGGAGCGCGCCTGCGCCCTCCTTGCACGCAAATCGCTGCCCGATGACCGAGCGTTCGAAAAACTCGTTCGCCACCTCATGGGCAAGGGCTTCTCCTACGGCGTCGCGGCGCAAGCCGCTCGCCGGCGCATCGATGACTCCCGTTGATTGAGTTTTTGACAAAATCCCTGCTTCAACGTAGGATGGGTTTGTCATTTGTTTGCTATGCGCTCATCCTTGGCGATGAGATTGACGATATCTTCTATCGGACCGATTTCAAATCCCCCTTGGTGGACCATATCCGGCAAATGTCCCACCTCCCGCTTTGGGCGGGCGGTGGTTCCATGCACTTAAAACACCCTAAGGAGTAGCCATGTCCGTCGTGTCTGTGCTCGTCGGCATCGCTTGTCTCGCTCTTGGCGCCATCGTGGCCGTTCTGGTCATGCGCAACGCCAAGAACGGCAGCGTGCGCGAAGCGGAATCCAAGATTCAGAGCGCCCACAGCGAAGCCGAGCAGGTCGTCGCCGATGCCAAGCGCGCCGCAGAAACCCTCAAGAAGGAGGCCCTGCTCGAGGCCAAGGAGCAGATCATCCAGAACAAGCAGGCCGCCGAGGCCGAGGAGGCGCAGCGCAAAAAGGAGATTCGCGTTCTCGAGAACCGCGTCATGCAGCGCGAGGAGTCGCTCGACCGCCGCAACGACGCGCTCGACAAGCGCGAGCACCAGCTGTCCAGCCAGCAAGGCCAAATCGAGAAGCGCTCTCGCGAGCTCGATGAGATGTATGCCCGCCAGACGAGCGAGCTGGAGCGCATCGCCGAGCTCACGCGCGAGGACGCGCATGCCGAGTTGCTCGACAAGGTGCGCGGCGAGGTCACGCACGAGGCCGCGACCATCATTCGGGAGTCCGAGCAGAAGGTCAAGGCGGAGTGCCACAAGACCGCCCAGGAGATCATCTCCCTCGCGATCCAGCGGTGCGCATCCGACCACACGGCCGAGGTCACGGTCACGTCCGTGCACATTCCCTCCGACGAGCTCAAGGGCCGCATCATCGGTCGAGAGGGCCGTAACATCCGCACGTTCGAGCAGGTCTCCGGCGTCAACCTCGTGATCGACGACACCCCAGAGACCGTCGTGCTCTCGAGCTTCGACCCCGTGCGCCGCGAGACGGCGCGCGTGGCGCTTGAGAACCTCATCGCCGATGGCCGCATCCCCCCCGCCCGCATCGAGGAGATGTATCAAAAGGCTTCCGACCTCGTGCAGCAGCGCGTCCGCGAGGCCGGTGAGCAGGCGGCGTTCGACATGGGCATCCACGATTTGCACCCCGAGATCATCAAGACCCTCGGCGCCCTGAGGTACCGCACCTCGTTCGGTCAAAACGTGCTGCGCCACTCCCTCGAGGTCGCCGACCTGTGCGCCATTATGGCCGCCGAGCTCGGCGTGGACGTGCTCACGGCCAAGCGCGCCGGCCTGCCGCACGACCCCGGCAAGGCCATCGACCGCGAGGTCGAGGGTCCCCATGCGGTGATCGGCGCCGAGCTCGCCCGCCGCTATGGCGAGAAGCCCGCGATCGTCCACGCCATCGAGGCCCATCACGGCGATACCGACCCCAACACCGTCCTCGACGTGCTCGTTCAGGCCGGCGACGCCATTTCTGCCTCGCGCCCGGGCGCACGTCGTGAATCCGCCGAGAACTACATCAAGCGCTTGGAGAAGCTCGAGGAGATCGCCAACTCCCACGAGGGCGTCGAGCGCACGTACGCCATGCAGGCCGGCCGCGAGGTCCATGTCATGGTTCAGCCCGACAAGGTATCCGATGCCGATTCCGCCGTGCTCGCGCACGATATCGCGCAGCAGATCGAGGAGGAGATGGAGTACCCCGGTCAGGTGCGCGTCGTCGTCATTCGCGAGAGCCGCGCCGTCGACGTCGCCAAGTAGGTAGCGTCTCATGGCGGACGGAAACGATCTCATCTCATTCATCGCCTCCATGTCGGGGGAGGGGAACCTCCGCGTCGAGGAGAACCTGGGCGACGGGTTCGTCCGCCTGCGCGTGTCCGAGGCCGAGCGCCGTCAAGCCAAGCACGATATCCAGCATGTCGAGGACATCGTCGTCGAGATGCTGCGAAATGCCCGCGATGCGGGCGCCCGTTCGATATACATCGCGACGAGCAAGGAGGAGGGTGTTCGCACCCTCCTCTTCATCGATGACGGCTCCGGTGTGCCCGAGGAGATGCGCGAGCGCATTTTCGATGCGCGCGTCACCTCCAAATTGGAGTCCATGAAGATGGACCGATGGGGCGTCCACGGGCGCGGCATGGCGCTCTTCTCCATCCGGCAGAACACCTTGAGCTCCGAGGTGGTCGCATCGGGCCTCCAGCTCGGATCCGCCTTTCGCGTGACGGTCGATACCGATGCGCTGCCCGAACGCGCCGACCAATCCACGTGGCCGCAGACCGCCAAGGACGAAGAGGGCGCGTTGAGCTGCGTGCGCGGACCCCATAACATCGCGCGCGCCGTATGCGAATTCGCGTGCGAGGAGCTGCACGGCTGCGACGTGTATCTTGGTTCGCCCACCGAGATTGCCACGACCCTGTACGCGCATTCCCTGGCGCGCATCGACACCACGCGGCTGCTCTTCATCGATTCCGAGGACCGACTCCCCGTGGTCGACCGCCTCGCGTGCGCGTCCGATGCCGTCGAATTCATTCGAATCGCCGCCTCCATGGGCATCGACATCTCGGAGCGAACCGCGCATCGTATCTTGGGGGGCTCGATCGCCCCGCTTCGCAGCGCCGCCTCGCGCCTGTTGCGGGAAAAGTCCGATACGCCCAACGCCCCGACTCAGGTCGACCTGTCCCGCGACCGGCGCGGATTGAAGATCGCGAAGGATGACCTGGCGGCGTTCTCGCGTTCGATGGAGCGCGAGTTCTCCGACCTCGCATCCCGGTACTACCTCACACTCGCACGCGACCCCAAGATCCGCGTGACCCGCGATCGCATCACCGTCACGTTCGACATCGGCAAGGAGGAGACCTAGGGTCAGCGCCCTTGTCCCGCGGTGCCGCCTGCGGTATCGTTTCGTCACGCACCTTTATATGCACTTTATATGCTGGAGAAACGTACATGGAATTCCTCAAGGTCTCGAGTAAGTCCTCACCCGCGTCCGTGGCCGGCGCCATCGCGGGCATGGTCAAGGACAGCGTCCCGGTGAACATGCAGTGCGTCGGCGCCGGTGCCGTCAATCAGGCCATCAAGGCCATGGCCATCGCGCGAGGCTTCCTGATCCCGACGGGCTATGACATCTCGTGCGCACCCGTCTTTTCCGATATCCTCATCAACGGAGAGTCGCGCACTGCCATCCGCCTATCCGTGTATGTGCATCGCATCTCCGTGTCAAACTTCGACGCCTCCGAGTTCACTGACGATTTCAAGCAGGTCTGCTGATGACTGATCTCTCCATTCTTTCGGGCAAGACGTACTTCATCCGTACGTTTGGCTGCCAGATGAACCTTCACGACTCCGAGCGCGTCAGCGGACTGCTCGATTCGCTCGGCTGCCTGCAGGCGCTCGATCCCAAAGATGCCGACATTGTCATCTTCATGACGTGCTGCGTGCGCGAGGCGGCCGATACGCGCCTCTACGGGCAATGCTCCTCGTGCAAGAGCCTTCCTGCATCGCCGAGCGGCCGCCGTGTCGTCGCGGTGGGCGGCTGCATCGCTCAACGCGACGGGGAGGGCCTTCTCACAAACCTGGACAACGTCGATGTCATCTTTGGCACGCACTCCATCGCCCATGTGGGCGACCTGCTCGCAGACGCCTTCGCCGATGGGGATCGCCACGTTCGCGTCGAGGAGATCGACTCGGGCGCCGCGACCGAAATGCCGTGGCATCGCGAGACGGCCTACCACGCCTGGGTCCCCATCATGACCGGATGCAATAACTTCTGCAGCTATTGCATCGTCCCGTACGTCAGGGGCCGTGAGAAGAGCCGTCCCATGGAGGAGATCGTTGACGAGGTGACGGGACTTGTGCGCCAGGGCGTGCGCTCCGTCACGCTGTTGGGCCAAAACGTCAACTCATACGGTCGCGACCATGGTTCCGCTCCGCGCTTCGCCGAGCTCCTGCGGCGCGTGGGTGAGACGGGCGTCGAGCGCATCTACTTCACCTCCTCGCACCCCAAGGACCTCCTGCCCGAGACCATTGACGCCATAGCCGAGGTTCCCGCCGTGATGCCGCAGCTTCACCTGGCCGTGCAATCCGGCTCCTCGCGCATCCTCAAGCTGATGAACCGCAAGTACACGCGCGAGCAGTATCTCGACCTCGTCGATCGCGTTCGCGACCGCATCCCGGACATCGCGCTCACCACCGACATCATCGTCGGGTTCCCCGGTGAGAACGAGGAGGACTTCGAGCAGACGGTCACCCTCGTCGATGAGGCCAAATTCGCCCAGGCGTTCACGTTCATCTACTCAAAGCGCGCGGGAACGCCGGCCGCCGAGATCGACGATCCCACGCCGCGCTCCGTCATCCAGCAGCGGTTCGACCGATTGGTCCGCCATGTGGAGACGACGGCCTTCGATTACAACCAGCGCTTTCTCGGCACCACGGTCCCCATACTCATCGAGGGCACGTCCAAGAAGAACGACGCCGTGCTTCAAGGCAAAAGCCCCTGGAACCAGACGGTCCACTGCCCGGTCCCCGAGGGCATGGACGCCCGTCAGCTCATCGGCAAGATACTCGATGTTCGCGTCGACGCCGCGCGCACATGGTATCTCTCGGGAAGCTCTCTGGGCGACCCGCGATGATCGCCGTTCTCGCCATCACCGGCCCCACCGCGGTGGGGAAGAGCGCCGTGGCGGATCGCGTCGCGCTCGCCTTGAGGTCTGAGGTGCTTTCCGCCGACGCCATGCAGGTGTACCGCGGGATGGATATCGGCACCGCAAAGACGCCCGAGCCCGAGCGGCTCGTCCCCTTGCGCCTCGTCGACCTCGTCGAGCCCGACGAGGCGTATTCCGCAGCTCTCTATCAACGCGATGCTCGGGCGCACATCGATCGCCTGCTGCAAGACGGCCGGGTTCCGGTTGTATGTGGGGGAACCGGTCTCTACCTCAGGGCCGCCCTCGACGTCATGGAGTTTCCCAAGGGCGAGCTGGAAGACGAACGCAGGGCCTCCTACATCGAGCTGTATGAGCGCTTGGGCGACGAGGGGCTGCACGCCCTCCTTGCTGAGCGTGACCCCAGAAGCGCGCAGCTCGTGCACCCCCACAACGTCAAACGCGTGATCCGCGCGCTCGAGATGCACGATGAGGGCGTGTCGTATGCCGAGCAGGCATCGGGTTTTTCCCATCCCCGTCCGTTTTACGACCACCTCACCTTCGCGCTCACCATGGATCGCGCGCGCCTGTATGCGCGCATTGACGATCGCGTGGACATCATGATGGACGAGGGACTCTTGGACGAGGTCCGCCGTCTCGTCTCGGCGGGGGCGGGAGATGCGTTGACCTCCCGACAGGCGATCGGCTACAAGGAGCTCATCGATTACCTCGAAGGCCGCTGCTCGCTTGCGGAAGCCGTGGACCTCATCAAGCAGCGATCGCGCCGGTATGCCAAACGCCAGCTTGCATGGTGTCGCCGCGATTCGCGGATTCGTTGGCTCGACATGGACGAGCTGGGGTTCGACGGCGCCGTCGAGCGCATCGCTTCCGAGGCGACCGCCTCATGAGCCGGTTCCAACCCATCTCGACTGAACGGGTCGCGGAGCGCGCCGTGCTCATGGGCGTCGACACGCGTGACGGCCTGTGGCCCACGGAGCGCTCGCTCGATGAGCTTGAGCGCCTCGCCGACACCGCCGGAGCCGTCGTGGTGGCGCGACTCACCCAACGGCTCGATCGTCCCTCGCCTAAAACGTACATCGGTTCGGGCAAGGTCGAGGAGCTGCGCGGCTTCGTGCAACGCCTCGATGCCGACGTGGTGATCTTTGATGACGACCTGAGCCCCTCGCAGCAGTCCAACCTCGAGCGCGCGCTGGGTGAGCCCATCAAGATCATCGACCGGACCGCGTTGATCCTCGACATCTTCGGCCTCCACGCCCGCACACGCGAGGGAAGGCTCCAGGTGCAATTGGCGCAACTCCAGTATCTTCTCCCGCGGCTCAGGGGCATGTGGACCCACCTTGCGAAAGAGCAGACGCGCGGCGGCATTGGAAGCCGATTTGGCCAAGGCGAAAGTCAACTCGAAGTCGATCGCCGCATGATCCGCAATCGCATCGCCTCGCTTCGCAAGGAGCTCGCCGTGGTGGAGCGGCGGCGCGCCGTCCAGTCCAAATCACGGACCGGATCGCTGGCCTTTCGCATCGCGCTCGCCGGATACACCAACGCGGGAAAATCGAGCCTGCTCAACCGACTGACCGGATCGGACGTCCTTGCCCAAGACAAGCTGTTCGCTACGCTCGATCCGACCACGCGCTCCTACGAGCTGCCCGGCGGTCGCGCCATCACGATAACCGATACCGTGGGGTTTATCCAAAAGCTTCCCCATGGGCTGGTCGAGGCGTTCAAATCGACCCTGTCTGAGGTGCGGGATGCCGATCTCATCCTCAAAGTGGTCGACGTGTCGGACGAGGACCGTGACCGCCAGATCGAATCGGTCGACCGGGTCCTGTGCGATGTGCACGCCGAGTCGCAGCGCGCGCTCACCGTATACAACAAGATAGATCTTCTCGATCCCTCTGAGGTCGAGCGGCTCAAGCGCCGACATCCCGATGCGCTGTTCTTTTCCGCGCGCACCGGTGCGGGCATCGAGGAGCTTCGCCAGCGCATCGCGCGAGAGGCGGCGCTGACCGATGAGCTCATGTCCTGTGAGATTCCCTACGGTGAAGGCGCACTCATGGCGGCCATTCGCCAACAGGGAAGCATCTTGTCCGAATCCTTCGAGTCCGATCACGTGTGCATGGTGTGCCGCGTGCCCGCGCATATCGCCGCACTCGTACGGCCGTTTCAGACCGAATAGGGGCGTGCCGTCACCGAGCGTCAACAGCAGAGGGAGCCTTCACCTCATCGATCGTAGATTCCTCGTGAGTTTAGAATTTCTGTCGTTCAGGACTTCTCTCTGTACGCGATGAACATGTGAGCCCAAGGGGCATGCGCGACGTTATCACATGAATATGATCTCGAGCGCCAGCAGGATGGCGATCTGGTGCACGGCATATATGACCAGCGCATGCCTACCTAACCACGCGAGCGCCGGCACGTGCCGTCCATACATCCAGCGCGGATATGCTCGATGGGATTGAGTCCATCCGCGTGCCATGAGCGCGCTCGCCGCATAGAGGAAAAAGAAGGGGACGAGCGGGTAGTAGTCGCCCGACGAGAAGCCGGGGCCGGGAAAGCCCAGCCAGGCGAGGCCCCCCACGGCATAACGGCTCCTGGGGACTTGATAGAGCGCACCAAAAAGGACGGCGCAGAGAAACGCCGCGGGCACGCGCCATCGCGTGAGCGCCTGGGGAAACGCATGCTCCAGGCACCACCACAGCAACGTGCACGCCGCCATGCAATAGATGATGCCAAACGAGATGGGCGTATCGACGGCGGCCCATGAGGTCGCAATCCATATAGCCACCGCCATTGCGGCGTACTGGCAGCCGCGCCTGAGATTGCTCCGGCTCAGCGACGTCATCCAACCGGCCAGCGCGAGAAACGTCCAGCTGATCGAAACCCTCCAGAGCTCCTGAATCCATCCGGTGGTGAATAAAGGCATATCGACGCCGTACAGATACGCCAAATCATATGCCGCATGGAATGCGACCATGGAGAGAACTGCGGTGCCCCTCAACTCATCGAGCGCGTGAAGGCGTTTTCGCGAACCAGGTTTTCCGTCCTCATGTCGATCCATCATATATGAGATATCCCGTTGGCCTAGAAGCGCCGCATCAGCGCGACGACCTTACCTAGAATCGTGGGGTTCTCGGCGTAAATCGGCTCCATCGCGTCGTTCTCGGGCTGCAGGCGAACCCTGCCCTGCTCCTTGTAAAACGTCTTCACCGTGGCCTCGCCGTCGATCAGGGCAACGACGATCTCCCCGTTCATGGCGCTTTTCTGCTCGCGGACAACGATGTAATCGCCGTTGTAGATCCCCGCATTGATCATCGACTCGCCGTGCACCTCGAGCATGAAGGAGCTGGAATCGGTCGCGATCTCGGTGGGCAGCGTGAACGTGTCCTCGATATTTTGCTCTGCGAGGATGGGCAGACCCGCGGCGACGCGTCCGACCAAGGGAAGGGACACCGTGCCCCGGGACGCCGGCCGCTCCGTCTCGGTCACGGCACATGAGCTTCCGTCCGAATTGAACACCTCGAGTGCACGCGGTTTCGTCGCGTCGCGTTTGATGAGCCCCAGGTCCTCGAGCGCGCTGAGATGGGCGTGGACCGTCGAAGGGGAGGAGAGGCCGACGGCGGCGGCCATCTCGCGCACGCTCGGAGGATAGCCCTTCTCCTTTTGGTATGAGCGGATGAAGTCGTAGATCTGCTGCTGGCGCTTGGAGATCTTGCGTGCCATGGGCGCTCCTTCCAAATACAAACATCTGTTCGTATTTTTCTTGACAAGAACAACTGTTCGAAGATAATAATACACGAACACTCGTTCTTGTGCCACATGTTTTGTCCGGACACTCGGATATAACTGGTGCATCAAGAAGAAGAGCGAGAGGAGCACTCATGAAGTCCACCGCATGCACCTATGGAAACCTTGCCCTTAAGGTCGAGCCCGCCGCCGCCCCCGCGCTGCGCGTCATACCCGGTTCCAAGCCCATGCTCCAGACGGGGGCCCTGCAAGTCGCCGCACCCGATACCTACGCGCTCTCACAAGTCGCCGAGTCCGCACGTCCGCGCAAGGGCGTCCTTTGCCTCGTCGCCGCATGCCTGTTCCTCATGGCCCTTGGCGCCTCCGCGTTCCATGGCGCTGCGCGAAGCGCCTCGCATCAGCTGGCCCTCGACCAGCTCAGCACGCGAACGGTCACCGTGGAACCCGGTGATTCGCTGTGGAGCATCGCCGCGGAGCATGACGTCGAGGGCATGTCCATCGACGATGAGGTCGAGCTCATGCGCACCATGAACTCACTCACATCCGCCACGTTGCACGCCGGCATGGAGATCGAGGTTCCCGTCACGGCTCGGGCCGCATGAATCTCTGTAAGCATACAAGTATCCCGTATCTAGTGGCATGCGGAGCGTGAGTCGCCATATGTGGTATGCTTAATCTGTTGTCATTGTGAGGGGAGTGTCCACATGCGTTGTCCCAAGTGCGGACATGGCGATACTCGCGTCATCGATTCACGCATGCAGGAGTCGACGAACGCCATCAAGCGTCGTCGGGAGTGCCGCTCCTGCGGGTATCGCTTCACCACCTTCGAGCGCTGCGAGGACCCCATCGAGGTGCTCAAAAGCGACGGCACGACGCAGCCATTCGATCGCAATAAGCTCATGGTGGGCCTCATGCGCGCCACCTCCAAGCGCGACATCGACCTGCCGCAGCTCAATGCGCTCATCGACGACATCGAGCTTGAGCTGCGAGGCGGCACCCGCACCGCCGTGAGTTCTCATGACATCGGCGATATGGTGCTCAAGCGCCTTGAGAAGCTCGACAAGGTCGCGTACATCCGCTTCGCATCCGTGTACCGCGATTTTCAAGACATCGATGAGTTTCTTTCCGAACTCGACAAATTGAGGTGAACCCATGCCCATGCTTACCGTAACCGTCAAGCGCCTTGACCCCACCGTCGAGCTGCCCTCCTATGCCTACGAGGGCGATGCCGGTCTCGATCTTC
>ENA-OQEY01001057-OQEY01001057.1-human-gut-metagenome-genome-assembly--contig:-NODE-1057-length-12710-cov-5.749307_pt1 | contig 12710 bp, 8 predicted proteins | sample MGYA00242801_ERZ504647 | MGnify/ENA primary metagenome ERZ504647 (study PRJEB26092, sample SAMD00036204) | human gut metagenome | host: Homo sapiens | study: EMG produced TPA metagenomics assembly of... | reverse complement strand
CGCATCCGTAAGGCGGCAAAGCCGCCAACGGCTGCGCAGTGAGCGCCGCTACAGACGCAATCGGTTGGTACGTTTTTATCGGAAGCCTGTTCCTATCGTCAATGCAGCGCCGGGAGCGGCATGTCGCTCCCCTACCATATTCCATCAACACACAGGAGGCGATCCCATGGACGGATCCACGGCCAATCTGCTGCGGCGCTTTTTGCAGCGTGCGCCGGACGCCCTCACGGACGAGGAGCTGCTGACCCTGCTGCTGCACGCGGGCACGGGCGCAGAGGAGCCCCGGACGCTCGCCGCGCGGCTCATCGGCCAGTTCGGCTCGCTCGGCGCGGCCCTCTCCGCCTCGCCGGAAGAGCTGGCCAGCGTGGAGGGGATGGATGCATCGCGGGCGCTGCTGCTGCGGCTCGTGACGGAGCTGCACCGGCGCTACTACCTCTCCCGGCCGTTTTCCGGCGCGCGCCTGACGGGCACGACGGATTTCGGCAATTTTCTGCTGCCGTTTTTCTACGGCGCGCGGGAGGAACTCGTCTACCTGCTGGCGCTGGACGCCGCCGGGCGGCTTCTGACCTGCACCTGCCTGAGCGAGGGCAGCGTGAACTCGGCCAACGTGCCGATGCGCAAGCTCATGCGCGCTGCGCTGAGCGCGAATGCCAGCGGCGTGGTGCTGGCGCACAACCACCCGGCGGGCATTGCCCTGCCGTCGCACGAGGATGTGGAGCTGACACGCCGCCTGCAGCAGGCACTCGACGTCGTGGACATTCTGCTGCTGGACCATCTGGTGATCGCGGATGACGACTTTGTGTCGCTGCGCGACAGCGGCTACCTGCGCTGACGGATATCGCGGCATGTAAGGGAGAACTCCTGCCCTATTTCAGGCTTGCATTCCATCCTGCGGCGTGCTATGATAAAATTTGCGGAATTTAGGCAGCGATGAGCGGGCCTTGCCGGCATCGGTACACACTGCCGTTAAAACGATATGCACCAATGGCGTTTGTAGGGGAGCGGACAGCCGGGCCCGGCGCGGTACTGCCGACTGGTACAGGTCGTCGATAAAACGGTATGCACCGATTGCGTCTGTAGCGGCGCTCAGTGAGCGCCTTGGGCAATTGCATATTTCCGGCCGCTCCGTTGAACGTACAGGCTTTCAGGCTTGTCATTGCGAGGCGGCCGTAGGCCGACGTGGCAATCTCGCAGTACCATGTTGGATAGCAGGTAGGCCTCGGCGAAAACGTAACCGGCTGCAGGAGATTCCCACGTCGCTTCGCTCCTCGGAATGACAAACTTGGGAACCTCGCACCATAGAATTCATGCCGCAAATATTGCCAGCCTCCAAGGCGGTCACTACCCGCAAGGGGCACGCCGCATCCGTAAGGCGGCAAAGCCGCCAACGGCTGCGCAGTGACCGCCGCTACAAAGTTGTAATCAAATCAATTGGATCATTTTGAAATTCACCATACAGGAGTCTTTTCGGGAATGAACATTGTTATCATCGGAGCCGGCAAGATCGGCGCGACGCTGACGGAGCAGCTGCTCCGCGAGGGTCACGAGATCACCGTCGTCGACACGCGCACGGCTGCGCTCGACGCCATCGGCAACACGCTCGACGTCATGACCGTCGAGGGCAACGGCATCAGCATGGACACGCAGGTGGAGGCCGGCGTGCCCTCTGCCGATCTTGTCATCGCCGTGATGTCCACGGACGAGCAGAATCTGCTCTCGTGCCTCATTGCCAAGCGCCTCGGTGTGGGCAACACGATCGCCCGCGTGCGCAACCCGGAATATACGAGCGGGCTGCATCTCATTCAGGACGACCTCGGGCTGAGCATGGCGCTCAACCCGGAGCTGGCCAGCGCCACGGAGATCGCGCGCATCCTGCGCGCCCCGGCCTCCATCAAGATCGACACATTCTCAAAGGGCCGCGTGGAGCTGCACAAGATGCGCATCGACCCCGGCTCCATACTCGACGGCATGAAGCTCTCGGACCTCGGCCGCCTGCAGTCCGGCGCGCTTGTGTGCGTTGTGGAGCGCGGGCAGCACGAGGTGTACATCCCCGACGGCAGCTTCACCCTGCTGGCGGGCGACCGCATCAGCGTGGTGGCAAGCCCGAAGCTCGCCGCAAAATTCTTCCACAAGATCGGTGTGCAGACAAACCCCGTCAAGCGCGTGATGCTGCTCGGCGGCGGGCGCATCTCCTACTACCTCGCGCGGCAGATGCTGGACTTCGGCGCGAGCGTGAAGATCATCGAGTCCAGCGCCGCCGTGTGCGACTCGCTGGCAGAGCGCCTGCCCGAGGCCACGATCATCCACGGAGACGGCACGAGTGAGCAGCTGCTCGCCGAGGAGGGCATTGCAAAGATGGACGCCGTGGCCTCGCTGACGGGCATCGATGAGGAAAACGTGCTGATGAGCCTCTATGCCCGCAGCGTCTCGAGCGCGAAGATCGTCACGAAAATCAACCGCACGACATTCTCCCACATCATCAAGGGCATGGACCTCGGAAGCGTGTTCCATCCCCGCTATATCGCGGCCGACCACATCGTCCGCTACGTCCGCGCCATGCAGAACTCGCTCGGCTCGAACGTCGAGACGCTCTATAAGATCGTCGGCAACAAGGCCGAGGCACTGGAGTTCCGCGCCACGGAGAAATCCGCCGTCTGCGGCAGGCCGCTCATGGAGCTGCCCACGCGGCCGAACCTGCTTATCGGAGCCATCAACCGCGAGGGCCGGATCATCACCCCCGGCGGCCGCGACACCATCGAGCCGGGCGACACCGTCGTCGTCGTGACGGCGGCGACAGGCCTGGACGATCTGGACGACATTCTGGACAAGCGGAGAGTGAAAGCATGAATTACCGCATGATCCTCTCCCTGCTGGGCGACGTGCTGCTGGTCATCGGGGCCTTCCTGCTGCTGCCGTGCATCGTCGCCGTGATCTACGGCGAGCCGGAGCTGTGGACCCTGCTTGCTACGGCCGCAGGCAGCGGCCTGCTCGGCGGTCTTTTTATCCTGCTGCGGCCGAAGCGCCGCCGCGAGCTACACGCGCGCGACGGCTTCGTGATGGTCGCACTGAGCTGGATCCTCATCTCGCTCGTCGGCGCGGTCCCGTTTACGGTCTCCGGGGCGATCCCGTCGTATCTCGACGCCGTGTTCGAGACCATGTCCGGCTTTACGACGACCGGTGCAAGCATCCTCCGCGCCGTGGAGGATCTGCCGAAGTGCCTGCTGTTCTGGCGCAGCTTCACCCACTGGCTCGGCGGCATGGGCGTGCTCGTATTCATGCTGGCCATCGTGCCGCTGTCCGGCGAGAGCATCTATCTGCTGCGGGCCGAGTCCCCCGGCCCTTCCGTCAGCAAGATGGTTCCGAAGATGCGCACGTCCGCCGCGATCCTCTATGCCATCTACTGCGCCATGACGCTGCTGCAGATCCTGTTCTACCGGCTGGGCGTGCTGTTCGGCTGGGGCGAGATAACGTGGTTCGACAGCCTGTGCCTTGCCTTCGGCACGGCCGGTACGGGCGGCTTTTCCGTGCGCAACAGCGGCCTTGCGGACTACTCGGCCTACCTGCAGGCCGTGACGACGGTGTTCATGATCCTGTTCGGCGTGAATTTCTCGGTGTATTTCTTCCTGCTGCGCCGCCGCTTCAGGCTCGCGTGGCACAACAGCGAAGTGCGCTGGTACTTTATCATCATTTTCGGGGCCATCGTCCTCATCAGTGCCAACCTGCTGCTCACGGGCGGGTTCTTCCCCACCGTGTTCCAGACGATCCACCATGTGGCCTTCTCCGTCGGCTCCGTCATCACGACGACGGGCTTCGGCACGGCGGATTTTGCGAAATGGCCGGAATTTTCCAAGACCGTGCTGCTCATCCTAATGGCCATCGGCGCGTGCGCCGGCTCCACGGGCGGCGGCATGAAGGTCAGCCGCGTGCTCATCCTGTCCAAGACGGCCCGCGCCGAGACGCGCCACCTGCTGCACCCCCACTCCGTGGAGGTCATGACGATGGACGGCAAACGCGTGAGCAGCGAGGTCATCCGCGGCACGATGGCGTTCTTCATCTGCTACGCCGCCATTGCCGTCGTGTCCATCCTGCTGGTCTCGCTCGATAACTTCGGGGCCGAGACGAGCGTGACATCCGTGTTCGCCACGTTGAACAACATCGGCCCGGGCCTGAGCCTCGAGGTCGGCCCGTTCGGCAGCTATGCGAGCTTCTCTGCCCTGTCGAAGGTCGTGCTGACGCTCGACATGCTCCTCGGGCGGCTGGAGCTGTTCCCCGTGCTGCTGCTCCTCAGCCCCGCAACATGGCGGAAGCATTAAAGGCCAAATGTAGGGGCGAGGCATGCCTCGCCCGTCCGCGAAGCGGCATAAGGACGGCCCATTCGGTGCAGGGCATCATTGTCAGCGCCGCGCTCTCAGATTTGTCCTTGCGAGAAGGCCAACGGCCGGCGTGGCGCCCCGAGCGCGAAGCGGCATAAGGACGGCCCATTCGGTGCAGAGCACCATTGTCAGCGCCGCGCTCCCAGATTTGTCATTGCGAGGCCCCAAAGGGGCCGTGGCAATCTCCTGCGACCGGTCACGTTTTCGCCGGAAGTTCCCTGTTATCCGGCATTGTACTGTGAGATTGCCACGTCGCTTCGCTCCTCGCAATGACACATCAGGGGAGTGCCGTGGTGCACCAGTGCCCTCCTGCCGTTGAATGTCTCTGTACAAGGCGCTCAGTGAGCGCCGCTACAGACGCAATTGGTGCATACCGTTTTATCGACGGCCGGTACGAGTCGGAAGTGCCTCCCCGAGATTGCCACGGCCCCGTTGGGGCCTCGCAATGACAAACCTTTGGCTTTCACCGTTTTATCGCCAGCCGGTTCAAACCGCCAGTACAGTGCCGGGAGGGGCATGTCCCTCCCCTGCAACACGCAAAAGTAGCCCGGCAATATCACTCAAAATCATCCAAAATTCGATCATTCTGGAGGCAACTGCGCCATGCAGGACTATTTTCATCCGCAAATGACCCAACAGGAGCTGCTGGCCATGTCGTCCCTGGCGCTGGCGCATATCGGCGACGCCGTGTTTGAGCTGCTCGTGCGCACAAAGCTGTGCGTCGAGGGCGGCACAACGAACGGCCGCCTGCATCAGCAGACCGTCGCGCTCGTGCAGGCCCCGGCGCAGGCGCGCTTTGCCCTGCGCATCCAGCCCCTGCTCACGCCGGAGGAAGCCGCCGTCTATCGCCGCGGCCGCAACGCCCATCCTCACGGCATTCCGAAGCACGCCACGCCGGGCGAATATGCCCGCGCAACGGGGCTGGAGGCCCTGTTTGGCGCACTGTATCTCTCCGGGCAGACCGCGCGCATCGAGGCGCTGTTTGCCGCCATGATGGAGGAAGACCATGCCATTTGACGCCATGTTTCTCACGGCCGTCGCCGCAGAGCTGCGCCCCACCCTTGTCGGGGCCCGCGTGGATAAGGTCCAGCAGCCCGCGCGCGACACCGTCGTGCTCCTGCTGCGCGGACGTGACGGCGGCGGAAGACTGCTGCTGTCCGCCAACGGCAACCGGCCGCGCGTCCACCTGACGCAGGCGCAGCTGGAAAACCCCGCGCAGCCGCCGATGTTCTGCATGCTGCTGCGCAAGCATCTGGCGGGCGGCAGGCTTGCCGATATCCGCCAGCCCGCGGCCGAGCGCATGCTCGACCTGACGTTCGACTGCACGGACGAGCTGGGTGTGCCCTGCCGCAAGCACCTGATCCTCGAGCTGGTCGGGCGCAATTCCAACCTGATCCTCACTGGGCCGGACGGCCGCATCCTCGACTGCCTGCGGCGCGTGGACTTTGAAATGTCCGAGCTGCGCCAGCTGCTGCCCGGCCTGTTTTACCACGAGCCGCCGCGGCAGGACCGCCGCATCCCGCAGGAGACGACGGAGGCCGAGCTTCTTGCTCTGCTCGCCCGGCCGGATGCGGCCATGCGGCTGGACAAATGGCTGCTTGCCCACTTTGCGGGCCTGTCGCCGCTCATCGCGCGCGAGCTGTCGTTCCGCTTTGCGGGCGAGACGGACGCGCCCATCCCCACGCTGGACGCCGCGCGGCTGGCGGCATTTCTGACGGCGGAGTTCGCCGCCCTGCCGCCCGTACAGATGCAGCCCATGCTGCTGTGGAAGGACGGCGCACCGACGGATTTCACCTATCGCGACATCCGGCAATACGGCGGCTATCTGCGCGCCGAGCCGTGCGAGAGCTTTTCCGCCCTGCTCGACCGCTTTTACACCGAGACGGACCACGCCGAGCGCATGCGGCAGCGGTCGCAGACGCTGCGCAAGGCCATTTCGAACCTGCACGAGCGCACGCGCCGCAAGCTGGAGCTGCAGCGGCAGGAGCTGGAGGCCACGCACGACCGCGAGCAGCTGCGCCGTCAGGGCGACATCGTCACGGCGAACCTGCACGCCATCACACGCGGGCAGACGCTGCTGCGCGCAGAGGATTTTTATGATGAGAATCTGCGCGAAATTGAAATTCCGCTCAAGCCGAACCTCTCCCCGCAGCAGAACGCCGCGCGCTTCTACAAGGACTACGCCCGCGCCAAGCACGCCGAGCAGGTGCTCACGCAGCAGATCGCACAGGGCGAGATCGAGGAGGCCTATCTGGGCGGCGTGCTCGAGGAGCTGGCCCGCGCCGAAAATGAGCGCGACCTGAGCGAGATTCGAGCGGAATTGGAGGCCGGAGGCTATGTCCGCCCGGCGGACCGCCGCAAGCAGGTCAAGCAGCAGCCCTCAAAGCCGATGCACTTCCGCTCGTCGGACGGCTTCGACATTTTTGTCGGCCGCAACAACCGCCAGAACGACCAGCTGTCGCTCAAGACAGCGCGGCGCGACGACCTGTGGCTGCATGTGCAGAAATTTCACGGCACGCATGTCATCATCGCGTGCGCAGGCATCCAGCCGCCGGACGGGACGATCACGGAGGCGGCCGAGCTTGCGGCCTACTACTCCGAAGCGCGCGAGGGGCAGAACGTCCCCGTCGATGTGACGCCCGTGCGCTTCCTGCGCAAGCCGAACGGGGCCAAGCCGGGCATGGTCGTGTATGACCGCTACCGCACGGTGCTCGTCACCCCGGATGCCGCCCTCCCCGCCCGCCTCCGCGTGGAATGAGAAATAACAGGAACGGCACGCTTTGCGTGCCGTTCGTTGTTTTATGATATGGAATTTGCAGGGAAGGAGCATGCCTCTCCCCGACAGCGCACAACCGGCGGATGAGCGCAGCTTTTTCCTGTTCCTTTCCCATTTTCAATTTGCTGTATGCCGTTCCCTACAGATTATCCCGGATGGCGCGCAGGGCCTCGGGGGTATCGACATCGGCCAGCGCCTCCGGCGGGACGTCGACGGCAAGGTAGCGCTCCGGATACTGCCGGATGACGGCGCTGCCGCCGCGGTCTCCCTCGAGCGCGCACAGCGCCGGGAAAAATTCCCGCGGGAACACGTTCGGATTGCCCCGCCGCGTGCCGCAGGCCGCGCCCACGATGCACGACGGATGCTCCCGCCACTGCCGCACGACCGCGCGCACGGCCGATGCCGACAGCAGCGGCTGGTCGGCCACGAGGAAGGCTATGCCGTCGCACTGCGCCAGCGCCTGCGTGCCGAGGCGGACCGTGCGGCTCAGCCCGTCGCCGGGCCGGTCGTTGCGCACCGGCTCGAAACCGAATTCCCGCGCGAGGGCTGCAACGGCGGGATACTGCGTGACGACGGCGACGCGGTCGAACACCCCGGCCGGAACGGCCTCAAATGCCCGGCGGATGAGCGGCTTGCCGTCCAGCTCCGCCTCGAGCTTGTTCGCGCCGAAGCGCACGGCGTTTCCCGCCGCCATGATGACACAACCGAGCATGGTGATACCTCCAGTAAAAGGGATAATGGAATATGGAAAATTCGCAGGGGCACCGGTCGTGCGTTGTAGGGGCGGGGACAGCCGGACCCGGCACTGCACCGGCGGGAAGTGCGGGCTAATATTAAAAAGGCAATGGCCCCCAAGTTTGTCATTGCGAGGAGGCCAACGGCCGACGTGGCAATCTCACGCAACCGATCACGTTTTCGCCTGGGCTTTCCTGATATCCGACATGGTACTGCGAGATTGCCACGGCCCCTTCGGGGCCTCGCAATGACAAATCCGGGAGCCATCACCGTTTTAGCGATAGCCCGTGCGAATCGTTCGTGCAGCGCCGGGCCCGGCTGTCCGCTCCCCTGCATTCACATTTTTTTACGTTTTTATCTATAGTATATCCGGAACCGATGGGGTTTTCCAGCCGGAGCGTTCGCCATTGCCGAATTATCCGTTATCTATAACATAGAATAACGTTTTCGCTTTCCACGCTGCGGAATTTATGCTATACTTCAAATTACAAAGAAATTTCCCGCAGAATCTGTGCACATTGCCGGTATTCTGCTGCGATCCAAAAGGAGGGTCCCCCATGGAGGTTGGCAAGAGCGTCCACCGTGTGGACGCATTCGACAAGGCAACCGGGCGCGCAAAGTACTGCGATGACCTCTGTGACCGCAGTGCGCTCGTCGCGCGCGTGCTGCATTCGACCATTGCAAACGGCGTGGTCAAGTCCATCGACACGAGCGCCGCCGAGCAGATCGAGGGTGTCGTGAAGATCGTCACCTGCTTTGACGTGCCGCAGATCAAATTCCCCACGGCAGGCCATCCGTGGTCGACGGACCCGCACCATCAGGACGTCGCCGACCGCCTGCTGCTGACGTCCCGCGTGCGCTTCTACGGCGATGACATCGCCGCCGTCGTCGCGGAGAACGAGGTCGCCGCCGCGCAAGCCCTGCGCGCGCTGCGCGTGGAATATGAGGAATATCCCTTCGTGCTGGACGTGCAGGAGGCCATGAAGCCCGATGCCCCGCTGCTGCACGAGGAATTCCCGAACAACATCCTCGCCCACACGACCATCCGCAACGGCAACTATGAGGAGGCCAGCCGCGAGCCGGGCCTTATCAAGGTCGAGGGCTGGTACGACACGCCGACCGTGCAGCATTGCCACATCGAAAACCACATGTGCTTCGCCTCCATGGAGGCCGGGCGCATCGTCATCTACTCCTCCACGCAGATCCCGCACATCGTCCGCCGCGTCGTCGGGCAGGCTCTCGGCATCCCCTGGGGCAAGGTACGCGTCGTCAAGCCGTATATCGGCGGCGGCTTCGGCAACAAGCAGGACGCGCTGTATGAGCCGCTGTGCGCCTACCTCTCCACCGTCGTGGGCGGCCGCCTCGTCAAGCTCGACTGCACGCGCGAGGAGACGTTCGTCTGCAACCGCGTGCGCCACGCCATCCGCACGCACATCATCTCGTGGGTGCGGCCGGACGGCACGTTCGCCGCGCGCAAGATCGAGTGCTTCTCGAACCAGGGCGCTTACGCCTCCCACGGCCACGGCATCGTTGCCAAGGGCATGGGCGCATTCCCGCAGCTGTATCCCTGCCCCAATGTCGACGGCGACGCCTACACCGTGTTCACGAACCGCCCCGCCGCGGGTGCAATGCGCGGCTACGGTATCCCGCAGGCCATGTTCGCGGGCGAATCGCACATTGAGGACGTCTGCCGCGTGCTCGGCGTCGACTCGCTGGAATACCGCCGCAAGCATATGATGCCCGTCGGCTTCGTCGACGGCTTCTCGAAGAACGAGAACCATTCCGACACGCTCAATCAGGTGCTGGACAAGGGCGAGGCGTGGATGGACTACAGCCGCAAGCACCGCGAATACGAAAACCAGACCGGCCCCGTGCGCCGCGGCGTCGGCTGCGCCCTGTTCTGGTACAACACGGCCGTCTGGCCCATCAGCCTGGAAAGCTGCTCGTGCCGCATGGTCCTGAATCAGGACGGCTCCATCCAGCTGCAGACCGGCGAGACGGAGATCGGCCAGGGCTGCGACACCGCCTTCGCCCAGATGGCGGCGGATGCCGTGGGCATCCCCGTTTCGGACGTGCACGTCGTCACGGCGCAGGACACAGACGTCACGCCGTTCGGCACGGGCGCCTATGCCTCGCGCCAGACCTACGTCGGCGGCTTCGCCATCGCCCAGACGGGTGCGCTGCTCAAGGAGCGCATCCTGAAGTACGCCTGCGAGCTGACGCGCCAGATGCCTGCCCTGCTCGACATCGTCGACGGCAGGATCATCCGCAGGACGGACGGCCGTGTGCTGATGACGCTCGGCGAGCTTGCCACGGAGGCGCTCTACAGCCTGTCGCACTCCGAGCATCTGACGGCGGAATCTACTTACCAGATCAAGAACAACGCCTATTCCTTCGGCTGCTCGTTCGCGGAGGTCGAGGTCGACATCCCCCTGTGCAAGGTGAAGCTGCTGAAGCTCATCAACGTGCACGACTGCGGCAAGCTCATCAACCCGCAGCTTGCTGAGGCGCAGGTGCACGGCGGCATGTCCATGGCCATCGGCTACGGCATGTCCGAGGAGCTGAAGTTCGACCCGAAGACCGGCCGCCCGCTCAACAACAACCTGCTGGACTACAAGCTCTCGACCATGATGGATCACCCGCATCTCGAGGCCCAGTTCGTGGAGAACGCCGAGCCGACGAACCCCTACGGCACGAAGGCCCTCGGCGAGCCGCCCGCCTGCTCCGGTGCGCCGGCCATCCGCAACGCCATCCTGAACGCCACGGGCATCGGCATCGACGTCGCGCCCATCACCCCGCACGTTCTCTTCGCCGCATTCGAGAAGGCGGGCCTGTTCGAAAAGGAGGAAACCGCCCATGTATGATATGAAAGCGCTCTACGAGGCGCATTCCGTGGAAGAGGCCGTCGCCCTGCGTCTGGAGCATCCGGAGGCGCAGATCATCGCAGGCGGCTCGGACGTGCTCGTGCAGATGCGCGAGGGCAAGCGTGCCGGGGCGGAGCTCATCTCCATCTACGGCATCGACGCCATGCGCGGCATCTGCATCGACGAGGACGGAAACATCCGCATCGGCTCGCTGACGAGCTTTTCCCACATCACGCGCGACCCCATCATCCGGAAATACATCAACGTGCTCGGCGAGGCGGTCGACATGGTCGGCGGCCCGCAGATCCGCAACATCGGCACCATCGGCGGCAACACCTGCAACGGCGTGACGTCCGCCGACTCCGCCTCCACGCTGCACGCGTGGGAGGCCATCGTGGAGCTGACCGGCAAAAACGGCGTGCGCCGCCTGCCCATCAAGGACTTCTACCTCCGTGCAGGCAAGGTGGACATCCGCGCCGAGGAGGGCGAGATCCAGACGGCCATCCTCATCCCGAAGGCCAGCTATGAAAACTGCTTCGGCCACTATATCAAATACGCCATGCGCAACGCCATGGACATCGCCACGACAGGCTGCTCCGTGAACGTCGTGCTGAGCGAGGACAAAAAGACCATCGCCCGCGCGCGCATCGCCTATGGCGTGGCGGGCCCCGTGCCCATGCGCGCCCCGAGCGCCGAGGCGCAGGCCAACGGCTGCCCGGTCTGCCGCGAGACGGTCGACGCCTTCGCGCAGTCCGTGCTGCAGGACATCCATCCGCGTGACTCGTGGCGCGCCTCGAAGGCCTTCCGCGAGCACATCGCCGTCGAGCTGGCACGGCGCTGCCTCATCCGCTCGATCGAGCTTGCAGGAGGTGCGGTAAAATGAACAAGCAGTATAAGCTCGTGCGCTGCAACATCAACGGCAAGGACGTCGAGCAGATCGTGGACGTCCGCGCCTCACTGACGGACATGCTGCGCAATGATTTCCGCCTGACATCCGTGAAGAAGGGCTGCGAGGTCGGCGAGTGCGGCGCGTGCAACGTCATCATCGACGGCGAGTGCTTCAATTCGTGCATCTACCTCGCCGTGTGGGCGGAGGGCAAGCACATCCGCACGCTCGAGAGCCTGCTCGGCCCGAACGGTGAGCTGTCCGACATCCAGCAGGCCTTCATCGACGAGGCCGCCATCCAGTGCGGCTTCTGCACGCCGGGCTTCATCATGACGGCCGTCGAGCTGCTCGAGACCGGCAGGGAGTACACGGACGACGAGCTGCGCAAGCTGCTCTCCGGCCACCTGTGCCGCTGCACCGGCTATGAGAACATCCTCCGCGCCGTGAAGAAGACCATGTACAAGCGCCTCGGCAAGCCCATGCCGGAGGCAGAATAAGCAGCTGAAAAAACAGGGACGCACCGAGACCGGTGCGTCCCTGTTTTTGTTGTTTGTTGGCGGAGTATCGATGGAGCGTTGTAGGGGAGCGGCATGCCGCTCCCGGCGCTGCACCTGCGCAGGAAACAGGCTATCGTTAAAATGGGAAACGGCCCCGACGGGGCCTGTAGCGGCGCTCAGGGAACGCCTTGCAGACTGGCAATGATCACGGCACAAATTCAGCGGCGCAATGCCCTCAGATTTGTCATTGCGAGGCCCCGACGGGGCCGTGGCAATCTCGGGAAGGCAGCTGCGTTTTCGCCGGGAGTACCATGTGATCCAACTGGGTTCTGCGAGATTCCCACGTCGCTTCGCTCCTCGGAATGACACGTCAGGGTGGCCCGGCGGTGGGAACTGTGCATTGCATCGAATTCGCAGTACTTTTGCCGCTTCGCGGACGGGAGCGGCATGCCGCTCCCGGCATAACGCTTGCGATTCGTACAGACTGTCGATAAAATGGTAAAAACCAATTGCGTCTGTAGCGGCGCTCACTGCGCAGCCGTTGGCGGCTTTGCCGCCTTACGGATGCGGCGTGCCCCT
>ENA-OQEY01001056-OQEY01001056.1-human-gut-metagenome-genome-assembly--contig:-NODE-1056-length-12716-cov-4.533982_pt1 | contig 12716 bp, 10 predicted proteins | sample MGYA00242801_ERZ504647 | MGnify/ENA primary metagenome ERZ504647 (study PRJEB26092, sample SAMD00036204) | human gut metagenome | host: Homo sapiens | study: EMG produced TPA metagenomics assembly of... | reverse complement strand
AGCGGCAAAAGATCTGTCCATAGTTTGGATCTTCTCTGATCGCTTCCACCCGTTCTTCCAAGGTCATTTCAGCAAAACGCGGAATCGGTTTGCGGATTGGATCGAAAGCCGCTTTTTTCTTGATGCGGGTTCCTTCATTTTCTTCCGTACCAAGGAGAATGGCTGCCACGCGGCGAGCCAGCGGTGTTGCCGCCGTGACACCAGGAGACTCGATTCCTACAAGGCTGATGGTATGGGGGATCCCTGCATTTGTATCAATCCGGAAATCCAGAGCTTCCTTTGTTGTCGGATTACAGTTGCGCCACCGGATTCCCACAAAATTACGGATGAAATAAGGGCGCGCCATCTTGGGGAACATCTTTTTTCCATCAGTAAAAAGTTTATCCAAACTCTGCTTCTGGTTTGCATAATCCTCGGGGCCTTCCGTATCATACCAATCAGGTCCTACGAGAATATTGCCATCCACCGTAGGCGTTGCGTGCGTCACGAATCCCCCTTGGTCATTTGGAGCTGGATAGACAGGGATCTTGAGAAACTGGCCGGCCTTTTTATCAAGGACGTAATACTCTCCTTTGCATCCATACTGAGGAACATGCGGATAGCCCATCATTTGGCCGATCTTGTTGGCATAGGCACCGGCGCTGTTAATGACCCATCTTGCAAGGAAAATGGCCCGTTCTGTCGTTACCTCATACAAGTCTTCTTTCCCTGATATGGAAGGATTTCGCTTGATAAGAAGAGCCATGTCGGGTGTATCCTTAGCAATCTGCTTAATGCCCGTGACACGGGATCCGAAGTAGAAATGAACGCCATTATGGCAGGCATTTTCAGCAAGTCCAATGGTGTACTGGAAAGGATCCAAGATTCCGGAACTAGGAACATACATGGCAAAATTGCCGCCTGCGTTAGGTTCAATGCGATGCATTTCGTCAGCATCGACCATACGCATACCTTTGACGCCGTTTGCTTCCCCGTTGGCCTTAAAGCGCAGGATATTTTGGCGGTCATGTTCGGTAAATCCAACAACCAATTTTCCCGTTCTCTTAAAAGGCACACCCAGTTCGGAAGCCACTTTATCGAATTCCTGATTGCCTTCTACGGAACACTGGGCCCGCAGCGTCCCCAGTTTATACGTAAACCCACCGTGAAGCATGCCCGTGTTGCGGCTGGAGTTTCCTGTCGCCACATCCAGTTCCTTTTCAAGAACGGCTGTTTTTAGTTCATATCGGGATAGTTCCCTTGCAATGGCGCTTCCTACGACCCCTGCGCCAATGACAATGACATCGTATTGTTCCATTCTTCTTTTTCCTCCTTATTCAAGGTTCCTTTCTAAAATAGCAGGGAAGGCGCTGTTAGGCAAACCACAATCATGAATAACAGCCATAAGGGCCCCCCAATTTTAACGTAATCACTAAATTTATACCCAGCGGGGAGTATCTGCATATTTACAGGCGTCCCGATTGGGGTTGCAATGGCCATATTAGACGCCACAGCTATGAGAATGATAAACGGTACAGGACTGAGCCCCATCTTGAGTGCCAAAGGAATATAAATAGGTGCAAGCATCGCCGAAACCGAAACATTCTGCATAAATAAGGTCAAGAAACTTCCTAAGACAAACATCACACAAATGACGACCGTCAAGGAAGCATTTTCACCTCCGAAAAAATTAAGGATACTACTGGCAATCAGCTCTCCGGCTCCGGTCTTTTCCAATCCCGTTCCCAAAGTGGTAATGGCGCCGACAGTCAGAAGGACACCCCAATTGAGTTCATGCAAGGTTTTCTCAAAAGAAATCGTTTTGGTCATAAAAAGGATCGTCGCGCCAATCAGGGCAACATTTGCAATATTCAAATAGGCACTGAAGGGCCTGAAACCACAAAGGATAAATCCCACAATGCAAATTCCCAACGTAAAGACCGAGATGACCTGCTTTTTCTTAGGAACCTGAGGAATTCCGACCCCATCGAGTTCATCACAGGGCGCTGCTGCATATTGGTTTCCATCATCAAAATGAGGGGACCCTGGCTTTAGGGTCTTTTTAGTAATGGTATACCCAATCGTTGCAAAGTAAAGGACCATGACAATATCAACGATCCACATGATGCGTGTAACATCAAAAACCCCCATTCCCATCTCATACCCTGCTGTCTGCATGAGGAAACTGTTGGCTGTATTCTGTGAAGTTGACCCAACAAGGGTCGTTGCCCCACCAACAATGCAGGCAATTCCGGCGGGCATAATGACCATCTTGGAACGGATTTTTCCTCTCGAACCAGCCGCGACCGCTGCTATGATTGGCATCCACATGGCAATGCATCCAGAATCACTCATGAAAGCAGACATGAAGGTACAGATGGTCACCACAACAACAGTAAAGATCCTTTCATTCTGCACAATCCTTAGTTTTCCAATGGCAACCCCCATCTTTTGAGCCACGCCGGTTTGAAAAATAGCGTCTCCAACAATCATCATCCCGGCAATCATACAGACAGGAGCACTGCCAAATCCCGAATAGATGGCAGATAACTTGACACTGGGGAGCATGATTCCCATTGCCAGTGAGCAAAGGACGGCCGTAACCGCCATAGGGAACGCCCTCGTGATGAATAAGACCATCGTAACTGCGACAATTACGATACATAGTGTAGTCTCGGACATATTTGCGCCTCCTTCAATATGTCTCCGTAAAAATTCAAAGGACTCGTAATATTCAGTTTTCTGCAGTTGTGATCACAATCTCCTCTTTCATCCTAGGAAATATTTAAGTTCTAGTCAATTTATATTGATTATATTGATTTAATTTGTTAATATTCACCTTAAAGGCAAGAATAAATGCAAATTAAAGAAGGCGATTTTCTTGGGTAAGCTTCCTTATTACGCCTATTTTGGATCCTCTATCGTTTATTCCGTTCCACAGCTCCATGATGAAATGGAAATTTATCTCAGTCTGAATCATAATGGCAGCTTTCTGGTCCAAGATACCCGTTATCCCCTCGAAACGGGCAGTCTGATCATCATCCGACCCTTTGAAATCCATTATTTATTCACTTCAGTCAAGGATCATACAGATCGTTATGCTTTACGCTTTCCTGTTGGTTTCCTTGAAAAGATGTCCACACCGGAAACTAATCTAAAAAAGCTATTTGAAAATGTTCCCCACCATATCATGCTTTCTCAGCATGACCTCATTAAATTTTCGAGTCTTATGGAGGACTTGATTGCTCCTGTACGCCCCCAATTTGGGGAAGATATCTATCGCACCCTTTTGCTAGAAAAATTTCTGCTTGCTGTGGCAAGGAAACTGCACGATTGCAAGACAGACGAAACAGCCGAAATCGAAACGCGCGACCGCACCATTATGGATACCATCACCTATATTTCGGCCCATTACCTGGAGTCCATCCATCTTGACGATATCGCCACCCACCTTTATGTCAGCAAATCCCGTCTCTGCAAGATTTTCAAGGATCATACGGGGATTTCCATTGGCGACTATATGACAATGCTCCGTCTGCAAAAAGCTTGTGTCCTCTTGAAAGAAAATACCATGATGGTACGGGATGTAGCAGCTGCGGTAGGATTTAAGAGCTATCCGCATTTCATTCGAACCTTTACCAATAAAATTGGAATGTCACCGAAAAAATTTGTACGCGAATCAAAAAAGTAACAACAAAAAAGATGGAAGCAACAGCACTTCACATACTGTTGTTTCCATCTTTTTGTTATCCAATACTTTCGTGTAAAGTGACCTCTTATTATTTCCAAAAATGTTTGAGGGCACCATTACCTTCAAAAGGAACAGGGAAATAATCCCCTACCAAGGATCCTCGCTCTGGTTCGAGTTCTTTTGCAAGGGCTTTTGATACCCAGATTCGTTCGAGGTTCCCTGTATTGCGGATAATCGCCATGCGAAGATCTTCCGGGGCAATTCTTCCTGCGGCCTTGATACAGGCTTTAAAAACAAGTTCGTCCGTTTCCATCGTCGGCGGAATCATAGCCGTAAAGGGCTTCATTCCCGTCAAAGCATTAATGACCGTCATGGATTCATCAAGTTCATCCCGAACGCGCCGGGAAATAAAGTTTCCCATGCCGATTCCATTGCCATTGCCTTCGGATTGAGGCGTAATGGAGAGAATCCCCAGCTCCGTCACATCAGGTCCAACATTGGGCCGATTATTGATGGGTCTTCCCACAATTGCAGGGTCCATCCCGGTCCCTGATATATTTTTTCCTAGCTCACAGCAAATCAGCACGTCCATCGCGTCAAAGGGAATGCGCGGGACCATTTTCTTGGCCCGTTCCAGGATTTTGGGTTCTTCTGTTGGGATTTCTTCTTTTCTGAGGGCATAGACATCAGCGAGTTCATCGTAACCATTTTCTATGACCGCAATCCCGCCAACGACTTTAGCGGTTTTAAGAGCCAGAAGCCCCACCCTTGCCATGTTATCGTTCAGATAATCCGTACCAAGGCTGTGGGTCATCGCTGCTCCTTTGTGTTTAGCCAGTCCAATAGCCATCATCTTGACAAGACCACTCTGATAGGCACCATAAATGGATGTATGAGTCTTTACCCGATTGAGCAGCAGGATGCCATCTGCCTCCGATGCAATCCGGTCCAAATAAACAGGAAGTCCCAGTTCCGTTCGGGCAATCTCAACGACATCCATACTTGAATAGATTGGAGCACCCACGGTCTCTTCCGTAATGCCAAGATGCTTTAAGACCTCAACCTGACCTTCTGCAGTGGCCCCGCCATGGCTTCCCATGGCAGGAACGATAAAGGGGACAGCCCCACATGCCTTGATATAACGGACCGCAGCCCTCATCACGGCAGGATAATCCGCAATACCGCGACTTCCACCTGTAATAGCGATTCGCATGTCTGGCCGTATGGGGAGTTTTTTCTCTTGAAGGCGCGCCAAAAGGACCTCTTCTGCCTTAGGCAGACGAGTTTTATCAAATTTCGTTTTGATTTCAATAACAGGAGGAATCCTGTATTCATCAAGCATTTTCTTTAGCGCATCCATCATATCATGACACCTCCCAAGCATTCCTTCCCCTCAAAGTATAACATAAAGAGATGACAGAATATTCTTGTATGATTCAGATTTTCTGATGAATCGTCTAAGAAAAATGGTTCCTTAAGAGAAAATAAAAAGCATGTCTTTATTTATTTTTAACATGTTAAATTTTACTTGACAAATATTCTGAACAGTGTTAAATATTAGTTAATTGGTTTTTCTTACTGCCTACATTAAGGAGGATATTATGAACGCTGCAGATTGGATCAAAAAAGACAAAACGGTAAAACAAGTATCTGAAAAAAAGGAAACGGTTTTCATTAACCCGCTTTATCTCCCCTTCGAAACAACGAAAGGCGTCTGCGACTTGGTTGTTTCCGACGAGGATATTGCCGATGCCGCGGCAAGACTGGATCGCTTTGCACCTTTTATTGAAAAGTGTTTCCCTGAAACAAAGGAAACGCATGGCCTGATTGAATCCCCCCTGCGCAGCATTCCCAAGATGCAGAAAGCGTTAAAGGAGGCGTATCATGCTGATATCCCAGGAAAACTCATGCTCAAGATGGACAGCCACCTTGCCATTGCTGGATCGGTCAAGGCCCGCGGCGGTATCTATGAGGTTCTAAAGCATGCCGAAGATCTCGCCCTTGAAGCGGGTCTATTGAAAAAGGATGAATCCTATGCTCGCCTTGCTGATGAAGACGTCAAAACCTTCTTTAAGCACTATACAGTCCAAGTCGGATCGACGGGCAACTTAGGGCTTTCCATTGGCATTATGAGTGCCGCGCTTGGCTTTACGGTCAAGGTTCATATGTCAGCCGATGCCAAACAATGGAAGAAAGACTTGCTCCGCAGCAAAGGTGTTGAAGTCATCGAATATGCTGATGATTATTCCAAAGCGGTAGCCGAAGGACGAAAACTTTCCGATCTTGATCCAAAAAGCTATTTCGTTGATGATGAAAAGTCTGTCAACCTGTTCCTTGGTTATGCAGTAGCCGCTAAGCGCCTCAAAAAACAGCTTGATGAAGCGGGTCTTACAGTTGATGGGGACCACCCTCTCATTGTCTATATTCCAGCGGGCGTTGGCGGAGCGCCTGGCGGTGTTGCTTATGGTCTGAAGCGTCTTTTCAAAGACAATGTTCACTGCTTCTTTACAGAGCCTACAAACTGTCCTTCCGTACTCCTTGGGGTTGCAACGCAGCTTTTTGAAAAAGCCAATGTCCATGACTTTGGTATCAGTGGACAAACCGAAGCAGACGGCCTTGCCTGCGCCGCCCCTTCTGGATTTGTTACGCGCATCATGAGCAATCTTCTTTCCGGTGACTTCACAGTCGACGATTATCGTCTTTTTGATTACCTCCGTCTTCTCCACGGGCAGGAAAACATCGAAATCGAACCTTCAAGCTGTGCCGCCTTTGTGGGGCCGACGACCCTCCTTTCCTACGAAGCATCGAAAACTTATTGCGAGACACAGGGACTTACAAAGGAAAAACTGTCTGGTGCCACCCAAATTTGTTGGGCTACAGGCGGACGTCTTGTTCCCCCTGAAATCCGCAAGGCCTATCTTGAAACGCACCTCAAGTAAGGAAAGGAGAAGCTCATCATGAACCTTGTCATCATCGGTCTTATTGCAGCTGTTTTGGTCCTTGTGTTCTGTACCATCAAGCTGAAGCTTCATCCGTTCTTTGCCCTCATCGCAACAAGTGCGGTCTTTGCCATTATTTCAGGAATGAATATGGAGCAAATGCTGAAAGGTTTTGCCAGCGGTCTTGGCGGAACCGTTGCGGATATTGGGCTTGTCATTGCGCTCGGGACCGTTACAGGGGCGCTCCTTGAAAAATCGGGTGCTGCTGAAACGATGGCTAAGACCATTCTCAAGATTACAGGTAAAAAACATGCAGCGCTTGGTCTTGCCATTACAGGTTACTTCGTTTCTATCCCTGTATTCTGCGATTCCGCCTTTGTGCTCCTAAGTCCTATTGCCAAAAGACTCTCGAAAGATACAAAGATTTCCATGACAACCATGGCCATTGCCCTTTGCATGGGCCTTCACGCCACCCATATGTTTGTCCCGCCTACACCGGGTCCCCTTGCCGTTGCAGGCATCCTGAACGCTGATCTGGGACAGGTAATCCTGTTCGGAGCATTGGTTTCCATCCCTGTAACACTGATTGGATACGCAGCGGCTCTTGTTGCCGGAAAAAAATATGATTATCTTCCTCAAGATGTTGTGGACGCAGAGGAAGGGAAAACCCTTCCAAGTGCCGGTATGGCCTTTACGCCCATTCTACTTCCGATTTTTCTCATGCTGCTCAAGACCATTGGTGCTATGTCAAAATGGAAAGGTATTTTGATGAGTATCATTGATATTCTCGGAACACCGCCCGTTGCGCTTCTTTGCGGCCTTATCATTGCAGGAATTGGTTACCATCAAATCTACCCAGAAGATGAGAAGGCTTGGGGCTTTGACGGGATCATTGCCGATGCCCTCAAAACGGCCGGCCAAATTGTTCTTATTGTCGGTGCCGGCGGTGCTTTTTCCGGTGTGCTCAAAGCATCCCCAATGCAGCAAATCTTGACCGATTCTTTCTCTGGCCTTACCATTGGAATCCTTGCACCATTCATCATTGGATTCATTTTCCGCACCTGTGTTGGTTCCGCGACCATTGCCATGGTAACGGCTGCTACGATGATTACCCCTCTTATCGATGTTCTGGGTTTTGCGTCCCCCATGGGCCGCGTCGTAGCCATGCTAGCCTGCGCCGCTGGCGGTATGATGGTCTTTCATGCAAACGACGACTTCTTCTGGGTCACGACGACAACGAGTGAGATGGATACATCCATTGCCTATAAGACCATTCCGCTCATCAGTGTCCTGCAATCCCTGACAGCACTTATTTGCGTCTTCGTGCTTAAAATGATTCTTGTTGGCTAATCGAGAAAATGACCTTGCCTTTCACTTAGGCAAGGTCATTTCTTTTCACTGCAACGCTGAATTATGATATACTAAGGAGACTTATCATATGCTTTAAAGCTTGGATTGCGCCAGGTAGGAAGGAAGATGATGATGGAAGAGCTTCACACTGGAAAAGTCATCAAACAAATAAGATTGCAAAAAAAATATTCCGTACGAAAAGTTGCAGCGATGGCAGGCATCACGGCCTCCATGCTGAGCCAAATTGAAAATGAACAAACAAACCCCTCCCTCAATACCCTACGTTCCATCGCCCAAGCGCTTAAAGAACCTCTATACAAATTTTTCAAGATCGGGGCCTCTGAAGTCCACACGGTTGTTCATCCTAATACACGCAAGACCTTGGGACTTAAATCAATTCCTGATGTACAATATGAATTGCTGACACCTGATACAAACGGAAATATTGAATTCATCATGATGATCATTCCCCCAGGATTTAGCTCTTATCATGAAGAAAAGACCCACATCGGTGAGGAAGTTGCGTATATGCAGGAGGGCGGTGCCGTCACTTTGGAAATGGAAGGCAAGGACTACGAAATGGAACCAGGTGACAGCTTTCGAATTCCTTCCAATGCGGCCCATGTTTGGCACAATCGTTCAGATAAGACCGTCAAGGTTATCTTTGCTGTAACACCGCCATCGTTTTAATAGCGTTAAACACCCCTTTCCTTGGAGAAATCCTTAGGGAAGGGGTTGTTTTGCGTAAATATAGAGAATGTGATAATAGGTGCCCTAGCGTCTGCCCCAAACCGCCCTTCTGGAGGGAGCGGAACTTCATTCACCCTCAAACATGTTCTTCGGCTTTCCGCTTCGCTCCAAAGCAGCTTCAGAACTCCGGGCGAATCTGCTTCGCTACCGCTCATGATGAGAGGTAAAGTCCGTATAATGGTGTAAATTAAAAAATGAGCCATTGGCTCATTCCCTAGGTATACTGATATTGTCAGATAACAAAAACCAAGGAGTGATCCAAATGGCTCAACTAACTCTCACCTTATCCCAGGAGGAACTACTAGTCCTTCTTTCCGGCGATCGGAAAAATGCCTTCCGGGAAATGGTCCAGAATCTCTTTAACATCATCCTGCAGCCTGAGTCCCAGCAGTACTTAAAGCTACTTCTTATGAACGCTCTGAAGAGCGCACGGACAGCCGTAATGGATCTCGCAAACGTTCCCATTTTGCCCCGTATTGGGGCCCTTGTCCTGACTGTATCGCGTCATCGCAACGTGCCTTTCAAGACCCTCCTTTTCACCAATTAAAGACCAAGAGATCGTTTAATGATCAACTCTATATCAAAAACTTTCCTTCCCCATGCTATAATGGACCTATCAAACCAGTCCTTACCATCCTCAAAAGGAGTGCCTATGTATCTATCTGATTATCTCATGCTTGCTATTTTGGGAGCTTCCTTTCTTTTTCCTTCTGACGCGCGGACCCATACGGTATGGGTCTTCTGCCTTATCTATGTGTTTATACGTATCAAGCACCGTAAATAATAGGTTCCTGCAGGAATCTTCATTTCATTCGTTCCACAAGGAGGATCTTATGAATAAGAAAATTGCTGCCTCTATCCTACTCACTTGTCTTTCCATGGGGTTTATGGGGGCCGCTCAAGCCTTTCCTTCATTACTTGAAAAAAATGAGGCAGCCCTCTATACTCCGCTACGGCACACGGGGACCCGCTGGACCCTTACCCACTTTTTTGCCCTGTTAGGAAAAAATGACAAAGAAGCCGCAGAATTTTTTGGTGGCGGCACGCCCACTGATTCCGCCGATGGAACGTTTACAATTGGCCGCACCTATCCTGTCCGCCTCTTTGGTGAAAACCGGGAAGCGGGAACACTCTATGACCGGGACGGCAAGGTGCAGAGCATTACGGTCCAGCTCGAAGATCCCCGGGCCGCTGCCTATGAACCGGTCCTAACGTGGTACTATGGTGCTCCGACAAAGGTCCAATCGGTTCCGTCTGAAGCAGGAGCCACTTATACAGAATGGACCCATGAAAATGCCCGAATTCGGCTCTACCAAATGTATGGACTGTCGGCCCTTGAAGTCACCCCCTCTGAAAAGGGAAGTCACACGGTTACACCGCCTTTATGGGGCGGTAAGTGGATTCCAGAGGATATTCGCCGCACAACAAGCGGCATGAAAAAGTTCCCGCCCCTTGAACGGGCCATCATAAAAACCTACGGCATCGGCGAGGCGGAGCGGAAAGATACAAGATACGCCTATGAAATCCTTGACCTGGATGGAGACGGGACTCTTGACGTCCTTGCCATCGTTTCCGGGCCTTACACAAGTGGCACAGGCGGTGATTCAGCCCTGTGGGGGACCTTCCGGAACGGCACCTTTGAGGTAAAGCAGACCTTCACCCTCATGAGAACGCCCCTTATTGTTACGGCAGATCCAACAAGCCTCATCGTCCGGAGAAGCGGCGGCGGTGCCCTCAGTAAGATTGTGCGCCTTGACTTAAAGGACGGAAAGTTTGCAGAAAGCCAAGACGAAAATGTCATGAAGGACCTCAAGAAAGATAAAGCCGTCGTCCTCTTTGACGGCGTGCGGGAAATGAGATTATAAGAAAATGCAGAACGGGCCACCATTGCAGCGTGCAAGGGTGGCCCGTAGGCTGTGGGAAAAGAAAGGCTGTCAAGCTGTCTATTCAGGCTTGGCCCGAATGGCTGTGACGAGCCTGCGGCTCTGGCTGTCGAGCTAAAAGGCCTGCTTTGATGCTATATCGCTAAGGCTGCCTTCGGCAGCTGGCTGAGGCGGAAAGCATAGGAAAAAGGGTCTTCCTTGGCTAAGGCGCTCCGCTTGGCTAAGACCGCCGATGACGACAGGCCAAAAACTGTGAGGCCGGCGCCAATTGTGTTGTCGGGGATGCGTTTCTTATCTGAAGAAGGCAGTTATAAGGCAACATAAAGGTAAGAAAGTCCATGTTTCATTCCAGTACTATCCCTGCCTTACGGGCTTTTGCCTTCACATCGCTCCGCTCAGTTCGGTCTGCAGAAAATATTTCAGCACCTATTGAATCATCTGATTCCGAATGAAAGAAGAAATCAGATTGAAGCTCCCACCCGAACGCGTATCTTTGTCCGGGTGGAGCTTTTCTCTCTTTTCTTTAGGTTTAGGGTCGGCGTTATGAGTTTTTCACAACACCTTGACTTGATGCGATCTTTGCGCCGAACCAAACTAAACTAAAACTTCCACTCCGCCCCCACCTTCCAAACCCGTCCGGGAATGGCAAAGCTGCTTTCCGTATCAAACGTTTTATCAAAAAGGTTATCGATGCCGGCAAAGACCATCATGCGACCCAGTTGTTTGCTAAGCGACAGATCCATCGTGCTGTAGCTATAAAGGCTTGCTAATCCGGTCCTGGCGCTTTCGATGCGGTAACGGTCGTTCCATCTAGCGGCAAGGCTCACAGTAAAGGGGGCTTTCTTACCATCCGTGTAGGAAACTTCCATTAGCCCCGTGGCTCGGGCCATCCCCGAAAGCGGTTCATGGGTTTCGTCGTCACGCCCATCCATATAGGTATAGGCGGCCCGGATACCGTAATGGTCATCAAAGTCATAATGGAAGTCACCTTCGATGCCCTGAATGGTGGCGCGGTCAACATTTGCATAGGAGTTGATGAGCGTCATATGGCCGCGGCCCGGGATCCTGCCTATGACCTTGCTGACAATAAGGTCTCTTGCCTGATTATAAAAGTAGGTCACGCGGCCTTTTGCTTTGCCCCACTCCCCTTCGTAACCGGCATCAAAAGTGCGGGTCTTTTCGGGGCGCAGGTCCTCGTTTCCGTAGACGATGACCGTCATATAGGGTACGGGCGTTTCTTCCATATCACCATAGCGTTCAAAAAGGGATGGTGCACGGTAGGCAAAACCATAATTCACCTTGAAACGGTTATGGTCATCCATAAGGTAGGTCAGTCCAGCCCGCGGTGACCACTCACTGCCAAAGTCTTCATGATGGTCCCAGCGGATACTAGGTACAAAAAGCAGTTTCTTCCCGATTTTCCATTCATCGGCACCGTAAAAAGCATACTGATCCGTGCCTCGTTCGCTATATCCCTTGGAGAGGCCTCCCTCGCTCTGAAAACGGTCCGTACGGCTTCCGCCATAACGCGTGCCGCCTGCCTCTAGATGACGGTATTCTGTCCCGTAAGTAAAGGTATGGCTTTCATCGGCGCGGTACGTCACGCGCCCTTCGACGGCACTCGTCGCATACTCGGCCCGGTCAAAATTGTACCCAGTTCCTGCACCCAAATAAGAGTGTTTTCCTAAGCGGTTGTGGTACACCTTGAGATCGTACTCATTTTTTCCGTGCGTCCCTTCATAGGCCAAGTGATAGTCCTGACGATTATTGTCATACCAAGTGGTGCCGCGGCTTTGGACGCTTTGCCGCAGGGATTCGCGCATAAAAGACGCTCCAAAGCGGACACTATCTTCATCCGTCATCTCATAGGTTCCTTCAAAAGACAAATGGCGCCGGGGCCCAAACATATTGGTCCAGCCTTCACTTTCATCCTTACGGACCTTGGTGAGGTCGTAGCTCATGCCAAGGCTCAGTTTTCCCAGCTTATCCGTATTCAAGCCGCCATACAAGGAAGTTTCGCTGGACCCCGTCGTGACGCCGGCATAAGACGATGCCCCCTCGGGCTTTTTCATAAAGATCTGGATTACGCCGCCTCCAGCATCTCTGCCATAAAGGGCGGAGGCT
>ENA-OQEY01001042-OQEY01001042.1-human-gut-metagenome-genome-assembly--contig:-NODE-1042-length-12989-cov-5.149706_pt1 | contig 12989 bp, 14 predicted proteins | sample MGYA00242801_ERZ504647 | MGnify/ENA primary metagenome ERZ504647 (study PRJEB26092, sample SAMD00036204) | human gut metagenome | host: Homo sapiens | study: EMG produced TPA metagenomics assembly of... | reverse complement strand
CACCGAGATCTACACTCTTTCCCTACACGACGCTCTTCCGATCTGGATCTCATGGTTGCCGTGGATGCAGAGCATCGTCGGCTTTACGGCGGTAAGAACTTTCTTCATCTCTGTGTCTCGCCGGTTTCGGTAGTAGTTCGCTCCTACATCTCCAAGCAGAACCAGAGTATCCTGCTCTGTCAGCTTCTTGCTGTCGCAAAACTGTATGACCTCATAGGGGTCTCCGTGGATATCACCCGTGTAATAGATCATTGGTCATTCCACCTTTCTTTTCTCATTATACCAACTCGGAAGACCCATATCCGGGACTTTCCAAAAACATATCCACTGTTCCAAAAATATATCCACCTTTACTGGCATAGATCGACCGGCAGTCAATGCTCGTGACTTCCGGTTGATTGCTTTCTCAGGTTCAGACGGTAAAATCAAAGTTATCTGGTTTACCGTATCTGCCTTGATGCTCTTTCAAGGAGGCTTTCAGCGATTTTATAACATCCAGGAGAATCATCATCTCATAGGTACTGCAATCCGAAAGGAGCAGGGCGATTTCTTCGCTGGCGCACCGTTCAGTGCTGATGATTTGCTCCATCAAAAGCCGGTCGGGAGATACGCCCAAAGCATTGGCGATAAGCACAAAGGTGTCAAGGCTCATGCTCTTGATCCCGCTCTCTATGTAGCTGATGTAAGATGGCGTTTTATCCACCAGTTCAGAGAGCATCGCTTGCGAAAGGTGGTTGCGCTGACGGACTTCACGGATGTGTTTTCCAATGACTTTGTAGTTCAGGCTCATAATAAGACCTCCAAAAAATTTTGCAGTCTTATTATAGTGTTTAGATTATATCATCAACTCGACCTTATATCAATTTCACCCCAAGTTGATATACTCTTAGAAATAGATAATCTGGAGAATATATTTGAGGGGGGAAGCCGATGACGGAACATGATTTGACCGAGAGCCAGTTGGTCGGCTCCCGTATTCGAGATGCGCGGATCAATCGCCGGATGAGCCAGGCCGATCTTGCTGCAAAGGCCAATATCTCGCTGCCCCATGTCAGCAATATCGAAAAAGGCAAGACGAGCATGAAGTTGGAAACCTTTATCCGAATCATCGAAGCCCTGCAAGTGTCTGCTGATTCCCTTCTTCGGCCCGATGTGCCGGAGGTGAGAAGCCTATACCAGAGCGAGTTTGACGAGCTGCTGGCCGACTGCTCTCCCAAGGAGCTGGATTCCATCCTGAAGATTGTTCGTGAGTTGAAATCCACTATGGCCAGACGGGATGACAATACCTGAAAAATTGCGAGCTGGAATTGCCGGCTCGCTTCTTTTTTTCTCATCTATCGACCAGAAGTCAAGGTGTTGACTTCTGGTCGATTTTGTTATTAGTCTGCAGATTATATAATGGCCTGGAAGAGAAATAACACAGGGGGAGCAAATATGTCAGATCTGGCCGTTCAAAATAGAGAGTCAGAGCAGGAAGTTATGCCCTCATTTGATTTCCTGCTGGAAAGGGAGACGGAACGAAACACCCTTTTAGCGGAACATCGTGCCTGGTTAAAGGAAATCAAGCGGGAACGCCCGCTTCCCAAAACACATTACCGTGTGGCGGTATACATCCGCTACTTCAACCAGACCCGCTATGAGGACTATCTCTCAGCTCATAAAAAGCAATTTCTTGATACACTGGCTCTCTGCCCAAACTGGAAGTTTGTCGGTTTCTATGTGGACGAGGGCAGCACTGCGCCCAATATGGAGAACGCTCCGGAGTGGTCAAGGCTCCTTCAAGACTGCTACGAGGAAAAGGTCAATCTGATCATTACCCAGAAAGCAAGCAATATCTCGAAGAAGCTCTCCGAGCTCTCTTTCTGTACGCGCCTCTTGGCAGCACTCCCAAAGCCAGTGGGCGTTTACTTCGTTTCGGAGGATATTTATACGCTGGCTTCCTATTACCAGGAGGATCTACACGACCCCTACTTTTTGCCAGATCCCGGTTGGAAGATACTCCCTGATGACGAACCCCGGAGGGAAATGCTGCATGATTGACAAGTCCACACGCAAACAGCTTGCGGAACGGAAAGAACGGGTCCGCCGGCGTATCAACACAAAAGTTGACCCGGAGAACTATGAATTCATTCCGGCTAAAAAGCCCATCGACTATTACGATAATGATATAAGGCAGCGGGTCGCCGTGTATGCCCGTGTCTCCACAGACAATGTCCAGCAGACTTCCTCCTATGAGCTGCAAAAGAAATACTATGAAGATTTTGTTGTGCATCATCCCAACTGGACATTGGTCAAAATCTATGCAGATGAGGGAATCAGCGGGACTTCTCTGGCTCATCGGGACGAGTTCAACAGCATGATCGCCGATTGCCGCAGCGGGAAAATCGATATGATCATTACCAAAAGCGTGTCTCGCTTTGCCCGGAATGTGGTGGACTGTATCAGCATGGTGCGAATGCTTGCGGAGCTGCCCAGTCCCGTCGGAGTGTTCTTCGAGAGCGAATGTATCTTCTCCCTCAAAGACGATTCCCAGATGGCGCTTTCGTTTCAGGCCACCATGGCTCAGGAGGAGTCTCACATCCGCAGCCGGAGCATGGAAACCTCCTTGCGGATGCGGCTGGACGGAGGTCTGCCATTGACGCCCAAACTGCTGGGGTATTCTCACGACGCAGATGGAAACCTGGTCGTCAACCCGGATGAAGCCCCCACGGTAAAACTCATCTTCTATATGTATCTGTACGGATATTCCACCTCCGACATTGCGGCGGCGCTCACCGAGCTGGGCCGAAAGACTTATCTGGGAAATGTCAAGTGGACATCCAACTCCATTGTCCAGGTCCTTCGCAATGAGCGGCATTGCGGGGATGTACTGACCCGGAAGACCTTCACCCCCAACTATCTGAACCACAAGGCCAGAAAGAATCGGGGGGACAGACCCCAGAGCCTTTACCGGAACCACCACGAGGGCATTGTTTCCAGAGATGATTTCATTGCGGTTCAGCATCTTCTGAACAACTCCAAGTATGGCAACCGCTCCATCCTCCCGGAGCTGCGGGTGATCGACAGCGGCCTGCTCAGAGGGTTCGTGACCATCAATCCCCGCTGGGCTGGATTTAAGCCGGCGGATTATTACCAAGCGTCCGCCAGTATCCATCCGCCCGATGAGCAGCAGGCGGATGCATCCCTGCCCTCGAGCATCACATTGGTTCCGGGAGATTTTGATATGAGAGGCTTTGAAATCGCCCGCAGTGAATTCTTTGATAATTATCACCGTCCCTATGTACTGTTTCAAGACAAGAGGATCAAGTTCAGCACCACATGTGTTCGGTCTTTTGGGAAAGACAACCATGTGGAGCTGCTGGTCAACCCTGTGGAGATGAAGTTCGCCGTCCGTACAGCGGCGAAAAGCAGCCGCAACGCAGTCGTGTTTTCCAAGCTGTCAGACGGAAAGTATCAGCCCAGGGATATTGCCGGTGCGGCCTATGTAGAAACGCTTTTTCAGTTATTCGGCTGGAGTCCGGATTTAAAATACCGGATCGCCGGAGCGCTGTTTCAAACTGAAACTGAATCTGCGTATATTTTTGATGTCAATGATGCGGAAGCGTTTATTAAATCGTACCTGCTTTCCGGTTCAAAAAGCACGGAACAGGCAAAGGAGCCTGTACAGCCCCTTTCTGTCTCCGGCAAACGGGTGCGGGCAGTCCCGGAGGAGTGGATCGGCTCTTTTGGCAAGCAATATTACCTCCACCAACAGTCTTTCCCGCCCGTCTGCGATCAGAGTGAGGAAGACTGGAAAATCCGCATGGAGGGCCAGTTGTATGAAACCGGGCAGAAACTCCGCGTGACAGGATTTGACGTGCTGCGTGACTATATCTGTCAGGAACTCGGTCAGTACGGGAAGGAGGAATCCTAAATGTTCGAAGAAAGTCGGGAAAATACCGGCGGTGTAATCGCCGGAATGCTTCGTTCCCTGGAGGACGGGCATTTGGATATTGTTCCGTCTGCTGAATTAAAAAAAGCGGAACTGGCAGCTTCTCCCGCAAACAGCAGTAGTGATGAGGTCCTGGAGATGGCCGGTGACTTTAACTACGATGGCTACCAAGTGGTACGCCGTGAGTTCTTCGCCCATATTAATGAGCCGTCTGTAACTTTCAACAATTACAAATTTTATGTAAATACCGCCTGCCTGAACCGCTTCCCACAAGTTGATTATGTGCAGGTATTGGTCAATCAGGAGAGCAGGATCTTGGCGATCCGTCCCTGTCGGGCGGAAGATCGGGATGCCTGCGCCTGGTGCACCAACGGCTCCGGCAGACGTAAACCGAAACAGATTACCTGCAAGATTTTTTTCGCCAAAGTGTTTTCACTGATGGGCTGGAATCTGGACTATCGATATAAACTCCTCGGGCGGATAATCCATGCCAAGGATGAGTGGCTCATCGCATTTGATCTCACAGCGACCGAAGTGTATCAGCGGGTGCAAAAAGACGGCCAGAAGCCCAAGTCTTCTCGAACTCCCGTGTTTCCGGAGGGCTGGAAGACGCAGTTTGGACTCCCGTTCCGGGAACACCAGAAATCTATGCAGGTAGACATTTTTGAAGGATATGCTGTATATGGGTTGCGCGATAACATCGCTCCTGCTGAATCAGAGCAGTCAGACGAGGCTGCCTCTGATACTGGTAGTAAGTCCGTTTTGGGAGGACAAGGACATGAATCATGAAAATCAATTGCAGGCTTACTTAACGCTGGACCCTGCGCGAAACCGGATTCGAATCCACAGGCAAACGATTCGTCTCTTGAAGAATCCTGCGTATGTGCAATTCCTGGTAAACCCTGAAGAACTGTATATCATCGCATGGAATGATACCATCATCGACGGTCATAATCGCTATGAAATATGCAATAAAATGCGCATTCCTTATGGAGTCAAGGAGCTGGATTTTCCAAGCAGAGATGCTGCCATCGCCTGGATCTGTGCGAACCAACTTGGGCGCCGCAACATCTCAGAAGAAACCAGGAAATATCTGATTGGGAAACAATATGAAGCGGAAAAGAAAGTACAGCGAAATAGGAATGGCTATAATCAGTACCGTCCGAACCCCAACATTGCTGTGGGGAGAGGCCGCCCAATAGATGAAGAGAGCGGCCGGCGAACAGCAGCCCGGCTGGGAAGGAAGTATCATGTGTCCGGCGCAACCGTACAGAAATATGCGAAATACAGTGCAGCATTAGATACCATTGAACAAAATGCTCCTGAGCTTGTTCCGCACATTCTTTCCGGGGCATATAAGATTTCTTTCGAAAATATCGTTGCTCTATCAGAAATGGAACCCGAAGAATTGAAAGCACTTAGTAAAAAAATCGGAAAAAATCCCTATGCGTTTGCTCGTTACAGTGAATCGAGACGATGCCTTTATTCCGACGCTTCTGCCAAGCCCGGTACAGCGGCGGCAGAACAGCCGGCAATCAAGACGATGCCCGCCTATGACCCGGATGCGGAAGTTGCTGGACTTACTCTTACGATCCCCTCCTGGATGAGCTCCATCGACCGGACAAAGTCCATGGCACATTTGGAAGCGATCTCACCTGCTGCCAGACAAAACCTCTTGGCGGCGTTGACTGAATTAGAAGGAAAAATCCAGGAAATGCTCAATGCAATTGAGGGGGAATCCTAATGGAAGATTATAGTATGTTTGTTCCCAATGTTCACTTCGAACAGATTCCCATCAAGAACCTCGTATCCAATCAGGAGTACCAGAGGAATATTTCCGAACAGCATGTGCTGAATGCTGCGGCACACTTTGATCTGTATCAGATCAACCCCGTGAAGGTAAGCCGTCGAAATGGGGTCAACTATGTCTTCAATGGCCAGCACACGGTGGAGATCGTCGCCCTGGCCTCTGGCTCTCGTGAAACGCCAGTCTGGTGCATGATATACGATGATCTGAACTACGAGCACGAGGCAGATATCTTCGCCAACCAGATGAAGTTTGTCAAACCGCTCCGTCCCTATGAAGTGTTTATGGCAAATGTGGAAGCCGGGAATCAGGAGCAGCTTATGATCAAAGATCTGGTAGAGTCTTATTCTCTTTCCATTGGCCAGGTCAGAAACTATGGCGTTGTCTGTGCTGTCTCCACGCTCGAAAATATATATGAGCGGTTTGGTTACCACGTACTTGATCGAACACTCAGACTCTGCGTAGGCACCTGGGAGGGCGATATGAATTCGCTGTCTGCCAATATGCTCAACGGAATCGCCAGATTGGTCTACACGTTCGGCGATGCCCTGAAAGATGAGACCTTTAAGGAAAAAGTGGGGGAAATGTCGGTCAAGCTGCTTTCGAGAACAGCCAAGGAACGACGCCCCGGTTCTATGGGCTATGCCGAGGCGATGCTTCTGGCCTATAACCGCAAATGCAAATATCCGCTTAAATGGACCAAGCTCTACGAGAAGAATGTGGGGAACAATGAAGGACTGGACATTGATACGGATATGGACGAGGATGAGGGCGAGGACTCTTTTGAGGGAGTCGCCAAAGAATAAGCAAACGGACGGTTCCACCAGGAATCGTCCGTTTGTGATCTTATCATGGAAGGGAAAAGGCAGGGCGCATATACTCTATCGCTCCTCGGCTGAGACCATACTGCCCGGCCAACTGTTCCCAGTGTCCGGATACTGTTTTGCAGACCTCCTCTGCAGCCTGTTCCGCTTCCTGAGGGGCCAGGCCGAAATAATCGGCTACTTCCAGAGCCAGTTCCAAGTCAATGGTGTTATCATACTCACTCACATTGAGGGAAAGCCGGTCCCCCGAGGGGACTGGGTTCACATCATAGAGAGGGGCCAGCCGCCAGCCGGTGGGTGTCAGAAGGAAACCATGGTTGCGCAGGTGGTCGTCAGTATTGGATACCGCCATGCTGAACACGATCCGCTTCCACAGCTCGACCAGATCCTGCCGGGGTGATGCCCCGTTGGCCCGGATGAACGCCGCCAGATCCAGATAGCTGCTTCCGTCCGCTGCAGAGGCTCCATCGGTCTTGCCCAGCAGGGTCATGGCGGAGGCGAAGTGGATGCGGCGGCTGCCGTTTCGGTCAAATCGCTTGACGAGAAAGGTGCTGCCGGTCTTGGAGAACGTCTCCAATTTGGATTCCGGAACATCCAGCCCACAGAGCCGTGCCAGGTCATGGACGACCTTCTCCCACGCGCCGCTGTTATATTCATCATGCTTGGAAGGGAACTTGGCAATCCACAAGGCGCCATCTGTGGCCTGCACCGTAGCTTTGGGTCTTGCGCCTCCCAAGGAGGAGCCGGGGGCCAGAAGCTCACGCAGCCATTTTTCATTCAGGCCGCTCTCATCGTTCTCGAAAGCGATAGAGGCGTTTTCCAGCGTCCGAAGGTTTACCCATGGAGGCGTCGCAAACGCTTTATCGTTCGAAAGAAATTCGCCCCCTTCTTCCAAGCTGAACCGCAGCGCACCCATACGGGATTCATCGTAGACCCCCAACAGGAAGTCGCTCTCGGTGAGCTTACGGGGCTTGCGGTCCTCTTTGCGAGCGTCGATGGCCTCCTTGCGCTTCATCAGCAGACGCCCCCAGCGATCCGGACAGGAGTCGGAAAACAGGCCAAAGAGCTGCTTGTTCAGCGGCACATACTGCCGCCCGCGGTAGAGAGCCAGATCCGGGTCCAGAGAGAAGGAACTCTCGGCGGATGACAGCCAGGCCGGATCATACTCAAAGGAAAAGGTCTCCTGTCCGCGGACGAAGCCGCAGCGCAGCCGCCCCAGCAGAGTGGGTGCCTCTCCACGCCAATTTTCATATACATAGATGGTCTTTTCGTCCTGCGCCATGGGCTACTCTCCTTTCTTGGGCGCCCGCCGTCTGGTGGGCAGCGCCAGATCTTGCAGCTTCCTGCCGAATTCATCATCTTTTGCAATAAGCAGCAGGTCGCTGTCCATATTGTTTAATGCGTGCAGCACAGCGGCATAGGAGCCGATGGATACCGTAGGGGTGCCTTTCTCAATGGATATAAGAGTGGCTCGGCTGATCCCGGCACGCTCTGCTACCAATTCCAGGCTCAACTTCCTGCGCAGGCGGGCCAGGCGGATCTGCTCACCCATCTGTGCCAGGATCTCCCGTGTTTGCGGCATGATGACCGTGGCTTTTTTTGCCATGCACAATCGCCTCCTAACATAAATTATATTATATTATTTCAGCGATTATGTCAATTATATTTGAAGTTATCAACTTTTTTTTTTCAGGCGTTCTTCGATAAGGTACCCTCCTCCGAAGATAATGTCCAGTCTCCCGTCGGGATACACCTTCACACACTCAATCATTTGGTGGACGATGGTATCGTCGTACTCCATCTTTTTGGATGCTCGGTCGGCGATGATCTGCTGTAGTTGAAGGATTCGGCTGTCATTCACCTGATCGGAAGCAAGTGCTTCTTCGAGTTTCTGAATCCGTCCTTGCAGGAGTTCAATGGTATCGGAAAGTTCTTTGAATTCAGCTTCGTGACTCTCGATACCCTCTCCGCTTTCCACGCTCTCATTGATAAGAGATACCATTTTCCGATTCAGCCCATCTATTTTCCGCCGGAGCAGGTCGATCTCATCTGTGCCTCCGGTTAGACCGATTGCTTCACCAATGGTTGCCCGCATGAGTGCCATATAAGTGGACTCGTCTTCCTCGTTGAATCGGTTGATTGCCCGAACAATAGCGGCGTGGAGGGCGGTCTCATCTACCGTGAGCGAGGTTTTGCAGTAGCGCTTTCCATAGTCTAAGCGGCTGATGCAGCGCCAGACAACTCGCTTTTTTCCTCGGGATGTCCAGGTCACGCGCTTATATCGACTTCCGCATTCGGCGCAGATCATCACATTGGATAGTGCGTACCGGGAGTATTTTCCGGTGGCTGTGGTAGCCGTTTTGGTGGAATTTGGCTCCCGGCTCATCCGCCTGGCAAGTTCTTCCTGCGTTTTGTGAAAGAGCTCTCGGCTGATGATGCCAACATGGCTATTCTGTACATAGTACATGGGTGCCTCACCTGTGTTTTTGCGGCGAACCTTACCAATACAGTCAATTGTGACCGTCTTTTGAAGGATGCTGTCCCCGCAGTATCGTTCATTCCGGAGAATACCCTTAATCATGCTCGCAGAGAAGGAGAATCGTTTTCCTGGTATCTGGAGATTTTCTTCTCTGAGTTTGGTTGAGATCCGGTTGATGGTTTCACCTGACAGGTACATATTGAAGATCCTCTCCACGATGGATGCCTCCTCCGGGACGATCTCCGGTTCTCCGTCTGCACCCTTGCGGTATCCCAGAAGGCACTTATAGTTGAATATGGGCTTGCCCTCCTGAAATCGCTTACGAAAAGTCCAGGTGACATTCTTGCTGATGCTTTCGGATTCGGACTGTGCGAACCCTGCGTAGATGACCAGATAGAGTTCGCTGTCGATTTGCAGTGTGTCTATATTTTGCTCCTCGAAGTAGATGCCAATCCCTCTTGCCCTGAGCATTCGGACATGGTCCAGGCAGTCCACTGTATTACGGGCGAAGCGGGAAACGGATTTCGTGATGATATAGTCGATTTTCCCAGACAAGCAGTCGTTGATCATCTTCTGGAACTGGGGGCGCTTATCTGCACGTGTCCCGGAGATGCCCTCATCTGCGTAGAGTCCGGCGAACTCCCATTCGGGCTTAGCGGCAATCATCTCGGTATATACCTTTTTCTGGTTGGTATAGGATGTGAGCTGCTCCTCGCTGTCGGTGGATACCCGGCAGTAGGCAGCAACCCGCCGCTGATGATACTGCTCCCTGTTGACGATCAGGGAGCGTTTTGGCTCAATAACCGATATTGTTTTCTTGGGTATCTTGGTTACATTCATTTTCTTCATCTCCGATCTCGACATCGGTTTTGGTATGTAGGATCACCTTTCCTCCGCTGCCAAGCGTCAGGTAGGCGGCGATGTCACTAAAGTAAGCCGGGCTGAATTCCTCCTGGGGAGTCATAAGGCTAACCCGCTTCCTGGCGATGGATGCGGTGATCTGCAGATGGGCATCGGTCTCAGCATAGAGCCGCTCTGCCATTTCGATTGTTTTGACGATAATCAGCGCATCGCTGGGGTCATCCCGCTCCAGCTCGGCATCAATTTCCCGGTTGATCTGCTGGGCTTCCGCCGACAGCTCTTTTCGCTTTTTGGGGCGGGGGATGAGCAGATAGCTATTGGCGATGATGCGGTTCATCAGGATTGTCACCTTTTCCAATAGGTGTGTATCGGAGATCCGGATGCGCTGACCGCAATCAGGATCGGTGCAATCCCAACTCTCGCGAATCCGGTGCTTGCTGCTCACCCTTCGCCGCATAGGGGCGCCGCACTCCGCACATCGGACCAGATCCCGAAGCAGGTCGATCCCCTCCAGATTTTTCTCGAAGGTGTTCCGCTGGCGGGCTGTTTTCACGGCAGCCGCCTCCTCATACTGTTCTTCCTCAATGATCGGGTCATATTCCCCATCGCCAATGTATTTGGCGTTTCCGATGATTCGTGCGATACGAGCTTTATCCCACACATCCGTTCTCTCACTGTAGGGGATCTTCCTCTCAGTCAGCAGCTCGGCAATACTTTGGAGGGATGCGCCGTTGATGTAGGCGCTGAATATCTCGCGGATGACCGCAGCTTCATCTTGTGCGATGACTGTCCTTCCATTTCTCATGGTGTAACCGTATGGGATATAGCGTATCTTCTTCATGGCGAGGTTCCTCTCTGTCAGAGCATTTCAGTGAATCTCAGCCCGCCGATGAGGGTGACTGTCATTTCATCTCGGCGGCTGATACTGATGGCCTGAACGATCTCAGTAAACAGCTTCTCATCGAAGCGGTCCAGTGGTTCCTCGAGCTCTTCCAGCAGCTTTTTCAGCCGCGTCAGTTCCTCTATCATATGGGTAATGCCCGAGGAGAATTCACATTGGCGCTCCCGCTTCAGCCGGCGCAGTTGGTCGTTGATCTCCTGCACCTGGGCCTTGTGGACCTCGTCCTTGAGGTATCCCTTTGCATGGAGCTGCTCCACCATCACCAACTTGGCGTTCAGATCTGCAATGTTCCGGCTGATCTCCCTTGCGGCCGTGTTTTTCTGCTTTCGCTTCAGCTCGGCGGATTCCAGGCGGAGCAGAGTCTGACCCAGGATGTCGTATTCAGAGAACCGAAGCTTATTGACCATGGCGACGAAGGCATCGTAGATTCTCTCCTCGCTATAGTAGTTTGAGTTGCACTGGGTACGATCCTGAATGTGTTTGGAGCATCCCCACTTTACTGTCCCGGAAACCTGCCTCCTGCGAAAATACGAGCCGCACTCAGAACACTGAATGCGGCTCGTAAGAGGGTAGATATTTTGCGTTGTGGATTTCCCAAAGACATCCTGACGCTTTTTCAAGAGGAGCTGGACCTTGTCAAAGGTATCTCGGTCAATAAGAGGAGCGTGGGTCATGGAGGCGTAGAACATATCCTCCTGACCTCGATTTCGGAACTGTTTGAAGGGGACTGTGGTGTCGCGGTAGGTTTTCTGATATTTGCAATCGCCGCAATACCGCTCATTTCCAAGGATGTATGCCACCTTGGTGGAGCGCCAGGTGGATTTCCCGGTTTTGGTTTTGATGCCGCGGCTGTTGAGATCCCGGGCGATCTCCGATGTAGACTGGCCGCTCAGGTAGTTTTCGAACATCATGCGGACGATGGCCGCCTCCGGTTCATAGACCACCAGCGCCTTATCCACCAGCCGGAAGCCGTAAGGAGCGTTGCTGTCCACATATTCCCCAGACTGCATCCGCTTCACGATGGAAAGCCGCTGGTTCTGGGAAATTGCCTTAGACTCCTCCTGTGCGATGGCAGAGAAGGTATTGAGCAGCATCTCATCTCCGAGGGCCAGGGTGTAGATTCCCTCTTTCTCAAACTGCACCCCCACGCCGAGCAATTTCAGCTTCCGGACATATTCCAGAGACTCCTTGGCGTTTCGGGCGAAGCGGGAGACGGATTTGGTGACGATCAGGTCGATTTGGTGCTGTTCGCACATCTTGATCATTCGCTGGAATTCGGTGCGGTTCTGTGCGTTCATGCCAGAGAGCCCTTCGTCAGCGAATATCTCCACCAGCTCCCACTCTTTTTTTCTCTGAATGAGGCTGGTATATACCCGAATCTGGTTGGCGTAGGAGTTCTGCTGATCCGCTGAATTGGAAGATACCCGGCAATAGGCGGCAACTCGGATTTTGCGGATTTCCTGCCTGGTGATGGGCGAGATGAGTTTGACCTGCGGCATCAACAGCCCTCCTTTCTGGCTGAATTTTGGATTGTACTACATTTTGGTACCATCCACTTTTCCGGTTCAAGCAACATTATAGTCAACGGCAAGGCAAAGTCTATTGAAAGAACGCAGAGAAGTAAATTTCTACACAAGCGACAAGACCTGATGCCTAAAATACATCAATTTAGACGGTTCCTTCTGAACATTTAATCTGCGATGACGAGATCGGAGCCGGTGAGCTTCTGGTAGTAGCGCTTGGCTCGCTCATACTCGGCCTGAGTGATCACGCCACCTTCCCGCATCGACTTCAGCACGGCCACAATAAACAGGTAGTTTGCACTCTTGGTTTGCGACACAGCAATCATGATGTGATCCCTCCTAAATATGAATATGAATTGATACCACAAAAATAGGGGTCACCCGATTTGGTTGAGGAAGCCTTGGCTTTCCTGCTACATGATGGGTGACCCCCATTGCTTCTGATATCAAGACTATTAAATGTCTTTTTGTTGCCTGTATTCGACACTACTTCCCCAGGCAGGGCGGTCAACTAAACTGCGGTGGGCACCGCACTCCGGGAATCAAACCCCTCCGAGGATCTCTCCGAGCTGCCCCCATTGCTTGAGGCTGTGGCTGGGCAGGGGTACCATTGTAGGCAGATGAGGTCTTGGCGAAACAGGCTGCCATGCCTGCTTTTGGATC
>ENA-OQEY01001034-OQEY01001034.1-human-gut-metagenome-genome-assembly--contig:-NODE-1034-length-13124-cov-3.267265_pt1 | contig 13124 bp, 10 predicted proteins | sample MGYA00242801_ERZ504647 | MGnify/ENA primary metagenome ERZ504647 (study PRJEB26092, sample SAMD00036204) | human gut metagenome | host: Homo sapiens | study: EMG produced TPA metagenomics assembly of... | reverse complement strand
GCGACCACCGAGATCTACACTCTTTCCCTACACGACGCTCTTCCGATCTTATTTAAACTGCTCTTATATATCTCTTATATTATTATTATATTATTGTAGGCTTGTGTGCTTCCACATCACCATTGAACTCATACACAGCTATTCCATACCTATGTAAATCCACAAGAAGTGACTCACCATAGCCATCACACTCACCCTTCTTACTTGCAATTATCTTCTGCTGGTTCTTCATATCATCACCTAATACAAGCTTATATTTGCCCTTAATTGGCACTCCAATTCTATGACTTGGTCTTTCAACAGGTGTGAAATTAAGAACGAATAACAAATGCTTCTTCTTATCCGGACTTATTCTTATAAATGAGAATACACTGTTGTCCTTGTCATTGGCATTAATCCATCTAAAGCCTTCTGAATTATAATCAGTTTCATATAAACATCTGTAATTCTTATTAAGCTTAAGGCACGCACTTGTAAAATCCTTTAATTCCTTGTGGCTCTCATCCTCAAGAAGATACCAGTCAAGAGAACGCTTCTCACTCCACTCGTTCCACTGTCCGAATTCCTGTCCCATAAATAAAAGCTTCTTGCCCGGATGTCCACACATATAAGCATATGCAAGCTTAAGATTAGCGAACTTGTCCTCTCTGTCACCAGGCATCTTGCCTAACATAGAACATTTCAGGTGAACAACTTCATCGTGCGATAATACAAGTATAAAATTCTCGCTGTAAGCATACATAAGAGAAAATGTCATCTTACCATGATTAAACTTTCTAAAATAAGGGTCAAGCTTCATATATTCAAGAAAATCGTGCATCCAGCCCATATTCCACTTGAATGTAAATCCAAGACATTCTCCGTTATCAGGGTCACCACTTACCATTGGCCACGCTGTAGACTCTTCTGCAATTGTAACCGCTTGTGGAAATCTCTTTCTCATCATACTATTAAAATGCTTAAGGAAACTCATAGCTTCAAGATTACCATTACCGCCATACTGGTTAGGAACCCAGTTGCCTTCTGTCCTTCCGTAGTCAAGATAAAGCATAGAAGCAACTGCATCTACTCTTAAGCCATCAATATGGAACTTATCAACCCAGAACATTCCATTGGCAATAAGGAAATTCGATACCTCATTCTTGCTGTAATCAAATACCTTAGTTCCCCAATCAGGGTGTTCGCCCTTTCTTGGATCTGCATATTCATATACACAGCTTCCGTCAAAGTTCGCAAGCCCATGTGCATCTTTTGGAAAATGTGCTGGTACCCAGTCAAGTATTACACCAATATTCTTGCTGTGCATATAATCCACAAAATACATAAAATCCTTAGGACTTCCGTATCTTGCTGTTGGTGCATAATATCCTGTAACCTGATAACCCCACGAGCCGTCATATGGATACTCTGCAATTCCCATAAGCTCTATATGTGTATATCCCATATCTGATACATACTTGGCAAGGTCTGGTGCTATATCACGGTAATTCATATAACCGTCCTCTGTACCATCTTCCTGCTTCTTCCACGAACCAAGATGACATTCATATATAGACATTGCTGACTTTAAATGGTTCTCTTTCTTCTTATGTTCAACCCATACGCTGTCTGTCCACTTAAATCCATTAAGGTCAGTAATAATTGATGCTGTCTCTGGCCTTAACTGTGCCGCATTGGCATATGGGTCAGCCTTGTAAATAGCCTCACCACTCTGTGAAATAATAAGGTACTTATACATCTGTCCAGCCTTGGCACCCTCTATAAATAACTCATATATTCCACCATCTGAAATCTTCTTCATATCATAGCCATAGGCTTTCCAGTCATTAAATTCACCTATGACGTACACGTCCTTCGCCGCTGGTGCCCATACCGCAAAATATACTCCGGGCTTTCCATCTTTCTTCGCTATATGTGCACCCATTTTATTATATATCTCGTAGTGTGTTCCCTGTCCAAAAAGATATGAGTCTAACTCAGTTATTCTTATCTGTTCATAATTAATTGTCACAGCCATATATTACTCCGCCCTTCCACATTAATAATATTACTTCGCATATACTTTTGTATTAACATTATTTTATCATAACATTAAATTAAATACTATTAATTTTTTGACAATTGGTCATTTTTATAATAAACTTTCTCATATATTTTGATAATCCAATTAATTACTTCTATCTTTCACTTGACATCATAATTATAGGAATTTATCATAAAACTATTAATAATCAAAGGAGAATTCATAATTATGATTTATTATCTGATAAGTCCGAATTATATTAATGTTGTGACTTTTGCCAGCATAATATTTGCATTTGCAATAACGTGCCTTGCTATATATATGGGTAAAAATATCCTTCCCCGTGATGGCGGCAGAGCTTACGCAATTAATGGCTCAAAGTCAGTCGGCAAGCCAAGAGGAGCAGGAATTATATTTATCCTCGTATTTACAATAACCTGTATGATATTTGTCAATTTAAGTTCTGAGATAATCATTTATCTTATACTTGTACTTGCAGCAATGCTCTCAGGTTACCTTGATGATGCTTCGTCATCACCTTGGGGCGAGCTTAAAAAAGGTATTATAGATTTCGTAATTGCGGTTATGGCGGCAGTTACATATCTCCACTATAATCCTAACACATTTGACATATCACTCTTTAAGCTTACAGTTACACTTAACCCAATCATATACGGTGTTCTCATCGTTATATTAATATGGGTCAGCATAAATGTAACTAACTGCTCAGATGGTGTTGACGGCTTATGTGGAACTCTTTCGGCAATTACACTTTCATCTGCCTATGTATTATTTATGATATTTGACATTGAAAGCTCATTCCGCCACACAATACTTATTATGGTAGTATGTATTCTTGGTTATCTGTGGTTTAACGCATCACCTAGCAAGCTGCTTATGGGCGATGCAGGCTCAAGGGCAATAGGAATATTTATAGCATTTGCTTTTCTTAAGTTACACAGCCCTCTGCTTTACATTCCACTTGCCATAGTTCTTATAATTGATGGCGGACTTGGTCTTATTAAGGTTTCATTTATGAGATTTCTTCATATAAAGATTATGCAGAATATAAGAACACCTATCCACGACCATATGAGAAAGAACAAGAGCTGGTCTGATGCACAGGTCGTATTCAGATTTGCAATAATACAGCTTGTTATTGCGGCAGCTATAATATATGCAGTTATATAGCAGCATCTGTTGATGCAGCAATTTCATTCAACAGATATCCTGTCATATTCAAAAAGGCAGTAATCTTAATTATATATAATTCCCAGAAATATCCTTTCCTTCAAAGCATTATATATAATTAAGATTACTGCCTTTTTTATTTATATTTAATTAGTTATTTTACACGGCAGACATAATAGAATATTATTTAAGTAATTTCTTTCTTTTGTGTTCTTCCAATCTCTTACGTCTTCTGTGTTCGCGTTCCTTAACCTGCTTGTCTATTATCTTATCAACCCCTTTTTCATCTGTCTGCTTAACAATTCTTACATCATAATACAATCCGTTATCATTATGTTTAACCTTAAGCTTTCCCTTAAATGTGCCATGCTCTTCACACACAAATACTGAATAATATGTCTTTGAAGTTGTCGCAAACCATTTTATAAGTCTTTTCATAGACCTGCCACATATATAACACCTGCACGACCTTGCAACCCTGTCATCAGCTGCATTATCCCTTGTCTTAAAACCTCTTGAAATATATTTCTCATATGTCCCAAAGTTGGCATATATCTCAGTTTTTCTATCTTTAGGTATTCTGTATGTGTCAATGCTCTCATACACCTTTACGCTGTCAAAATCCATCTGCTGGAATATCCTTGCCGTGTATACAGCATCATTAATTGCTGAATGATACTCTGCATCCTCGCTGAAACCAAGCTCCTCAATAGCCATCTTAAGACTTCTTCTTGTCTTGCCGTCTGAGTATACCTTGCTGTATAACTTCTGCAGATCATAATACATAAATGGAAATGGAAAATTGTTCTCAACCCCGAAATGCTTCATATTCCTTTGAAACTCTGTAAGATCTGAACTTCCCCAGGTTATAAATTCATAGTCATCACCACACCATTCAAGAAATTCTTTCGCCGCACTTGCAAAATCATCTCCCATTTTGAGTTCATCTTCAGTAATTTCAAGCATTTCTGATACTTTACCGTGAAGTTTAACATATTCTACAGGTCTGATTATTCTTTCCCACCGTCCGGTTATATTCTTATGTTCATCAAGCTTTACAGCTCCTATCTGTATAATCTCAAATGGCATTTCTTCTATAGAATATTCTTTTCCTCTGTAGCTCTGATTCCATTCAAGGTCTAACACTATATAATTCATAACCAATTCCCTTCACAGTAAATTATTGATATTTATTTTGTATATCTTTGGCAATAGGAGCAAGCTGGGATACAAGGTTATTCATATCCTCAAACATAGAACTCTTGGTTGTTCCTAAGTCGTTGGCACGCTCAATATGTGCAAGCACCTTCTGTAACTGCTGTTCCTGGTCATCAAAGCAGTCTTTAACATCTGAAAGTCTTTTTTCAGAAGACTGTGTAACCTCGCCTATCTCCTCCTGAACCTCCTTAGCTGCATCTGCTGCTTTTATAATCTGTTCAAATACTCCATATGCTGCATCTGCATCTTCAACATTCTTTCCAAATACTGACTGTGATTCCTCAATATTATTATTAAGCTGTGTTGTACCCCTTTCTACCTCAGAGATACTTCCCTCAACTGTGCTTACAAGTGTCTTTATCTCCTCTGCAAGGTTCTTGACCTCGTTGGCAACAACCGCAAAGCCCCTTCCCTGCTCTCCTGCTCTTGCCGCCTCAATAGAAGCATTGAGTGCAAGCATATTAGTCTGATTCGCAATTGCTATAATCTGCTGCATACAATCTTTAATCTGCTGTACAGATACCTGAACACCTGCAAATGCACTCTTTATCTCATCAAAACTCCTGCTTACTTCTTTTGAACTATTCTTTAATTCATCTACCTTTTTCTGTGCCTCTCCTACAGAGTCAACAATTTCATTTTTTACACCGTCAAAGCTTGTTGCAATCTGACCTACATCAGCAAATACAGATGATAATTCCTGTACCTGGTCTTTTAATCTTTCATTCTCTTTAGTTGCAAGCACAAATGCTTTCTGTATATCTGCCATCTCATCAAGTGATTCTACTTCCCTCTCTGCAAGCTGTTTCTGATATTCAATAATACTGTCTGCAACGTGTATGACTGGGTGCATATCTAAAGTTTCTTCTTGTGCCGATATAACATTTTCTTTCTGTGTTTTTAATTTTCTGCCAAACATATAATATCCTCCTCTTTACGATATTTGCTGTCATTTTATGAGTATTAAATTTACTTCATTTGCAAAATGGACTTTAAACAGTAACATTTATTCAAATACTACACAAGTCATTGTCTGGTTAACAAACTGCTGGTTGTAATGCTCCCCATAACCTATAAGACCAGCGTGGTCTCCTAATACGGACATAGACTTAAGATATGTTTCAAAATAATGCTCCTGTGAGAAGAGTAAATATCTGAATACACAATTAATAGAAAATACACCTGATATGTGTGTAAAATCTTTCTTTATCTGATTAATAGTATTTTCAACAACATGGGATATATCCTGTAATTCGAGTAATGTAAGAACATCAGAATCATTAACCTGGCGATAACACTCAAGCTTATCTCCAACAACTTCTTTAATAGATATTATACATATATCCTGACCATTCATCTTACCTAATGGATTCTTAAATGTCTGTGTCGCCATCTCCTTATCACCAATATTTAATATATCCTGATATACTTTTCTGGCTGGTCTTCCATTAAGCTCTCCTATAAGATACTTACTTCGGTCAGTCTTAGATGCAATAAAACGGCAAGCTGGAACCTGCTTATATATATTTTCCTTATAAACCTTAATCTTACCATCATTATTACGAATAAGTGCATATGCATCAGCATCAGCATATATCTTTCCATTAACTGATACTTTTCCTCCATCACCAGTTCCACCTACAAGTGATATATGCTTCTTTCCAAGAACGCTGTAGATTGTAGTAAGCACACACGCATCATTACCTGAACAAAAGTCAATACATATTGTATTATTCTCTGATGCAGCAACCTTATTTATATCTTCCTCAAGTCTTCCAATATACTTTACAGGCATAGTCGAAGCCTGCTCAAGTACATTAGTCACTACACTTAAATTCCCCTCCATAGCAATAACTGCTACGCCATTATCCGCTACAACTGTCTGTCCTCCGTAGCTTCCTCCAATACAGCCAATGCTTGGAACACCTGGAAAATGTCTTTCCAGCTCTTCTACATGCTGCTCAAACTGCTCATTATTAGACATCAATAATAATAATTTTGGTGCAGTAATCTCACTTATAGCCTGTGCGAGATTACCACTCTTATCTACTCTGTATATCTGTTTCACGTTGTTCACCTTTCAAATAATTTTGATAATATTTTAGCGTAATTATAGTACAGCTTATTTAAGAATTCAACTATCTTGATTTTAAGACTTACGAATTACACTCCTGCAAACATATACCATTCTCCTTTGTCAGCTTAGACTTCCCCGATATTTTTTCATTATGCCATAATTTTGTGCGGTTTTCAGCACATATAAAGTTCCGCAAGGAACTTTTAAGATGAGCACTTTTGTGCTCGTTATACCATAATGTTATGGCAATTATATTATTTATATTTTTCACTTATTGCCGATTCGATAGTATAATAACTGTCGAAATAAAAATATAAGAAAGGTCGGATATTTATGATAGAAAAAACAATATTTCCACGAGAAGAAAAAGCTGAGGTTTTATTTGATAAAATCTTAAGCGATAAGTGGGCATATAACAAGCTTTTTCAGACATTCTGTGATAATTTATTTTGCAATGACGATTCTGGTACTGATCTTTCGCCACTACAATTTACCGAGGCATTATTTAACTGCTACACTAACAAGGATTTATCTGCATTTCTTATGGCTATAAGCCAGAACACACTGTTTGACTTACTGAGAAATTCTTTTCTTATTCCATATCGCTTCAATGCTGACGGAAAACAAAATCCAATTATTATGACTGACGATAATGGTATTCTCTTACCAGAATATAAGAATACTGTTCACGAAAAAGACTATCAGCATTTTTATAACATTTACCAAAATCTTCATAATAATAAGAATATCTTTCTTGCCAAAGCCTACAGATACAGTCATATATATGGCGATGATCCATCTATTATTGAACAGCAGATTATTGAAGAAAATACAGGCATACTGCTTATCCGTGAACTTCCTGACACAGTAAAACTTAAAGAAACTGAAGCCGAAGCCTACAGTGCTGTATGGGACCTTATGCTTGAACTTGAGAAAAATCTTCCTATGGCGTATATCTTCTATGGTCAGGACTCATATATAGATAATAACAAGCATTTTGATGAGTTGGGAATATTCCTTCCTAATTCTATCTTTTTGAAAAATCTTGAAAATCACGTTAAGAAAGCTGAGGAGATTATATATGCCAAAGACTAATTATATAGATATTATGGAAAAAAATCATATGGAGATACCTTGGCACGACTATACCAATGCTGACAGCAATGCACTGATTTCCGATGCTGACCTTATCGAAAAGGCTTCTGTTATCGGACGTGTCGGCTTGATTATGCTCTCGTGTGGTACTGGTGCGTGGCGTGTGCGTACATCTATGAACAGACTTTCCAAGGAGCTTGGCGTAACCTGTACTGTTGATGTTGGACTTATGTCTATTGAATTTAACTGTTTTGATGGAAATGACTGCGTATCCCAGTCACTCAGCATAGCTAATACAGGTGTCAACACATCAAAGCTTTACCGTATGGAGCAGTTTGTCGATAACTTTCCAAACGAAGAAGCTCATCTTACCGGTGAAATAATTCATAAACGTCTTGATGAAATTGAACAGATACATACCCTGTATTCACCGGTCAAGCTTGGACTTGCCGCCGCTCTTGCGTGCTGTGCGTTCACATTTCTTCTTGGTGGCGGACCTATTGAAATGCTTTTCGCTTTTATCGCCGCCGGTGCAGGTAATCTGATAAGAACCAAGCTTATTAAACACCATTTTACTTTGTTTTTAAATATAGCTGCTTCTATATCAGCTTCGTGTCTTATATATGCAATACTGCTTAAACTTGCCATTCTGCTGTTTAACATACCGTCAGTACACGAAGCCGGATATATATGCTCTATGCTCTTTATAATACCCGGATTTCCATTTATTACAAGTGGAATTGACCTTGCCAAGCTTGACATTCGTTCAGGTATTGAAAGACTTACTTATTCAGCAATCATAGTTCTTGTGGCAACTGTATTTGCGTGGATTATGGCATTAATTCTTCATTTACAACCTGAGGAATTCTTCAGCCTGAATATTGGCAATATAACTCATCTTATTTTAAGATTAATTGCAAGCTTCTGCGGTGTATTTGGATTTTCAATTATGTTTAACAGCTCTATTCCAATGGCGGCAACCACTGCTGTTATTGGTGCTATTGCCAACACACTCCGTCTTGAACTTGTTGACTTTACTGCAATACCTGCTGCCGCTGCCGCATTTATCGGAGCTGTAACTGCTGGACTGCTTGCTTCATTTATAAAAAAATATAATGGTTATCCACGTATATCATTAACCGTGCCTTCCATTGTTATTATGGTTCCTGGACTTTACCTGTACCGTGCAATATATAACTTTGGAATTATGTCACTGACAGAAGCGGTTTCGTGGTTCACCTCCGCAGTTATGATAATAATAGCACTTCCACTTGGACTTATATTTGCAAGAATTATAACTGACCGCACCTTCCGTTATTGTACATAATAATATAATAACAGCCGCCAGCTTTATTGTAATATGCTCCTGTCAGGTAAACATATTATTATACTGGTGGCTGTTATCATATTATTAATTATCCGTCTGTTGCTTAAAATATTCCTCAAATAACCTGTCAATCTCTTTCCACCCTTCGCACCTCACAAATCTGTCATCAGGAAGTTCTTCGTGTATGTTCCAAGGGCGGTTAAACACTGCCACCTTACAATTATCAAAATGCATAACGTGCTCAAAAGCTGACGGCGAATCCTCTATTGCAAAATCAAATGTCATATTATAAAGCTGCTCTAAAGTCATATTATATGCATAGTCCTGTTTACTGGTTTCACGACCATATTTATCAACACAGTATAATGGAACTCTTTTAAGATTGTGTTCATCAAGCCATTTTCGTGATGGCTCATACGAATTAAAAGGTCTTCCCGTGATAATATAGATTTCGTGGCCTTCATCAACCCATTTATTAATAGTATCTGCTGCCCCTGTAGTTTCCTCATAATTTAACAGATTCTCTGGCAGATGCCCTGCTATCATCATCTCTTCATACTGTTCATCACTCAAATCAAAAGTCTTTTTCAGATTAAAAAACTGCACTTCACGGTAAGGCACATCAATTCCGAATAACTCTTTTGCAAGTTTTGTAAAATGTTTTGCTGTTTCACATAATACATCATCAAAATCTATATATACTTTCATTAGTATTTTTCCTTTCATCTGCACTTACCGTCATCTTCATCTCCTTCAGTTAATTATGTTTTTCTACCAGATGATATATTCTCTGATTGTCAGAAAGAGATTCCCTCATGCAGCCAGCTATACTTTTTAGAATAACTTGAATCTTTTCACGCGTTCATTCATCTTATCTGCACCCTCTGCGAGGTTAATACTTATTGCTGTATTCTCTTCTGAAGATGCTGCAGTACCCTGTACCACACCTGAAAGCTGTTCTATTCCCTGTCCAATCTGTTCTAATGACTCTGCCTGAGTGTTAGCTTTCTCCATTGTGTTCTGTGCCATTTCTGCAAAAGAATTCATATCTGAAATAATCTGGTTAAAAGCTTCTGCTGTTGTTATTGTAATTTCATTTCCTTTTTGAATTTCAACTAAAGTCTTATCAATTAATTCTCTTGTATTAACCGCTGAATTAGCACTATCTGCTGCAAGCTTTCCAATCTGGTCTGCAACTACCGCAAATCCCTTTCCTGCTTCACCTGCCCTTGCAGCTTCAATAGAAGCATTAAGTGCTAACAGATTAGTCTGGGAAGCAATATCTTCAATATCGGTAATAATATTACCTATTTCCTTGGATATTTCTGTAATATGTTCCATCTCTGTCAGTAAAACATTCATTTTTTCTTTTTCTTCGTTTGCTTTGTTTGCAGAAGCCTTTACACGTTCAGATGCGTTCTTTGTTTCACTTGCTGTATCCACTGCAAGGTCAACAACTGTATCTATCGTTGCATTCAGTTCCTGGATAACTCCTGCCTGCTCTGTTGCACCATCTGCTAACGACTTCGATGCACTTTCTACTTCTTTCGCATTATGTGTAACCTGTTCTGCAATACTGCTTATCTCTGACAATGTACTGTTAAAACGCTTTAAAATATACAGAAGCGAATCCTTTAATTCTGAAAAATCACCCAGAAACGGTGTAATATCATCACCATTTCTTGTTAAATCACCCTGTGCTATGAATTTAACCTCCCGTGAAATCTCGCTTACATAATCTGAAAGTATATTCATAGCTTCCTTAAGCTTTGTAATTGTTTCACCAAACTCATCATCAGATTCATATGTAAGCATATCCACGTTAGACAGCTCACCCTTTCTAAGGCTGGCAACTGCCTCATCAATCTGACGTACTGGTTCTGTAATTGAGTCTGATATTATCTTTCCTATAATTGTTGCAATCACTGCAATCGCTAATCCTGTTATGATAATGACAATAAAAATAATTATTGTACATATATTAGCAATTACTTTTGCCGTATCTAATTCCGCCTGAAAATCATCGCGTACTGAATTTAACTTTTCTACAAATTCCTTATTACTTTCATACATGCTTCCAATCATAAGATTAGCAGCATCAGCCTGTTTGCCTTCTCTACTAAGCTTATATATTTTATCTGAGGCTGACCTGTAATCCTCCCATGCAGAGCTTGCCTTTTCATAATCAGCTTTACCTGCCTGTGCTTTCTTATTTGAATTAATTATTTTCTCTAACTTAGAAGATATATCCTTTATCTGATTCTCCATATCATTAGTTTCTTTTTCACAGGCTGCCATAGCTGCTGTATCTGTTTCTACAAGATGCTGATACTGTTTGATTCTATATTTAGCAGTTATTGTTTGTAATTCCTGCAGACACTCAAGTGAAGGAGACCACACTTCCGTAATACTATATATAGTCGAACGAATCACTAATGTTGATACAAGTGCCACCAATACAAAAAAAGCTGTCATCACTAATACCGCCATCCGGTATACCTGCAATTTCGCTGAAACTTTTAAATTACCTATCCATTTTCTTAACTTTGCCATATAATTTCCCTTTCTTTTGTTTTTATTTGTTTAATAAATTTTTCTGAATCACATTACAAAAAACCGGGTAAAAACCTCATATACCCAGTCTCATAATTATCGTTCAGTACTACTTTGATAAAATTATCACAATTCCATTTTAAATGCAATAATAATTTATAATTATTAGTGTAGTTTTTGTGTGATTTTTTCAAGAATGGATTTAGTTTCCGGCACCCATTTTCTTTTTCCGGTGTTCCAACTACTCAATTATATTTTTTCGGTGCTCGCAATCACCATAAAATAAAAAATGCAACAATGAATTTTCACGATCATTGTTGCAAGAAATTAATGTTCCCTGCGGGAATCGAACCCACAACTAGCGCTTAGGAGGCGCTCGTTATATCCATTTAACTAAGAGAACAAGCTCCGTATCAGGGCTTTTCAGCCTTCAGGCTACGGTAACCATTTTTATTATGTGAGCTTAACGTCACTTATTTAATTATATCACATCTGTCCATTTCAGGCAAATATTTTAATTATTAAACTTAACACTTCCCTGCAGCCATATCTGTCCCTTAAATCTCCTGCCAACAGCGGGTTCGCCAAGCAGATGAGCCTGATTAATGGCAACAGTCATATTAAGGTCGTTACATTCAATAACCATTATATATATTTTCTCTTTGGTGTAATGATTAATCTCCTCAGACAACTCTAGTATCTCGCCGACTACCTGATACTGGTCGCACTCAACACCACAAGGCATAAATGAAGAATCAACTATTGAAAATACATCTTCCTTTACAATTCTGTGTGAAAGCTCATTGTATGTATCTATATCTTCTATTGTCAGGCTCTCTATTGCCGACTCGTCACCCTTCTTAGCCGCCTGTATAAGTCTTTGTCTGTCGTCCTTCTCCTTCTTCATTCTGACAGAATCTGACTTATTATTTCTTGTTGGAAGCATAATTATTCCGCCAAGTGACAATGCCGTAAGGCTTACCATTTTATTCTTTATTGGAATTTTATATACATAGCTTCTCGAATCTATATCGTAATCTTTCTGGTTAAGACCTTTTTCATCACAAATGTAATCCAGATAATCCATTACATTTTGCAGATAAAATATAAGGGTAACACCTGTCTTTGACTCATCACATACAACTGCATAGGATTCCTTATCCAGATGTCTTTCTATTGTAATCTCATCATTATCACATCTTGTTCTTCCAATAACAAATGGAAAATAATATTCATATATGAATTCTTTATCTTTAAATCTTCCGTATATGTACAAACCTGTAGACTCGCTTATTCTTACTATGACCGCACCACGGTTAAGCTCATTATTCTTTATAACAAGCCCCTTCTCCAAACTGTCCAGAATACCTGCGTGTATCATCTGCTCTTCAAAGTCCGAATCCACCTGCTCAAATCCTATAGCCTTTATATATAAATTCATAACAATCCTTCATTCCTGTATTACTCAGTATCTACAATAAACAGTGTAAGATACTCCATAAGATCTTTTTCCACCTCATCTTCATATAAAGATCCATCTGAATGTTTTAACATTTTAATTACCGGTCTGTCAGTAAACTTCTTATTCTGCCTTACAACAATGCCCGTTTCACCCTCACTTGTAATAACCTTAATTCCAA
>ENA-OQEY01001024-OQEY01001024.1-human-gut-metagenome-genome-assembly--contig:-NODE-1024-length-13206-cov-6.061086_pt1 | contig 13206 bp, 10 predicted proteins | sample MGYA00242801_ERZ504647 | MGnify/ENA primary metagenome ERZ504647 (study PRJEB26092, sample SAMD00036204) | human gut metagenome | host: Homo sapiens | study: EMG produced TPA metagenomics assembly of... | reverse complement strand
GCACGGTAAAGTAAGACAGGATATTGTATTTGCCGTAATCCACCGGGCTGTATTGCGGGTCGTACTCGTAGTGATAGTAACAAAGTCGATAGATAAACACAAAGAACCCAAAGAGAGCCAAAATCAAAAGTACCGTGCCGAGTAATTTACTCTTTGACGCCGAACTGTGTTTTTCAGACATAAGGAATGCCCCTCTCTTTATTCTGCGACCGAAAATCTCAAATTCACCCATTTAGCTTAAACGTCATATATACCGGATTGTGATCGGAATACTTAAATCCGAGATCATAGACATCGCTGCCGGAAACGGTAACATTGTCTGAGACTATAAAGCCGTCAACAGTAAGGACAAATTGATTGTCGTTATACGGACCGTCCGCATTTCTGCATGACGGAACGGGTTTTTCCTCGTTAAACGGAGCTACCATACAGAGATTGGTACCGTCAAACAGCGTCGGATCTACCGGCTGTGCCCAAGTATAGTCGGCACCGTCGATTCCGAATATTTTTCCGGAGTCGACGAGCAAATCCTTATTAAAGTCGCCGCCTGCGATACAATAATTGCCCTTTTCATACTCAGCCTGCATATCATTTATCAGCATATTTAGCTGCTCGGTGGCGATTGTGCCGTCGGAAGTGTATGCGGAAAGATGAAGCGTATATAGCACAAGCTCCTTATTGTTGCTGACGGAAACTCTTGATACCGAATAGCAACGGTCAAGGTCAACAAATTTCATAAATCCGTCTTCAATAGGCAGACTGCGTCTGAGTCCGCTTTCAATGTTGAATCTTGATAATGTGAGCATACCGGCATACGATTTTCCATGCGGCTTGCTGAGCGGATAGAATAGATACGGGCTGTCAAAATTCACGGTAAATGTAGAGTCATAACCCTCAAGCATATTTCTGAGAGCAGCCTCTTCGTCATAGTGATAGCTGCGAGTCGCATTTTTATCGACCTCTTCAATAAGGATGAAATCGGGAGCTTCTGATTTAAGGAAATCCCCGACGCCGCTTATCACATTTTTGACCGACTCCTCCGATTCGGCACGGCTTTGTGTACCGCCGTCCATAAAGAAGCCGAATTCGGGAGTATATGCCGCGAAGCCGATATTGTAGGATATGACCTTATATTCCGTATCTACAAGGGCAGCATCACTCGTTGCATCGTTAATTTGTAAGGCTTGATTATCTTCAATTCTGTGATAATCAATCATAACATAGGCGACATATCCCCCCACTATCAGAACCGCCGCAAGTAAAATAATTAAAATGACCTTAATAACCTTTTTTGCCTTAGCTGGCACCACAAGCACCTCTTTCTTGTTATTTTGTAGAAAAATTAAAAGTAGACTGCTTTGAATTATATCACTATTTCACATTATATTCAAGACAAATAACAAAACAGACAAGCAAAGCGGGCTTTTTTATACATAATATCCGCTTGTGTACATAAAACGTCAACAATCGTGAAAAAAGACTCTCTCCCGTTAGGACCTGCTACGAACGAAGCGAGCAGACAGAGGGATTAAATTAGGCTCACTTGTAAAGGGAGCTGTCATCGAAGATGACTGAGGGATTAAAAAGCGAAGCACTTTCTTTTTGAAATCTATTTTTTGAGAAAATCCCTCCGGCTTGCCTTACGGCAACCCACCTCCCTTTACAAGGGAGGCTGTTTTCCGCAAAAAGCCGGACGAAGAGTTCGAGTCTCTCTGCTGTTTTTGCAATATACAGAAAAAAGGTACCGGGGAAAATCCCGATACCTTTTCTGGCGCAGAAGGAGAGACTCGACGGGTTGAAAACCCGTCGTGTTCGCTTTGCGAACAGTTTATTTTATGTCCCTTTTTGCTCCGCAAAAAGCCGGACGAAGAGTTCGAGTCTCTCTGCCCTTTTTGCATTATACAGAAAAAAGGTACCGGGGAAAATCCCGATACCTTTCTTGGCGCAGAAGGAGAGACTCGAACTCTCGCGCCGGTTACCCGACCTACGCCCTTAGCAGGGGCGCCTCGTCACCAACTTGAGTACTTCTGCATTGGTAGCGTCTATGACACTATTCGATTGTTAAAAGAGAGAGCGGAAAATCCGCTTTCTCTTCTAAGTGGCGGAGAGAGTGGGATTCGAACCCACGGTACGTTGCCGTACGACGGTTTTCAAGACCGTTCCGTTATAACCACTTCGGTATCTCTCCGTATTAGGCGAAAACTATAATATCACAGTTTTCGCTTTGTGTCAATGTTTTTTTGCTTTATAACGAGCTTCCGGAAGAAGATTTGCACCGTAAAATCACAAATTCAGAAGTATCTCCGAAATGAGCTTTTGCATTTCGCGAGCCTTGAGTTTACCCGTGGTCAGCACCTCTTCCTCGCTTAACGGCTGTTTTAAAACTCCTGCCGCCATATTTGTGATAAGAGAAAAAGCGAGCACTTTAAATCCGCAATGATTGGCGGCTATTACCTCCGGAACGGTGGACATACCGACTGCGTCCGCTCCGAGTATACGAAATGCACGAATTTCCGCCGGTGTTTCATACGACGGCCCGAGACAGCCGAGATATACGCCCTTTTTAAGATCGGTACCCGTTTTTGCGGCGCACGATTCGGCAATTTCACGAAGTGACGGATTATATGCGAACGACATATCCGGGAAACGTGTGCCTACGCTGTCGTCATTTTTTCCCACGAGCGGATTTCTGCCCATAAAATTGATATGGTCGGTTATAAGCATAATATCCCCGGGTTTAAAGTCGAGATTAACACCGCCGGCGGCATTGGTAAGTATCAGATTTTCCGCTCCGAGGGCACGCATAACTCTTATCGGCAATACGACTTTATCAAGCTCCCAACCCTCATAGCAGTGAAGCCTGCCCTGCATACAAATAACGGTTTTTCCCGAAAGCCTGCCTACGATAAACCTGCCCTTGTGACCGGGAGCGGTAGATACGGCAAAGCCTTCAAGCTCGCCGTAATCTATATACACGGGGTTTTCGATTTTTTCGCCCATATCGCCGAGCCCCGAGCCCAAAACTATTGCTGTTTTCGGTATTTCGGTTATTTTTGACCTTATATAATCTGCGTTTCGCTCTATGATGTCAGCCATTTTTCTTTACCTCGCTTATAATTCTGCTCGCTGCGGCATTTACGGTGCTTTTGACCTTTTCGATATCAATCGTTGTGAATTCTCCGTCCTTATAAAGCACTCTTCCGTCCGCCATAGTCAGCACAACATCGGCACCGTCTGCGGCATATACAAGGTTATTTATCATATCGGTTTGCGGATACATATGCTCGCTTTCGATGTGTAAAACGCAAAGGTCCGCTTTGTACCCCGCTTTTATTGCACCGCTGTCCTCTCTGCCCTGTGCCTTGTAACCATTTACGGTAGCCATTTTTAAAATATCGCGTTCGGAAACCACCGAGGCGTCGTTATGAAGACCTTTCGGCAAAAGCGCGCAAAGGAACATTTCCTTTATCATATTAAGATTGTTGTTTGAGGCGACGCTGTCTGTACCTATTGCCACATTGACGCCGCTTTTTAAGAGCTTGTAGACATCGCATATACCGCTGCCGAGCTTTAGGTTACTCGCCGGGCACGTGGCTGCCGTCACGCCCTTTTCGCGTAAAAGCTCAATATCTCCGTCCTCAACCCAAACACAATGAGCCGCAGTTGTCGGCACGTCAAAAACTCCGCATTTATAAAAGAGCTGCGTCGGAGTTAATGAATATTTAGCCTTACATTCTTCGTGTTCCTTCTTTGTTTCCGACAGGTGTATGTGCGCCCTAAGCCCCCTCTCGCGGACCTTTTCGGCGAACTGCTCAATTATTGTTCTTCTGTTTGTATACTCGGCGTGCAGGCTCATATCTATTTTAAGTCTGCCGTCTGCGGCATTGTGAAACCGCTTTACTATATCTTCACTTTCGCGGAAGCTTTGCAGATTTTCAATATCGGTATCCTCAAAGCTCGTTATTGCACGGCTGAAATTGCATTTAATACCGCTGTCCGTTACGGCTTTCGCGACATTTTCGGAAAAGAAATACATATCGGAAAAAGATACGGTTCCGTATCGTAGCATTTCGGCTATCGCAAGCATTGACGAATAATATGCGTCCTCGCCCTTTATTCTGTCCTCAAACGGAAAAACCTTTTCATTCAGCCAACGCTGAAGCGGCAGGTTTTCGGCATAGCCGCGCAAAAGCGTCATCGGCGAATGCGAATGTGCGTTTACAAAGCCGGGCATCAGCACCTTGCCGGTACCGTCGTATTCTTCGCCTTCATAATTTTCGGGGCGGACGCTGCTAACATAAACAATTCTGTCGTTCTTTGTCTCCACGAACATTGATTTTACATAATCAAAGTTTTCATCAACAATACCGATATTTTTAAATAACATAAAAGCTCCTCTTTGCATATTACGAAAAAAGGGCGTTTTGCGCCCTTAATTCTCGACTATTTCTATTGTCTGTATTTTTACATCCTCTAACGGCTTGTTTTGGAAGAAATCCACCTTGACATTTGCTTTGTCCTCAACGACATCCATTCCCTCAAAGACCTGGCCGAATACCGTGTGATGATAATCGAGCCACGGAGTACCGCCGTTGTTCTCGTATTCGCGCACAGCCTCGAGAGGGAAAAGCTTTTCCGAAGCGGTTTCAAGCTGATCAACAAGATCGTCGGAAACGGAATCCGCCTGAACTATAAAGAACTGACTGCCGTTTGTATTGGGGCCTGCATTAGCCATGGAAAGCGCGCCTCTGAAATTGTGCAGCTCGCTTGAAAATTCATCGGCAAACGGCTTGCCCCAAATGCTCTCGCCGCCCGTTCCGGTACCCTTGGGGTCACCGCCCTGAATCATAAAATCCTTTATTACTCTGTGGAATATAAGTCCGTCATAGTACCCGTTTTCAGCGTGCGTAACAAAGTTTTCAACCGCTTTGGGTGCTTCCTCCGGGAAAAGTCTCACCTTAATATCGCCCTTGTCGGTCTTGATAACTGCTATTTTTTCGCCGACAGCCGGCATTTCTTTTTGCTTTAACATTTGTTCCAACTCCCATAATACACTTATAAATTGCACCCGGTTTTCTCTGCGACAAATCGGATACATCATCAAGTTAATAATATCACACAAACACGAAATCGGCAATAAACAATTCCCCGAAAAGTGATAAACACCAAAGCGGTATTGTGTGCAAAACAGAATAATTGTTGACAAATACGGTTTGCGATAATATAATGATTTAAAGCAAAGAAGCGAGTTGTACAGCTCGCTTCTTTTTTATTTAGGAGTGAAAAATATGAAAGTTTATCACGGAAACATACTTACGGTAGATAAAAACGATACCGTCGCCGAATATCTTGTTGAAAATTGCGGCAGGATAGTTTATGTCGGTGACAGTCTGCCGGAGGCGTTTAAAGACGCAAAGACGATAGAGCTTCGTGAAAAGGCGTTGGTACCGTCATTTGCCGATACTCATATACATTTTGCGAGCTTTGCCACTTTTTATGCCGGTCTTAACGTTATGGATGCAAAAAGCAACTCGGAAATACTTGAAATGCTGCAGTCTCACGTCCGAAAAAGTAAGGAAAAAATAATTATAGGCTTCGGAGCCTCTCCGTATTCGGTGTCCGACGGTCATCTTGTCAGGCGCACCGAGCTTGACCGCGTCTGCCCCGACAAGCCTGTGTTTATAGTTAAATACGACGGTCACGCCTGCGTTATAAACACCGCTCTTTTAAATAAAATCCGTGATAAAATAAAAGGTCTTCGCGGCTTTCACGAGGATACAGGCGAAATGAATCAAGAAGCGTTTTTTGCCGTTTCGGATTATGTTACCAATTCTGTTTCACCGTTGCACCTTATAAAGAATATGCAAAAGGCAGCCGACTATATGGCCTCTGTCGGCATAGGAATGATACACAGCGTCAGCGGCGTCGGATTTTCTCACGATTTGGACGTCGATATGGAACGCTATTTCGGTGCGGGATTGAAAAACGGTATGCAATATCGTGTATTTTTCCAAACCATGGATACCGAAAAGGTAATCAAACGCGGTCTTACGAGAATCGGCGGATGCTTTGAAACAGCTCTCGACGGTTGCTTCGGCTCAAAAGACGCATCTCTTCTCACACCGTATGAAAACAGTAACGACTGCGGAGTTTTATATTATTCCGATGAAAAGGTGACGGAATTTTGTAAAAAAGCAAACCGCGCGGGCTTACAGATAGAGATGCACGCAATAGGTGACAGAGCTTTTAATCAGGCGACAAGAGCCTTGAAAGCAGCCCTTGACGATTATCCGAGAGAAGATCACCGTCACACAATAATTCACGCGTGTTTGCCCACCGAAGAGGGCATTGAAATATGCAAAAAATACAACATCTCATTATCGGTGCAAACCGCATTCATCGACTGGCGACAAGAGCCGGATGAATATCTAAAAGAGATACTCGGCGCGCGCTCAAAAGGACTAAATCCGATTAAGACTTTCTCCGAAAACGGTATAAGGCTTTCGGCGGGCTCGGACGCGCCCTGCACAACGCCCGACCCCATTAACTGGATGTACAAGGCCTGCAATCACTCCTGCGCCGAAGAAGCGTTGTCCGTAAAAGACGCCCTGCGAATGTGCACCTACAACGGGTACCTTGCCGCATTTGACGAAAAGGACCGCGGTTCTCTGGAAACGGGTAAAATCGCCGATATGGCAATTCTCTCCGAAAATCCCTATACTGTCCCCAAGGAAAGACTCGGAGAAATCAAAGTTACGGAGCTTCTTCTCGGCGGAAATACTTACGAGAGTGCAGTCTCGCCGATATTTACGCATATTATGCGCGGTATAAAAAACAAGGGCAATTGCTGAAAGCAAAAAACGGGAGGTGAAAAATTTTCACCTCCCGTTTTGTATATACTGCGTATCAAGCCGTATATGCGACCTAAATCACAAATATTTTGTTACATCTTCGGTTGTTCGTTTCGGGACAACGTAATCGCCGTTACCGTCGATGAAATACTTCACGTCTTCACCATTTATGTCTTTTATTATGCTTTTATGTGTAGGATAACCGAATGCGACCACAGTATGGAGCGTTTGATTTTCCGTGAGTCCGAAAAGCTCAGACAGCTTTACCTTGTTACAGGCGCCTATAACACAACTTCCGACGCCCTTATCCCACGCCGCAAGCGTCATATTGGAAATGGCAAGTCCCGCGTCCGTATCGCAGTTTTTATTTATATCGAGGTTTTCAACCACTCCTATAAACAGCGTCGGCTCTTCTCCTTCTTTGGGCTGTCCCACCTCAGGCGGCAAATAGCCCGCCCATCTTGTATACGAAAAGGTCTTTTTAACCGCTTCCGGTGATTTCACCACAACAAACGAGAGCGGTTGTTTATTCGCCGCACTTGAAGCGTAGCGCGCAGCAGTCAAAATATCCTCTACCACGCTGTCGGGCACGGGGTCCTGCTTGAATCTGCGGTATGTACGCCTGGTCTTTAATAATTCCATAATATCCATAGGCTATACTTCTTTCTGTACTGAAATTGAATTTATTGCGTCTGACGCATTATTCGTCGGTGCGATTTTGCAGACAGCTTATATCGACATAATAATAGGACGGGTCCTCCGAATCTATCTGCACGGGAAATGATGTAATATTTCTGCGGGCAATTAAATCCGTAGGGTCAAACCAGAGATTAGGGCTTACAAAAACATAACCCTTTCCGTCTACGGGATCGGTCCATTCACAGAGCACGACATACGGATTGTGACCGTTGACAGAATAATTTTCATTTACGCTGACTTCGGTGTACGTCGCATAAACCGTCCTTGAATTTTTAAGATACCGCTTATAAGCACGGTGTTCTTTTATAAGGCTTAAGCCGCCTACCGCAATAAATATAAAGCCGAAAGCACATATAAATATTGATATTCCGTAATCGTCGCCGACAACGACTCTGTCGGGGTTATCGTTGTCATAGTAAATCTTAATTATCTTTCCGACACGATACGAGCTCATATAAGTACCTATCTCGGTGATATGCTCTTCACCGTCAACATCAAATGCGACATAGACTCGATGGTTTGTCTCATCATCGGCGCCTCTCTCGGTCGTTATCCTGATAATTTCCGCCTCGGCAGCAGTCATATTTTTGCGGTTAAGCGACCTGAAACCTATAACGCAGCCGACAATAAAAAACAGTACGCCTATCGCCATAAACAGCGTCATTACTTTTTTTACCGTACTGTTCATTACTACACTCCGATGTCAAACTTTGTTTTATTTATTGTAACACAAAAACATAAAACAAAAAAGTAAAAATCCCCATTCTTTCGAATGAGGATTTTTGTAAAGATGATAAAAAGAGATACCTTTTGCAAATTGTAACGAGGACTTGAACTAACGATAATAATCATATTAGTAGATAAAATTAAATTTTCAAGTTGCAAATAATGAATTGTTGAAAATTAAATAGGATTTATGTTATGATTACCTTGCAAGCAAAATGTAAAGTAGGTTGAAAGGCGGGTTGGAATTTGTGAAAAGGGCAATAAGTATTTTAATTGCATTTGTTATTGCAATGTCATCTGCACTTACAGGCTTTGCCGTTTATGCGGAGGAAGAAAAAGAGTCAAAAGGAATAAACAATTTCATTGACGGTATTGTTGAACTGACACATGAGTATGATAAGGAGAAAGAGTTTGTTGCCCCCGAAGAGGATGAAACGGCACAAATTCAAGCTTTTTCTGCTCGAAATTCAGAAGAAGTCACAGACAGCACTGAAACTGAATATACCTTACAGGATTTTCAAACAGCCCGATTGATTATTCGTGCTGATGGTAATTTTGACAAATGCGGCGCGTTAGAGGATGTCAGCGGCTTTGAGGACTTTCATATTTTGCAATATGAAAGTCCCGAAGCGGCTATGTATGCATATTACGAGCTACAGTCAGTGAAAAATGTCTTTAATGTTGCGCCTGATGAAGTAGTAGACGGCTTACAGGGCGAAACTGATGAAATCATTTCTGAAACTGAATTGCAAAATGAAAAATATTTGTGCGATTGGAGTCATGATAGAACACAATCAGACCGTCTTTTAGACTATCTTGAAACACAAGACTTTTCAGAGCGCAAGATTGTTGTGGCAATACTTGATTCGGGAATTGACTATCATAATAGGATTTTTGAAAATCGAATGGAATATTCGCGTTTTAACTCTTCTGTAGACGGCAACCCCGATGACGAATTCGACAGTGGAGAGAAATGTCACGGGACAAGTGTTGCAAGCGTGATTGTAGATAACACACCCAAAAATGTAAAGGTATCGGTGTATAAGGTCTTTAATGATGATTTAACGACTACCATTTCTCAAATTTCCGCAGGATATATCGCAGCGATTGCAAAAAATCCCGATGTTATCAATGCAAGTATGACACATATTTCCGATGATAGTGGAATAATTAGTGCCTGTTTACAAGAAGCATATTCTAAAAATATTCCTTTAGTTGCAGCTATAGGCAATACTGGCAGACAGGATACGATTCAATTGCCTGCAAATGCTCCGCACACTATAGCAGTATCTGCAACAGATAGAAATAACACCGCAACTCTTTGGAGTACACAATCTGTCAATACTACCGTATCTGCTCCGGGCGAGGATATAATAGTTGCAATCTCTAATAACAACTATCGGAATGCAAAAGGGACCTCTTTTGCTACACCTTGTGTTGCGGCTTTAGTTGCAAATTTAAAATTAGCTGAGCCGAATATAACTGTCGATGAAATTGAAACTCGATTAAAAAACACATCGTATGATGTGAAAAGATATAATGAGTATGTGGCTTCATCTAATGCTAACTTAGATAATTTCCATTCTCTCTGGGACGGCGTTGGAATGGTTCAATTTTGCAGTGCATTCGGTTTGCCTGAACTTACTGCTCCTGAATTTAACTTAGAGAGTAAAGTTTATGTGGGTGAACAGATCTGTTCTATTCAATGTGCAGATGAAAATGCTAAAATACTATATACTACGGACAGTACATACCCCGATTCGGAAACTGCCATTGAATATAACAAACCTTTCCACGTTACAGAAAGAACACGAATTCGTGCTGTTGCTTATTATGCAGACGACGGATATTACAGCCGTGAGGTTGAAATTACGCCCCGTATTCAGTATACAGACAATGACGAAAACTTTACAGTTACCGATGACGGTGTAATAACATCATATAGCGGTACAGTTGCCGATTTATTTATTCCAGATACGATAAACGGGATAACCGTAACTGGTATAGCAGACAATGCGTTTCAGACACCTAAACTGATTAGCTTAACTCTACCTAAAGGCGTAACGGAGATTCCGGAGTATTCATTTTATAAAAATCAGTCTTTGGAGTTTGTACGAGGAGAAGGTGTTATTCGCATCGGCTCAAGTGCATTTGATAGCTCCAACATAATGTATGCGGAATTTCCCAATGCAAAAGTAATTGGAGAATCAGCTTTTTCGATTACTGAACATTTTTGCTTTGGTGTTTTTACCAATGTAGAAGAAATAGGATCATATGCCTTTGGCCGTTCAAATATTATTCATTTTAACGGACCTGCTGCCACAACGATATACAGTGGCTCATTCACATATAATAGCCGTATGGAGGTTCTCTCTCTTCCGTTGATTACAGAGTTTTATCTAACTGTCAATGACGATTTTTATAGCAACGACCGTCTTACTATCATTGATATGCCATCGGTAGTAGACTTACAGTGTACAATGTTTCAATACACATCTATACGAAAAGCAGATTTCCCGTCGTTAGTAAGCATAGATTCTTTAACATTTAGAGGGTGTCCTCAATTAGAAATCGTCAGTATTCCATCCATTTTAGAAGTTCCGACAGGTGCATTTGTTTGTGGGCATAATCCGGCTGTCAGCAGACCACGTGTATACAATTTGGAAAGTGCAAAAACTATTGGGGAAAACGTTTTTGGCAAATCTCCTACTTCTCGTCTTGAACTTTCACACCTTGAAACTGCTGAAAGCCTGCCACAGACAGAGGGCTGTATAATTTCTATGCCCTCAACATTTAGAGAATGTACCGAAGACACAAAAGGCAGAAATTACAAGGTTTACGGTACTAAAGGAACATATGCGGAGCAGTGGGCAAATGAAAACGGACACACATTTGTTGAAATCTCGCAGGACACTGCCGTGCTTACCCCACTACCTGAAAAATATATCGATGCGGACGGAGTTTTAACCGCAGATGTTATCGGCTTTAACCGCACTTATCAGTGGTACGGCAGTTTTTCAGCGGACAATAATGCAGGTGCACCCATTGACGGTGCAACGGATAAGGACTTTAACCCTATTGATTATCCTGCATACCCATACTATTATTGTGTTGTAACAAGTACAGATGTTGGCTACGACCCCATTGAAATCCGTACAAATGTAACGGAGAACACCACATATCAGTCAGCCGATTACACCGAGTACAACAAAGCAGTTGAACAGGCAAATGCAATAGACCGCAGTTTGTACACGGATTTGACCGAGCTTGACGAAGCCCTTTCGGCTGACATAAGCGGATTGTCAAACGCACAGCAAAACATCGTTGATGAGCAGACAGCAAAAATCAAAGCCGCTTTGGATAACCTTGTTTTGAAGCCTGCCGATTATTCACGGGTTAATGAGCAAATCAATACCGTTCCCGAACATTTGGAATATTACACGGATAAAACCGTTAATGCCTTGAATGAAATATTAAACGGCATTGATTACGGCTTGGATATTACAAAGCAGGAGGCAGTAGACTCCTACGCCGAGCAGCTGCAAAACACAATTTCCGCACTTGAATACAAGCCTGCGGATTACACCGAATACGACAAAGCGGTTGAACAAGCAAAATCACTTAATCAAGATGACTATTTGGATTTCTCAAAAGTTGACGAAGCTTTGGCAGTTGATATGTCAAATAAAAACATCACCGAGCAAGCAGAGGTAGATGCACAAACAGAGGCAATTACAGATGCAATAAACGGTTTAGAATTAAAACCTGTTGCACCGCCTGTAACTAATCCGACAGAACCGTGCGACCCGGTAAAACCGACTGAACCTACAGTCGCTGAAAATTCGTCCGTTTCCGCAGACATGCAGAGCCCCGAGATTCCGAAAACTGCAGGCGATAAACTCGTCTATATCAGCGCAGCGAGCCTTATTCCTTTTGCAGTATGTATTTTCACTCTTATTCGTAAGAAAAAGGAACCGGACTAATAAAGTGCATAATTCTAAATACAACTACTCTATTTAAAGACTGCAAAGATAACATTCGGTGATGTAAAACTGTAAAAATGGGCGTACTTACATCCCTCCGATTTAAGAATGAAAAAGGCAGATAGATTTTTCGATTTCTATCTGCCTGATTTTATTGATATTAAATTGTTTGAGAGTTCAAATCCAACAGGAATGGATTATTTGCTGTTTGGCATCTATAAACTCATATTGGAAAAAATTCTTCATAAAAGATACTTTTAAGAAATGTAATTAGGACTTGGGCTAATAACAACATCTCTTGCGATGTCTAAAAAAATTTCCTTGGAGCGTCGTTTTTCTGTCGACCGCTGCGCCATCCTGCCCTCGCTCCTCCTGCCACCGGCAGCGCTCGGTCACGATGCAGTTAACAGCCTCTCGGCTGTTTGTACAAGCTGCCATTGACCGAATTCAATTTGAAAGAAAAAAATAAAGACGTTCAAAAGAACGTCTCTATTTTTGGCTCCCCCAGTTGGACTCGAACCAACGACACCGCGGTTAACAGCCGCGTGCTCTACCGACTGAGCTATGGAGGAATATGGAGAAGTTGCACAAAAAGCAACTTCCATATTTAATATTTCTCCAATCAAACCCGGTACGAAACCGTTTGAGACGGCCTACCGACTGAGCTATGGAGGAATATGAAGAAATTGCACGAATGTGCAATTTCTTGGTGACCCGTACGGGAATCGAACCCATGTTTGCGGCGTGAGAGGCCGCCGTCTTAGACCGCTTGACCAACGGGCCATATGGTGCACCATCAGGGACTCGAACCCGGGACACCCTGATTAAGAGTCAGGTGCTCTACCAACTGAGCTAATGGTGCATATCAGGTGTACCCTGAAAACTGAACAAAGCGTAAAGGAGAAGAAACGAGAGACGCAATGACTGAATCTCGAAAGAGATCTATG
>ENA-OQEY01001020-OQEY01001020.1-human-gut-metagenome-genome-assembly--contig:-NODE-1020-length-13227-cov-3.784411_pt1 | contig 13227 bp, 9 predicted proteins | sample MGYA00242801_ERZ504647 | MGnify/ENA primary metagenome ERZ504647 (study PRJEB26092, sample SAMD00036204) | human gut metagenome | host: Homo sapiens | study: EMG produced TPA metagenomics assembly of... | reverse complement strand
GGTAAGAAACAGCAACAGGGTAATGGTAATGAGGGATGGGCATAAATTGGGCGAACTTACTGGTGGGGAAATCAACCAGGAAGCAACTTCTGAATCCATTATTTCCAGAGGAATGGGATTTATCGATAAATTTAGCGAACTGGCGAAAAATGACGGGAAAAAAGTAGCCGTAACAGGACATGAATATTATACCGACCACTGTAAGGATCCTGGAAATATCTCAGATGCGGACATCGTAATTGAAGTTGCTGTCCCTGCACAGACAACCGTAGAATTATGTGCAACAGAAGCTTCAAAAATTTTAAATAAAGAAGACACAGTTGCTATTTATGGCTCTAATCAGGTCGCCGCAGAAGGAATTTTAACAGCCAATGTCAATTTAAATGTTTTAGGATCCGATCCAACTCAAAATGTCCTGGCGGTTGGATTTGACGCTGGAGCAACGATCAAAACTGCTGTGCGTGACGGAATTATGCTAGGTGCTGTAACACAGGCTCCTATGGAAATGGGCCGGGTTACCGTGGAAACATTAACAAAAATCGCAGACAATGAAACTGTCTCCGACATTGCAACCCCTTGCTATTGGTACCATGCTCAAAATATGGACGAGGATAAAATCGCCCCGAACTTATACGACTAACTATGAGGTGAACTTTATGAATTATGGAAGTAAAATCTGGATATTTCCAGATGCGGAATGTCCGCCTGAAGGCGTAAACAGTATACCAGGACATGAATCTATTATAATAACGAATACATGTGACTGTGATGCACATATTACGCTTACCTTGTTTTTCACAGACAAAGATCCTGTTCAACTGTCTGAGGTCACAGTAAATGCCAGACGTGTACGATGCCTTCGGACAAATAGTGAACAGGACTTTGGGAACTATACTGTGCCTATCAGCGAACAATATGCCATTATGCTGGAAAGTGATTGTCCTGTCATCGCACAATACGGCAGAGCTGATCCGAGAACTGTAGCTTTTTATACAACACCCGGGTACAACACAAATTAGCCTGACATCAACCATATCAAATGATAGAAAAGGAGAAAACAATGAGTACAAACAAAAGAATTTTTATACCTGATCATGAATACCAGGAAAGAATCCAAAATGCTGCAAAGCTGATTGAAAAAGAACATCTTGATGTTCTGATTGTCAATTCGAATGAAGCTGATTACGGAAATGCAAGATATTTTTCTGGCTTCTGGCCACTTTTTGAACGTGCCGGGGTTGCCATCTCTGCATCCGGAGATGCTGCCCTTATGGTAGGGCCTGAAAGCCGCTATTTTGCCGCTGACCGTTCTAAGATTGAAAAGATTTTTATTTTAAAGGAATATAGAGAGAGTGCAGACCCAGCCTATCCGGAATTAACTCCAGATACCTTCCAGGATGTATTTCATGCAATTGGAGTGACACAAAAAAATATCCGGATTGGCGTAGCCAGCTATTTGGATACATCCGTTGTGATTATGGATGGAATCAGAGCTGCTTTTCCAGATGCTGAAATCGTACGCGCAGATCATATCATGACTGCTTTGCGATCTGTAAAATCAAAAAATGAGATCAATTGTTTAAGAGAAGGATATCGCATTGCTGAATTGGCAATGCAGCAGGTTATTCAGGAAATACAACCAGGAATGACCGAATTGCAAATGGTCGGAGTCGCTCAGCGCGTAATTTATGAAAATGGTGCAGAATATGAAGGACTCCCTATGTACGTTTTCTCCGAGTCCTCTACCAGACATGCTATTTCACGGTCTTCGTACCGGGAATTCCAGAAGAATGATATCGTACAATTAAATTTATCCGCAAGGATTGATGGGTACTCTGCCGCTGTCGGTTATCCAATCGTATTGGGAAAATTGGAAGGAAGACGCAGAGAAGTGGTTCTTTTCGGATTAGAGGCTCATCGGTGGACTCAAAAACAAATTAAAGCTGGAATCCCGGCATCTCAGATCGCCAAAAACTTTTATAACTATTATGTAGACAATGGATTTAAAGATAATTTTGTTTATGGACCTTTACATGGCACGGGAATGATCGAAGTAGAAGCTCCTTGGGTAGAGACTGATTCCAACTACAATTTACTGGAAAACATGACATTCCAAATCGATACCTTCATTTCAACAGATACCTTTGGTGTTCGCTGGGAAAAAGGCATTGCCGTAACAGAAAACGGCTGTGATGTTCTGTCCCAGGAAATCGGAACTTTATATGAATTAGATTTCTAATTTACATTTTACATCATTTTCCTAAGATATAGAGAGGGCAGTTTCCGCCTGCCCTCTCGATTCATTTCCAGTGTTGTTCTGGCGTCTTTATCGAAAGTCAGGAAGGTATCGGAACACGTGTGTTTATTCGTTTCCCGCAAATTATAGATTAAATTTTCGTTTTTAAGCCCCCTGACAGCAACCAAAATGCTGTCAGGGAATTTTATTATGAATTTTTAATGATGCCTCCTTTTCGGCTTCCTCTATGATTTCCAGTACTTTTCTACCTCCTTCGCTGCATCTGACAGAGAAAACTGAAATTTTTCCTGAATTTTTACACATACAATTTCTTTCTCCATTCCCATTTCCCGAAGCAACTCTACCACGACCTGTATGCCTTCTTGCCGGCCCTCCTGTCGCCCCTCTTGCAGACCCTCTTGTCGGCCTATTTTTAGGCCTTCTTTTCGTCCCTCTCTAAGCCCAGTCTCTTTGTAAACAGTAGAAAAATACTGGTGATCTCGAATCGCACGCTCTCTTGCTTCATATTCTAGACGCTTTTCTTCATCTGCACTGATCCGGTTCAGATCCTCATACGCCTTCTTAATATATTCGCTTTTTTCCGCTGCCATTTCAAATTCCTCCTTGCTCTCTGCATTGATAAACTGAAGCCATTTCAACAGTTCTGTCTCCGGATACTCATGTTTTGCCAGCTTGGGAAGTTCCAGCGTATGGATTTCAAACTTATCACTGTACATCTTTCTTCCCTGATCCGACCAGAAATGAAAGCGGGAATAGTATTCTTGATCATCAAACAATGTAAAATTTAAAATCCCGACATGAATACATTTTTCTAATTTTTGATAGTCTTCTCCCGGTTTTAGCTGATCCACAAACATCTTTCCCAGATAAAACAAGGTACGTTCTGCCCAGTATTCACTGGATGTCACCTGGATTTCAATATCAATCTGCTCCTTATTATTTAGCAATACCCGTACATCCAGAATCCCCAGTTTATCATCTTTGTCTTTCTGACGCAGGTGGGACGGCAAAATCCTGCTCTCAACGATTTCTTCCAGATTGATCCCAAGTACTGCTGCCAGAAATGCATTGCGCACCTCTTCATCTTGCATCAGTTCTTTAAAACAGAAATCTACCTTTGGCTTCATTAAAAATTGTGTTGTTTTTTCTTTCTTCATACACACTCCTCCTTTGTTCTGATGGAAACCAGAATATTTCGGCGAGTATGTATCTATATCGTTGATTTTATTATATCTTTTGACGCGATGTTTCACAATCGCAAATACAGACAAACTCCCTCTATTCTTTTATCCATCTCTTTACTCTTTATCTGGGAATAACTTTTGAATGGCAATTCTTTGCCATATTTGAAAATTGAAAGGGATTCCTTTCAAGATTGATTTTATTATACTTGAATTTTGATCAGGATACAATTAAATTTCCATAAATATCCTGTAAAAAGTTACTGTAAACAATAACTCTGCAAGCCACAGTAACAGAGCAGTTCCACATGGAACTGCCCTACACCACCGGAAACCAGAGTCTGATTTCCATTCCTTTTCCGTAGACTGACACTGCTTCTACTTCTATCTTTAATTCCTGTCCGATCTGCCGTACCAGATACAATCCCATCCCTGTCGATTTTTTCTGGCTGTTCTCTCCTGTAAATCCTTTTTCAAAAAGATAGCGGAGTTCATATGGTTTTACGCCACACCCATTGTCGCAGACAGAAAGGCAGACTCTGTTGTTCTCACTTCCGGAACTGATTTTCAGCTTCGGACACTTTTCGGCTTCATATCCTGTGTATTTGATGGAATTCGCGATCAGCTGACTGAGCATAAAACACAGACTTTTCCGGTCTGACAGTACGGTTTTCTCTTTCAGATCCAACTGCACCAGGATCTGCTTTTCTTCCAGATACAGACGGTATTCATCCAGCACCTCCCGGCAGCATTCTTCCAGACTTATCTCTTCAAACAAATACTCTTTATTCACTGCTTTAACCCTGGCATAATATAACATCTGCTCTACATAGGACTGCATCTGCAGTCTGACATGCTCCATTTTTTTGTATACTGTCGGTGACATCTCCTCACTTCTGTTCTCAAGCAAAAGTGTAAAAAGAGATAATGGAATTTTCACTTCATGTGTCCATAATTCTACATACCGTTCATATTCTTCTTCCTGTATCCTCCCTGCATCAGCCTGCCTGTATGCTTTTCGAAGATATACCCCGATCTCCCGCAGGATTTCCTGTTCTTCATTTCCTGCTCCCCCGATCGCAAGTCTCTCATTTTCTTCACTCGGATCCGCCAGAAATGTAAGAAACCGCTCTTTCTTTTTCTGCTCTTTCCTTACGTTCCAGATTACTGCATACAAGAAAATAATTACAAAACAACTGGTTTCCAGTCCTGCCAGAACTTTGAACTGCTCTATCCCCGACAGCCACAGAAAGAATAGCGATACCAGTTCTGTACACATAAGGATCACAAACCATATTTTTTCTTCTTTGATCTCGCTCCAGATTCGTCTGATATATTCCATATTACTGCTCTCTCTTCCACCGATATCCTCTGCCACGGATTGTTTCTATCCGATTCTCCAGACCAAGCGCTTTTAATGTCTTTTTCAGCCTTGTCACATTGACTTGAAGCGCATTTTCATCAATGTATTCGGTTGTTCCCCACAATACCTTTGAAATGCATTCTTTTTTCACCTCTGTTCCTGCATATTCCAAAAGAATTTTTAAGATCTTCCCCTGATTTTCCGGAATATGACAGGCATCTTTCCCCTGACAGACCGTATAGGTTCTGGTATCAAAAAGAAAATCGTCTCCATCCAGTAAATGTGCATTCCCCATTGCCCGTTTCAGCAGATTTTCTGTCCTTGCCAGCAGACGGTCTTTATGACACGGCTTCGTCAGATATTCGTCAGCTCCCAGCTCCAGTGCTTTCAACTCATCCTGCATTTTATCCCTGGAGGTCAGCACAAGAATAGGAAGGCTGCCTTTCTTTCGTATTTCTTTACAAAGTGCAAATCCACTGATTCCCGGAAGTCCCAGATCCAGCACTAACAAATCCGGATGCTCTGCCTCACAGACAGCACCGGTTTCTGGAAAATCCGTTACACAGCATACCTCATAGCCTGCCTTATGATAAATATTTTCCAGTTCTTCCCGAAGGAATTCATCGTCTTCTACGATCATGATTTTTTGCATGCCTGTCTTCTACTCCTGCCGTTTTCTCTGAATAAATTTCAAAATCCTGCGATTGCTTGTCTTTATAACTCCTATTATATAAGCTGTTTCTATCAGACACAAGAAAAGAAACACACTTCCTGCCATCTGCCAGAAAACTTTTACTTCCTGCACCTGTCCAATCAGCCGGAACAATGTCCAGACCCCAAACACACTACTGAAAAATGCAACGCTCAATACCAGTCCATAGTGCCACCAGATCTGAACTTTCGCACAATGACAGAGCTCTTTGTAGTTACTTCCCAGTGTAAGCAGAACGCTGTAGCGTGCCCCGGTCTTCTCCTGCTGAATTAAAAACTGAACTCCAATGAGTGTATTTGCGATAATCAAAAAAATCACAGCCAGATAGATCGTCGTATATCCCAATGCCACCTGATAAAACATATGCCGTCCGGCTGTTCCCAGATAACTTTCATAATGCAGATCGGTTGTTTTTAGACGGTCATTGACAGACATCACTGCTTTGAGCAATCCTTCCTCCTTTACCAGAACCGGACCAAGAATCCCGTTCCAGTAAGAATAGCTTCCGTCTGCTACAAAGACATCAAAAACCTCGTCCGGTACAATAAAACCATACATGATCGTCAACATCCGGTCTGCCACCAGATTGTCATTGCATACTCTTGGAATGATTTCATAATCGGTCTCTTCTATCTGCACAAAAACTTTCTCTTTCAGAAGTTTCTCTACGCTCTTTGCAGTCTCATCCGACAAATATGTGGGGTGCCCGTAAATTGCCATCTGATGTTCCTTTAAGTTCAAAGGTTCCATTCCTTTTGAACGCAAAATCTCATTGTACCCTGATTCTGCGATCAAAAATGGGGATTCTTCCCAAGAATATGGATTCAATCTGTTTTTCAGACGCTCATATAATTCCTCACAGTCATATGCATATACTTTTCGCTCCTCCATACCTTCCGTAAAATCCAGATCTGTCCAAAGTAATCCATTTCGTACTTCAAACAGATTGGAAAAATATTGGTCTACTTTCTGAGATGACAGCACTTCTTCTAACGTTTCTTTTTTCTCGTCAAATGTAAAATCGATCCCTGCCGTATCCTGTTGTCCCAGTTGCCCACTCATCCCGACTCCATAGGAACAACATATGATCGCAAACAGAATCAGAAGGGAAGAAATTGCCAACGAAGATGATTTTAAAAATACCGCTTCCTGCAGCTGACGGCATGTAAATGTCCAGAGCTTTTTCCCTGGAAGTTTTCTGCATATCCTATCAAATAGATATGCCAGGCCCTGAAAGAAAAAGAATGTACCGAGTACTCCACAAAAACATAAAATTGCAGTCATACGAAACATTCGTTTTATCCCAAGTTCCGAACTCAGTATCCCGCATCCGATCCCATAGGCTGCTGCCAGAAGAATGATTCCCATCATCAGCTTCACACACGTTTTTATGGGCGAAAATGCACGCTGTTTTTCCTTCTGTTCACGGGATAACAATTCATAAACCTCTTTTTTCCAAAGCTTGATGCAAAGCACAAACCGGGCAAGCATTTTAATTCCGCAAATCCCAATAACTGTCCACAATGCAGCCGAACCGGAAAATGTAAACTGATGACGCAGAATTCCAAATCCTGCAAGCTTCGCCGTAATCAGGCTTGTAAGTTCCGAGATCAGCAGAGCCCCCGGGATCCCGATCACAAGAGCATACACAATATTTCGCAGATCTTCCAGAAAAAGCATCTGAAACAGACTTCTTTTCTTCATACCAAGCATCACATAGGTTCCAAACTCATGACTTCGCCGTTCCATCTGATACTTATCCGTAAAATATACCAGGAAATAAAGCAGGCACAGAGATACCACATATAAAATCGGAATCAGCATCAGCAGCTTGTTTACAGCATCTCTCTCCATCTCTTTCAGAAAGATCATCACATCCTGATGATCCAGCGCAAGGATAATATAAAATGCCGCCACCGTGAGAATCATCGTAACAAAATACAGCGTGTTTTCCTGCCGGTTTCGTTTACTGTTTCGTCTGATCAGTTCAGAGAACATAATTGCTTCCTCCTCCCAACTGCGCCATCACGGACAAAATGCGCTCATAAAATTCCCGGTTTGTCTCCTCCCCGACTCGCTTCCGTAATTCATGAAATACTTTTCCATCCTGAATAAACAAAATTCTGGAACAAAAACTCGCAGCCTGTGCGTCATGTGTCACCATCAGAACCGCAGCCTCATCCTCTCGATTCACTCCGGAAAGTTGTTCCATCAGACTTCGTGCACTTCGGCTGTCAAGCGCACCGGTCGGCTCATCTGCCAGTACGATCTGCGGATGCAAAAGAAGCGCTCTTAATGCGGCTACCCTCTGCTTCTGTCCTCCGGACATCTGATTCGGAAACTTTTCCAGCACCTCCTCGATCTCAAAATATTCCGCCAGCTTCTGCATCCTTTTTCTGCTTTCCTTTTCCGGCATTTTGTGAATCTGTGCCGGCAAAAGAATATTTTCTCCACCCGTCAGATTATCCAGCAATTCAAACTGCTGAAACAGATACCCGATCTGTCTTCCCCGATACGCTGCCAGCTGAGCATCCGTATACATTCCGATATCCTGTCCTTTCAGAAGAATCCTCCCCCTTGTAGGTCTTAAAACCGAAGCAATACAATTTAACAGCGTCGTTTTTCCCGAACCGCTGCTTCCCATAATTCCGAGGAATTCTCCCTGATATACTTGAAACGAAATTCCTCTGAGTGCCTCTGCTGCATTTTCCTTTTCCCCATATGTTTTGTACAACGATTCTATTTCCAAAATAATACGGCTCATAATATCCCTCCCTTTCGTGATAAGAATATTATAAGCCGTATCGTGGATGAAAAACACTTACACTTTCTGTAAGAAAACTCCATCCGCTTTATGGTCTGCCATTCACAGTAAATTTTTATGAAAGCTCCAGTTTTCCGGTATATAACTGGTAATACGTTCCTTTCATTTTGATCAGATCCGCATGATCTCCACGCTCGATGATCTTTCCGTGTTCCAGAACAATAATCGCATCACTGTTGCGGATCGTAGAAAGTCTGTGCGCGATAACAAATACTGTACGTCCCTTCATCAGGTTATCCATACCCTTCTGCACAATACTCTCCGTACGGGTATCAATGCTGGAAGTTGCTTCATCCAGAATCAGTACCGGCGGATTTGCAACTGCTGCTCTCGCAATGGAAAGAAGCTGTCTCTGTCCCTGTGAAAGCTCTTCTCCATCACCGCTTAACATAGTGTCGTATCCCTTCGGAAGCATTTTGATAAACTGATCTGCATGAGCCAGTTTTGCAGCCTCGTATACTTCCTCATCAGTAGCATCCAGTTTTCCATAACGGATATTATCCATAATGGTTCCTGTAAACAAATGGGTATCCTGCAGTACAATTCCGAGGGAACGTCTCAGATCATCCTTTTTAATCTTTGTAATATTGATTCCGTCATACCGGATCTTTCCTTCCTGAATATCGTAAAAGCGATTGATCAGGTTCGTGATGGTTGTTTTTCCTGCTCCGGTAGAACCGACAAATGCCAGCTTCTGTCCCGGTTTTGCAAACAGACTGATATCTTTTAAGATCACTTTATCTTCGTTGTATCCAAATGTCACATCTTCAAAACGCACATCTCCGGTCAGTTCTGTATAAGACACACTTCCGTCTGCCGAATGTGGATGCTTCCAGGCCCACATTCCTGTTCTTTCTTTGCATTCGATAATATTGCCGTTCTCGTCTTTTTTCGCATTGACCAGTGTTACGTATCCCTCGTCTTTTTCCGATTCTTCATCGATCAGAGCAAAAATACGCTCTGCTCCGGCAAGTGCCATAACAATGGAGTTAAACTGCTGCGCCACCTGCATAAACGGCTGTGTAAAGCTCTTTGTAAACTGCAGATAAGATGCCATAACTCCCAGAGTGATCCCTCCGATTCCCATAATAGAAAGGAATCCTCCAAGTACAGAGACCAGTACAAACTGCAGGTTTCCGATGTTTCCGATTACCGGTCCCATCATATTTGCAAAGGTATTTGCCTGTGCAGCACTTTCAAAGAGCGCCTCGTTGAGTTTGTCAAATTCTTCTTCTGACTTTCTTTCGTGGTTGAACACTTTTACTACGCGCTGTCCGTTCATTCTCTCTTCCACAAATCCAGTCACATCTGCCAGAGATTTCTGCTGACGAACAAAATATTTTCCACTGTTTCCACCGATCTTTTTTGTTACGAAGATCATAAGACCAATGATCAGAACTGCTAAAATTGTAAGCAGCGGACTTAAGATCAGCATTGAAATAAAGGTTACGATAATCGTAAAAAAGGACATCAGTGCCTGTGGGATCGACTGACTGATCATCTGTCTGAGCGTATCTGTATCATTCGTGTAAAGACTCATGATAGAACCATTCGTATTCTGGTCAAAATAACGGATTGGAAGAGTCTGCATATGTTCAAACATATCATCCCTTACTTTTTTAAGAACACCCTGACCAATGTAGACCATCAGGCGTGTATAAGTAAACGTAGCAATGACTCCCATCAGGAAAATGCTTCCAAGCACCGCAAGTGCCCGATATAGTTCTGCAAAATTCGGATCTTTCTGTCCGATCAGAGGACTGATAAAATCATCGATTAAAAACTTGAGGGACAATGATACCGAAATTGATGCGATCGAACTTAACAAAATACAGATAAATACGATCACAAACCGAACCTTGTACGTTCCGGTCACATATTTTAAAAGCCGCTTTGCGGTCTGTAAATTTTCTTTTGAAACCTTTGGTTTTCTATTCATCGTCCTCACCTCCCTTTACCTGAGATTCATATACTTCTCTGTAGATTTCATTTGTCGCAAGCAATTCTTCGGATGTGCCGACTCCCATGATCTTTCCTTCATCCAGTACAATGATCTGGTCTGCATTTTCTATAGAAGAAACTCGCTGCGCAATGATGATCTTTGTAGTATCCGGAATTTCTTCCCGGAATGCTTTTCGAATCAGCGCATCTGTCTTTGTATCTACCGCACTTGTGGAGTCATCCAGAATCAGGATCTTCGGTTTTTTCAGAAGTGCCCGTGCAATACACAGACGCTGCTTCTGTCCGCCGGAAACATTGTTTCCGCCCTGTACGATCATCGTATGATAACCTGCCGGAAATTCTTTTACGAATCCATCTGCCTGTGCAAGTTTGCAGACTCTCTGAACCTCTTCCTCGCTGGCATGTTCATTTCCCCAGCGGATATTATCGTAAATCGTTCCTGTAAAGAGAACGTTTTTCTGCAATACCATAGATACCTGATCGCGCAGTGCCTCCAGATTATACTCTCTGACATCCAGTCCGCCGACTTTTACAGTTCCTTTTGTCACGTCATAAAGTCTCGGGATCAGCTGTACCAATGTTGATTTCGCACTTCCGGTTCCTCCGATGATCCCGATCGTCTGTCCGGATTTAATATGAAGATTGACATCTTTTAACGAAAGATTTCCGCCTTCTCCCGCATAACTGAAATCTACATGCTCAAACCGGATCTCTCCGTCTGCCACTTCTGTAACCGCATTCTTTTTGTCCTGCATCTCCGGAACTTCCGCCAGAACTTCCGTAATACGGTCTGTAGACGCTTCTGCGATCATGATCATAACAAATACAAATGTAACCATCATCAGAGCCATCATGATCTGGAACGCATACACGATCACACTGGTCATTTCTCCGATTTCCATCGCACCGAATACAATTTCTCTTCCTCCGATCGCTACCATCAGAAGCATCGCCGTATAGATCGTAAACTGCATAACCGGTGAGTTCCATGCCACGATCTTTTCTGCTTTTGTAAATAATGTATAGACATATTTTGAAATTCCATGGAATTTTTCAATTTCATGATCTTCCCGTACAAAGGCTTTTACCACGCGGGATGCATTGACATTTTCCTGTACGGAATTATTCAGAATATCATACTCATCAAATACTTTAATAAAATGCGGATGCGCTTTCTTTGCAATAAAGATCAGTGTTCCTCCAAGCAGCGGTATGATGATCAGGAACAGCAAAGCAATTTTCTTATTGATCAAAAGTGTCATGATCCAGGATAAAACAATCATGATCGGAGCTCTCGCCAACAGACGAATGCTCATCATATATGCCATCTGTACGTTGGTAATATCTGTTGTCATACGTGTTACAAGACCGGATGTGGAAAACCGGTCAATATTTTTAAATGAAAATTCCTGAACTTTATAAAAAATATCATGTCTCAGGTTTTTGGCATATCCTGCACCTGCTATTGCTGCCATTTTTCCTGCTATAATACCGAAATACAGAGCCAGCATTGCCATAATGACCAGAATCAATCCCCGCCGTACGATATAGCTCAAATTTCCCTGCATGATTCCAACATCAATGATCTTCGCCATCTCCATCGGAATCAGAACTTCCATTAAAACTTCCAGGATTACGAAAAATGGAGCCAACACAGACTGCTTTTTGTATTCCCGGACTGATTTTAAAAGTGTTTTATTCATCGTTCTCGTCTTCCTCCTTATTTTCTTTTTTGTTTTCTGCAAGATTTTGAATCATCTGCACAAGCACCTTTCTGCAAATCTTTACATCTTCCTGATCTATCCCTTGTATCAGCCGCTTTTCCGTATCTCTGATGTGCTCCAGAATCTCAGGTCTGAGTGCTTCTGCTTTTGGGGTCGGTACAATACGTTTTAATCTGGCATCCTTTTTCGAACTTTCCCGGGAAATAAATCCATTTTTTTCCATGAGCTGCAAAATCCCTGTGGCTGTGGACTTCCGGATTTGAAACTCTTCTTCTATATCTTTCTGATATACTTCCCTGTGCATCGTTTCCAAAAGAATATGCTTTAACACATGCTTCTGCATGGTGGTCAGGCCATCATCTCCCACTGCTTCAGACGCATTTCTGCGCTTCATCTGATTGGAAAGAATGTGAATCAGCCTGCCGGTATTGATGTACCTTTCCTTATCTTCTATATCCTGCATAATTCCATCCCTCTCTCTTTATATAGTTAGTTCCCTAACTTTTAACCATTATACGGAGGATATTTTTTATTGTCAAGAAGTTTTTTCAGATTATTGAAATCATAAAACTTATTTTGCCACGTCTGAATATTGCCTGATGGCAGCAGGCAGCCCGGTACGGAAAATAACAGAAATATAATCGATCGTCTGCTGCCTGTCATACTTTTCTTTGTTCACGATCCATTCCAGTAATGTCTCCGCAATTGCCTCTGTATAAAAGAATCTTTTTAAGTCCTTTATAACCTTACCAACATCAATGTGGCAGAGCGTATCCGTGAACTCTCAACCATTAAGGTTCTCGGATTCTACGACAAAGAAGTAACACTCTATATTTACCGGGAAACAATACTCCTTTCCCTGCTCGGTATTTTAGCAGGATTTGGAGTCGGTGATCTGCTTTACCAGTACATACTGGCAGTTGTTCCACCGGATGAAGTGATGTTTAACCCCGCTCTTTGTGCAAAAGCATTTGTGATTCCTGCCATTTTGATTGCAGTCATTACATTTATTCTAGGATACATAATGAATCGAAAACTCAAATACTTAGATATGCTCAGCGCATTAAAATCTGTAGAATAGCAAAAAATTTAAAAGTCAAGGGACTGACACAATGCAGTTCCTTGACTTATTTCATTTGGATCAAACACTAACTCTATTTTTCCAACTCCTGTATCAATTCAGAAATTAAAGCTTCTTCCTCTT
>ENA-OQEY01001018-OQEY01001018.1-human-gut-metagenome-genome-assembly--contig:-NODE-1018-length-13231-cov-5.162916_pt1 | contig 13231 bp, 14 predicted proteins | sample MGYA00242801_ERZ504647 | MGnify/ENA primary metagenome ERZ504647 (study PRJEB26092, sample SAMD00036204) | human gut metagenome | host: Homo sapiens | study: EMG produced TPA metagenomics assembly of... | reverse complement strand
CACAGTCCGTTCGGGTCATTCAGCCAGCCGACCGGCGGCATGATATGATACTTCATCCGGAAAGGACAGCTGTTCAGTCTGTCCTTTTGCCGGTTTTCTTCTGCTCTGACTTTATTCACCCAGTTTTCATTTTCTATTTCTTTTCCCATATCGGTTCCTCTACTTCACTTCTGCTGCTTTTCTATCTATTATACTGGAAAGTAAAACTTCTGTATAGCAAAAGAACCCTGACATTGCAGGATTCTTTTCGTTGCTTATTGTAATTTTGCGAGTGTCTTCTTAAATCGGAAGTAAAACAGAATTGCTGTAAATGTAACGGCAATGATATCGGCAATCGGCTCTGCCATGTAGACTGCTTTTACCGGATCGCTGAAGCGATACTCTACGAAGAAATCGACGTTGACAAAATTGTAATCGGAAGTGATCATGAGAGAATCGTCGGTTTCTGAAGAATTGGAATCTACATCATATCCCAGGGAAAATCCCTGAATGGTGGTATTGACCTTGCGGACCTGTTGGATGAACGGTATCTTAAAATGAAGTCCGGGATCTGTTACCGCTTTGGCCTGTCCTAAGGTGATCAGAACCGCCTGCTCCTGTTCGCGGATCTGATAGGTGGAATTGAAAATAAAAATAGCGATTACCAGAATCACAAGAATGGTGACTGGTACCTTCCACCAGCTTTTTTTCGATTTTGCTGCTTCCGCGGTGCCGGAACCTAAATCTTCAAAGCCGTTCTGGCGATTACGGAAGGAGTTGAATTTTTTCATAAATATGCTCCCTTCTCACTGGAATTTGTTTATTTGTTGTATACTTTATTATATTAAAGGATGAATGGAAGGAAGGCAATGGAAAGTTCTGCACGTTAAAGATAGTTAATGCCGGATTCTTATCAGTTGCAAAATCGTTCCGGTCGTAATATGATGAAAACATATGGGATGAAAATCATCATATTATTAAAACCACAATAGAAATTACAGTAGAAAAGGATGGAAAAGATGAAAGTATATACTTGTTTCCCCGGTGGAAAAGCCAAAGCACTGACCATGAGTTATGATGACGGTAAGGTACAGGACAGACGCCTGATCGACATTTTTAATAAATATGGTATCAAAGGAACATTTAATCTGAATTACGGTCAGGTGGGAGAACGCCCCCGCATGACTTTTGAAGAAATGGAAGGTCTGTATGCGGGACATGAGATCGCAACCCATACCATGACTCATCCCACCATCGAGAGATGTCCGTTAGTGGAAGTGGCACAGGAGCTTCTGGAGGATCGGAAAGGTCTGGAGAAATGGACAGGACAGATCGTCAGGGGACATGCGTATCCCAACGGTTCTTACAGCGAGGAGATCAAACAGCTGTATCGCCAGCTGGGCGTGGCTTATGCCAGAGTTGTAGAGACGGTTCCGGATTTTGCACTGCCAAAGGATCCGTTGGAGTGGCATGCTACCTGCCATCATAATGATCCGAAGCTGATGGAGTACGCGGAATTTTTTGCTGATTTCAAGAAAAGCCAGTACCTGAAGCTGATGTATGTCTGGGGGCACAGCTACGAGTTCGATAATAATGACAACTGGGATGTGATCGAGAACTTCTGTAAATACATGGGCGGCAGAGACGACATCTGGTACGCCACCAATATTGAGATCATTGATTATATGGATGCAGCGAAACGTTTACAGTTCTCTGCGGATTATGAAAAGGTATATAACCCCAATGCCTGCAGCGTATGGCTGCAGTTAAACAGTGACAAGTGCGTGGAGATCGAGGGCGGAACCCTGGTGGATCTGAATACATTGCTGTAAAAAGTTAAGCCGGATAGCGATGACTGTCCGGCAGGTGTGCTGGAGAATACACTGATGAAAACCATAAAACTTGCGGACAGACAGTAAGATAGATAGGATAGTAAAGACCGGATGGGGAGCTTATTTTTTGATAAGTTGTCGTGCAATTTATTAGAATGGAATTTTTGAAAGAGCCAGCACCTTGAATGGGCTGTCTCTTTCAATGTCACCTATAATTGACAAACTGGAAGTTATGAACTCAAGCTCGTTACCAGTGACGAATATCTTTCTGTCTTATTTATAATATCTTCCTCAGTAACACCATAATAACTGTATAAATCTCTGGCTATTTTCTTAAACTTTTTCATTACCGCTTTATTTCCTGAATAAGACATTCCAAATATATTCCAAGTATAATCTATTTCCATTTCAAGAAAATTATCATTAATTTCTATTTTATACAAATGAAAATCCATAGGAATTATACTATCGGGCATTTCAGCAATCATTTCACTTCGAGTCTTTATTTTACCCAAATACTCTTTGACGGATGCTTCATTAGAAAAATCCGGCACCGGAATATCCTTCATTTCACCCAAAAGTTCTGGTTTATACTGCAAAATCAAACTCTCTTTTAGACATTTTATTTGTTCAATATATTCTCTATCAGCGGGAGCAGTTTCGGTCAATTCGTATTTATCTTTTGCATACTGCACTGTTTCAGAAAGAGAATGCGGATTTGCAACTATTGTCTTCTCTACTTTTTTTCTCTTATATCTATATATGCTATTTTTAATTCTAATCTTTAATGGTTGCTTTTTTGAATGTCCTGCTGTAAAAATGCTTGTAGGACCATCTGCACCACCGATTATTGAAATTGAAATCGCATTTTTACTTTTTTGCTCCATTCGCCTTTTAATTCACCTTTTCCTAACAAATTCCGATTTGTATTTCTGTTTATTTTAGAAAATGGGCAACTCCGATTGGAATTGCCCACTCATTCTGAGAAAAGGATTTCTCCTCTCTCAAAGGGCAAATAGACAAATTGATTATATTATTTACTAACCATCTATTGAAAAATACTGCAATTTTTCAAAAGCATCGTCCATAAATTCAAACTCAAATATATGACAATCATCAAATGACTGTTCGCAATAAGTCACTTTCCCATTATCATAATCGACAATAGGTCTGCCAAGATTTCTCTTTACATCTTCAACAGTAACTTGTCCGTATATTTCTTTAATATCAGGTAGCATAAAATCAATTATTCCGTCCAAATGCTTAAAATAATTATTAGCCAAAGTTTTTACAGTATCCTGAATATCTTCTTCTGGTTCTTCGTCCCAAGCAAAAATCAGTCCCTCATACTCAAAAACATACTGTCCTATATCTTCTCTAAATTCCATTATGCCTTCTCCTTTCAATTATTGAATTTGCTTTTCATTTTAGAAAATGGGCAACTCCGATTGGAATTGCCCAAATACTTTATTTTTGCTTATCAATACAGCTTTGCACCTGCCGGAATGTGGTCATCTACCATCAGAAGATGAAGCTTTTCTTCGCCTTCTTCTTCATGAATAGCACTGAGGAGCATACCGCAAGAGTCAATGCCCATCATAGCTCTCGGTGGAAGATTTGTGATAGCAATAAGAGTCTTTCCAACCAGTTCCTCCGGCTCATAAAAGCTATGAATACCGCTTAAAATGGTGCGGTCTGTGTCTGTTCCGTCATCAAGAGTAAACTGCAACAGTTTCTTTGACTTCGGTACTGCAACACACTCTTTAACCTTTACTGCACGGAAATCTGACTTTGAGAATGTATCAAAATCAACAAATTCCTCAAATAAAGGCTCTACCTTTACCTTAGAAAAATCTATCTTTTCAGCGACCTTTTCTGCAGCTGCTGGAGCTGCTTCGGAAGTCTTATTTGTCTTCTTGTCAGCGTCCAAGGACTTCATTGTCGGGAAGAATAAAACGTCGCGGATTGCGGGGGAATCGGTAAGCAGCATTACCATACGGTCTATGCCGAAGCCTATACCGCCTGTGGGCGGCATACCGAGCTCAAGAGCATAGAGGAAATCCTCGTCGGTATGATTTGCCTCTTCGTCTCCGAGAGCGAAAAGCTCCTCCTGCGCCTTAAAGCGTTCGCGCTGATCAATCGGGTCGTTAAGCTCCGAATAAGCGTTTGCCATCTCCCAGCCGTTCATAAAGAATTCAAAACGCTCAACATAGTCGGGATTTTCCGGCTTCTTTTTGGTGAGCGGAGATATTTCAATGGGATGATCCATAATAAACGTAGGCTGAATAAGGTGTTCCTCAACAAAAGCCTCGAAGAAGAGATTGAGTATATCGCCCTTTTTGTGGTGCGGCTCAAACTCAACATTGTGCTCCTTTGCGGCGGCTCTTGCCTCGTCAAGAGTCTTTATCTCATTAAAATCGACACCCGAATACTTCTTTACCGCGTCAAGCATAGTAAGACGCTCAAAGGGCTTGCCGAGATCCATCTCGATGCCGTTATATGTTATAACGGTAGTGCCGAGAACCTCTTTTGCAACATGGCGGTAAAGATTTTCGGTAAGATCCATCATACCGTGATAATCCGTATATGCCTGATAAAGCTCCATAAGAGTAAATTCGGGATTGTGGCGTGTGTCAAGTCCCTCATTACGGAAAACTCTGCCTATTTCATACACTCTCTCGAGTCCGCCGACTATAAGGCGTTTCAGATACAGCTCAAGAGAAATTCTGAGCTTAACATCCTCGTCGAGAGCATTGTAGTGAGTGACAAACGGCCTTGCCGCCGCGCCGCCCGCGTTTGCAACGAGCATGGGGGTTTCAACCTCCATAAAGCCCTCTGAATCAAGATAATTTCTGATACTGCTGATTATTCTTGAACGCTTTACAAACGTATCCTTTACGTCCTGATTCATAATAAGGTCGATATATCTCTGGCGGTAACGGGTATCGGTATTGGTAAGTCCGTGGAACTTTTCGGGAAGAACCTGAAGGCTCTTCGAAAGCAGTACCACCTGCGTTGCGTGAATCGAAATCTCGCCTGTTTTGGTTTTGAAAACAGTACCCTTGATATTTACTATATCGCCGATGTCCATTTTCTTAAAGGCTTTATATTCATCCTCGCCTATGCAGTCGCGGGCAACATACGACTGTATACTGCCCTTAAGATCCTGCACATTGCAAAATGACGCCTTACCCATAATACGCTTTGACATAAGTCTGCCGGCAACGGAAACCTCCTTGCCGTCAAGATCATCAAAATCAGCTTTAATATCCGCGCTGTGGTGAGTAACATCGCACTTTGTGATAACAAACGGGTCATTGCCCTCGGCTTGTAAATCACGAAGCTTCTGAACTCTTATCATATGCAGCTCGTCGAGGTTTTCATCGTTTGCATTGTTTACTTTCTTTACGTCTGCCATATCTTCACTTCCTGTCAAAAAAGGAGCGTAAGGGAACAAAGAGAGTCCCTTTTCGCCCCGTTAAATTTTTAATTATTTTGAAATTTCCTTAATGACGAATTTAAGAAGACCGATAGGTGCTTCAACCTCAACGGTCTCGCCGACCTTGTGGCCGATAAGGGATTTGCCTACGGGCGATTCGTCCGATATTTTACCCTCGTCGGGATCTGCCTGTGCAAAGCCGACTATTTTATATTGAAGTTCTGCGCCGGAATCGTTTGTGATAGTGACCTTTGAGCCTATATGAACAACCTCTGTTCCGAGAGCCTCCTCGTCAAAAACCTTTGCGTTTTTGATCATATGCTCAATTTCGTTTATGCGAGCCTCGAGCTTTGCCTGATCGCTCATTGCCTCATCGTACTCGCTGTTCTCCGACAAGTCGCCGAAGCTTCTCGCAACTTTAATTTTTTCCGCAGCTTCTTTTCTGCCGACGGTTTTTAATTCCTCGAGTTCTTTTTCAAGATCGCGAAGACCCTCTGCGGTCAATAAGGTTTCCTGCTGAGCCATACTAATTCACCATAGCCTTTCAAGTTTATAAATCGTACCGCAAATAAAATACGCGGCCGTTAAATTTTAGTATTACACGAATAAATATTGTATCAAAAGAGCAAAGATATGTCAAGTTTTTTAGGGCTCTCCGAAAATGTCGGAAAGCAGGTAAAACGAGCCGCACACAAGCAGCATATCGCCGTTTTTCACAAGACTCCTTGCCTTTTTGTAAGCGTCTTTCGGGTCTTTTACGGAAACAACGTCCCTACAAAAGCACTTGCCCTCACGAAGGAGCTCGGTTTCATCCTCGGCGCGCGGATTTGACGGCTTTGTAAACACCGCGGTTTTGCAATGCGGCAAAATTGCAGCAAGGTAATCCTTTGTGTCCTTATCAGCCATCATACCTATAAGAACGGTTATGTTTTTATCGCCCGCAAACCGCACAAGGACGTTTTCAAGCGCCGCGGCGCACTCCGGATTGTGGCCGCCGTCGAGCATAATGACAGGCGACCTTGATATTATCTCCATACGCGCATGAATAACCGTGCTCTCTATGCCTTTTTTTATAAGCTCATCGCTTATTCCGAGCGCTCTTGCCGCAGTTATAACGCCCACGGTATTTTCTACTTGATGCCTGCCGACAAGAGGTATTTTAACGGTAAGACCGTTATATGATATTTCCGTGCCGAAAATATCCTCGGACAGTATTTCGGCGGCGGAGACATCGCCGATTAAAAGCCGCCCGTTTTTCTCTTTTACCGTATCTTTTATGACGGAAAGCGCCTTTTCGTTTTGCTCACTCGTTGTAATTACCGTTCCGCCGTTTTTTATTATGCCGCATTTTTCCGCGGCTATTTTTTCAACGGTGTCGCCGAGTATTTTCGTATGGTCAAGCGATATTGAAGTGATTACCGCGGCCTTCGGGCAGGGAATTATGTTTGTGCTGTCATATCTTCCGCCGAGACCCACTTCAAGCACGACCGCGTCGCACTTTTGCTCATAAAAGTAAAGCATTGCCGCGGCTGTTATCGCCTCAAATTCCGTCGGCTCCGTTCCCTTTGCCGACAGCCTGTCACAGGCATTTTTCACTTTTTCGACAACGAGTGAGAGGTCATCATGCGGAATGTTTTTATTGTTTATCTGTATTCTCTCGCAAAAATCAAATACATACGGCGAAGTAAAAAGCCCCGTTTTTTTGCCTGCGGCGCAAAGTATGCTGCTCAGCATCGTAGATGTGGTGCCCTTACCGTTTGTGCCGGCAACATGAACGAATTCGAGCTTTTCCTGAGGATTCCCGAGCTCATTCAGCAACGCGGATATTCTCCGGAGCCCTAAATTCATACCGAATTTCAGAAGCGAATGTATATATTTTACCGAGTCCTTGTAATTCATAATTTTCCTTTACAAAACACAGACCCACCGCGCAAATGCACAGCGGGTCGGAATACGCTGAAATTTTAAGCCTGCTCTTTTACCTGCTCATCTTCCTTTTTCGCGCTCTTTTTATTCTGCGCGGTACCCTCTGAGCCTCTGAACACAACGAATTTATCAAAAAGATATTCCGTTACCATATTAACTATCATCGTGATACCCAAAACGATATAGTTTACAGCCGTAAGTGAGGCAAATTTCGCCGTGAAATAATTGCCCAAAACGGTAGAGACCGGTGTGAATACAAGATAATAGCCGAAAACCTTGAGCATTGCAATCGGAACATTATTTGCCGATTTAAAGGTAAACTTGCGGTTAAACGTGAAATTCCAAACAACAGAAAGAATAAGCGCGATAAGATACATGGGGCCGTATTCGTTTTCCATTATTTTGGCAAACGTCGCATTGCTTTGCATTAAGCCTTGGAAGAACGAGAGCTTTATCAAAACCTCACTCATAAGAGTGAAGCTGCCTATTTGAATCAGTCCCGCAGAACAGGAAAAAGCAACAAATTTTAAAAATTGGCCTATATTCTTATTATCTTTTTTATTTTCGCTCATACGTTCAACTCCTTTTCGCATAACAATGAGCACCGCTACCTGTATTGTTCATTATTTTATCACGCTTCCGGGCGGTTTTCAAGGTATTTGACGCCGTATTTACAAGAAAGATTAAATATGTTAAAATCATACCGCAAATTGTAATTGAGGGGTTTATTATGCAAGTTGATATATATGATTTTGACCACACGCTTTTTCCCATGGACAGCGGCTCGCGCTTTTTCGGCTACTGTATGCTGCACTACCCGTGGATACTCGTTTTTGCACCGTTCCAAATAATTATGGCTCTTTTGCTGGTCACCAAAATAATCAGCTTTACCACATTCAAAAAATATTTTTTCTGCTTTGTGATGCTCGTTCCGCTAAACAAAGCCGTTAACAAGTTTTGGGATAAACACGAAAAAGAGGTATTTCCCTGGTTTAAGGAGAGAAAGCGATACGCCGTTGTAATAAGCGCAAGCCCCGATTTTTTACTGTGCGAAATCCAAAGGCGGCTCAAATTTGAAACGCTTATATGTACAAAGCACAACCCCAAAACCGGTGCCATTATAGGGCTTAACTGCCGCGACGAGGAAAAGGTAAGACGCTTCAGGGAGCTTTTCCCCGATGCCGAGGTAACAGACGTATATTCCGACAGCCTGCGCCATGACCGTCCCATATTTTCGCTCGGAAAGCGCTGCTTCCATATAGTTAAGGGTGAGCGCCGCGAGTTTAACTACGATAGCGTTTACGGCAGCAAAAAATAAATAAAGTGTTTTATAAAAACCAAGGAGCTGTAAAAAACGGAAGTTTTTTACGGCTCCTTTTTGCAGTATATTGTTCAGTATTCTATGCCTCGGCGAGCTTTTACGCCCTTTTCGTAAGGATGCCGAACGGCGGTAAACTCCGTAACGTAATCGGCAGCGTCCGCTATATCGTCGCTCTTTGCGTGGCCCGTCACTATAATTTCAAGCCTGTCGCGGCAGCTTTTGATACAGCTCAAAAAAAGCTCACGGTCAATAAATCCGCCCGTGTATGCGTCGAGTGCTTCGTCGAGGATTATCATATCACAATCATTTTCGCGCTCAAAAACAGAGCGAAAAAACTTCGTGTAATCCTCAAAAATCTCTTTTTTTCGCATATCGGTCATATTCTCAAACAGCTTGTAGTCGCTTTTCGGCAAGAGCACCGTAATACCCGGAATGTCTCGCAGCACTTTTATTTCGCCCGATTTACCGTCCTTAAAAAACTGTGCGAATATAACCCTCATTCCGTTGCCCGCGGCTCTTACGGCCGCGCCTGCCGCAGCGGAGGTTTTTCCTTTGCCGAAGCCGTAATACAGCTGTACCATTTATCTACCTGCCTTTATGCTTTAGGCTTTTATTATACAGAAAATCCATAAGAAAAGCAATATTCACGGTTACTCCACGGTGACGGATTTTGCGAGATTTCGCGGCTTATCAACATCACAGCCGCGAAGCACAGCCATATAATAAGCGAATATCTGAAGAGGTATTACATTGAGCGACGGTAAGAAATTACCGTCTGTTGACGGTACGCGTATAACCTCGTCGGCAAATTCCGAAACGGAGGCATGCTTATCTGTGACAAGTGCGATTACCGACGCACCGCGCGCCTTAACCTCTTTAATATTACCGAGAGTTTTTTCAAAAAGTTTATCCTGCGTCGCAACGGCAAACACGGGAGTCCCCTCTTCGATAAGAGATATGGTGCCGTGCTTAAGCTCACCGGCAGCATAGGCCTCCGAATGAATATACGATATTTCCTTGAGCTTTAACGAGCCTTCAAGAGAAATGGCGTAGTCAAGCCCCCTGCCGATAAAAAACACATCATCGGAGCTGACGTATTTATGGGCGAGCGTTTTAAGCTCGTCGGTAAGATTTAAAAGGTTTTCAATCTGCGACGGAAGACACATAAGCTCTTTTGTGAGCTCTTTTTCTCTTTCCTCGGAAAGAAGCCCTACAGCCTTTGAAAAACGAAGTGCAAGCAGATATACTACGGCAAGCTGTGCCGAAAAAGCCTTTGTTGTTGCAACGGCGATTTCGGGTCCCGCCATGGTATATATAACGTCGTCGCTCTCTCGTGCTATTGTGCTTGCGACCACATTTACTATCGAAATTACCTTTGCACCCTTGCTTTTAGCCTCACGCAGAGCCGCTAAGGTATCGGCGGTTTCACCGGATTGGCTTATAACTATGCAGATATCGCCCTTTTTGATTATCGGGTCGCGATAGCGAAATTCGCTTGCAAGGTCTGTTTCACAGGGAATACGCGCCATATCCTCAAATATATATTTTGCCGTCATACCTACATGCCATGCGCTGCCGCACGCCACTATATGAATCTTGCCGATATTCTTGATTTCTTCATCGGTAAGGGTGAGCTCGGGAATTGACACCCTGCCGTCCTTAATCCTCGGTGAAAGCGTATCGTGTATAGCCTTGGGCTGCTCGGCAATTTCCTTTTGCATAAAGTGCTCGTAGCCGCACTTTTCCGCAGCCTCAACGTCCCATGTTACGTGGTAAACGTCCTTTTTGACAACATTTTTGTTTGTATCATAAAGCGTCACATTGTCTTTTGTGAGAACCGCAATCTGATTGTCTTCAAGCAAATAGCAGTCTCTTGTATATTTTAAAACCGCGGGGATATCCGACGCAAGGAAATTCTCACCGTCGCCGAGCCCCACTATAAGCGGACTGTCTTTTCGTGCCGCTATAATTGTACCGGGCTTATCGTCCGCCAAAATCGCAACGGCATAAGAGCCGCGCACGGTCTTCATAACATTTACCATGGCGTCAAGCAAATCGCCCTTGTAGTAATAATCAAACAAATGCGCGAGCACCTCGGTATCCGTTTCGGAAACGAATACATAGCCGCCCTTTTGGAGCATAGTTTTAAGCTCAATATAATTCTCGATTATACCGTTGTGCACAAGCGTTATTCTGCCGTTTCCGCCCTTATGCGGATGTGCATTGACATCTGTCGGCGCACCGTGAGTGGCCCATCTTGTATGACCTATTCCGACCGTGCCGGAAAGACCGCCGACCTCTTCGAGCTTTTCCTCAAGATTTTTTATACGGCCCTTTGTCTTAACAACGTCTGTTTTGCCGTTTTCTGACACGGCAATGCCTGCCGAGTCATAACCTCTGTACTCGAGCTTTTTTAAACCGTCAATCAATATCGGAGAGGCACTATTCTCCCCTACATAACCAACAATTCCACACATATTAAATTTTTCCTTTTCAAAAAATAAAATTTGTGCCTTGCTTTCCCTTTGTACACGGTGCGTTGCCGCTCCGCCTTTGTGAAAAGCCTTTGATCCCCGCACTTATGGGACAAGAAGCATCCGCCGAAAACTTCGATAACTTCTTCCTCGTCACCTGTAAATTCGGCAAAGCCGATAGTGCGACATACAGGTCCGGCGCTAAAACTCTCTTGCGGAAAGTCCTTTAAAAAACAAAAAATCTCCTTTCGCTTTTTTGAGGGCGGCTCGCACAGCCGACGGCTCATTTGTTAAAGTATAATATGCCACGCGGCAAATGTCAACGGAAAATAATACTTTTATACCTTTTTTAAAACTTACACGGCGAATATTATTATGTTTAAAACTCCGGTTTTTACACATAATTTTAATAAAAGCTCGGAGGTAATCTATGGATATAAAAAGGTGCACCATTGACTCGCAGGATATTTTACGGCACGAAAACGCAAGAGCGTTTTTTGTTTGCCTTTTAAGCTTTGTGCTGTCGCTTTTGATCCTCGGCGCCGCTCTTTTCGGCGTGTATTCGCTCTATACTGTGAGCGGACTCGACAAGGAAAAATACAGCGTTCCCGTTCTCTCTTTACTATATGCCCTTTTTTCGTCGGAGGTTACCGTTTCTCTGTTTGCACTGTCCGCTGTTTCCTACAACCGCAAAAGATGGTTTTACCGCAACGCCTCGGAAAAAGCACCTGTATCATATCTTTTTGCCGGTGAAAAATTTTCGGTAAGGCTGAAGGTCTTTTATTTTTTCTTTTTCAAAAAGCTGATGACTGCACTGTGTCTTGTCGCAGCAGAAATACCGTTTTTGCTTTGCAGTCTTGTTTTTTACCGCGAGCTCTCCGAAAAAGGATTATACAAAACCGTATTTGCGGGAGCAGTCGCCCTCTGCTCTGTGCTGTTTTTGCTCGGACTGTACTTCGGCGCGGTTCTTTCGAAAACATTTTGGCTGTGCGAAAAGGTATACTTCAAAAACAAAAAATGCTCCGTAGCGCTTGCCGTAAACAAAAGCAAAAGCCTGACCGAGGGAAACCGGTTCAGGCTTGTAAATTATAATATAAGCTTTGCTTGGCGAATACTTTTCTGCATATTCTTAATTCCGCTGTTTTACACGGTGCCGTACATTTCACAGTCAAACGGATTGCTGTGCCGCGAATTTATCGGAAAGTACAGGCAAGGTGCCGCCTTCCCGGTGGTTTTTATGAAACTGCAAAAAACGTAGCCTCGAAATAAAACCTTCATTCGTTCTTCTTTGCCTTTTTACTGCCGAATGTGTCGGCAAGATAAATCATAAGAAGTATCAGCACGGCTATCGCGGTGGATTTAAGCCGTGTAAAGCCGTATTTTGCCTCAAGGCAGCCGGTCGCAAAGACGAGCCCCGCAAGAGCTAAAATATATACTATCAAAAGAACGGTTTTTAGAGCCGGCTTTTTTTCGGAATTAAGCGACATAAAATATACGGCGGTCGTGACCGCCAAGGCCGTTCCGAAATACACGACAGCAAACACAGTCATAAATATCAGCCTTTCGGATTATTCATAGTTCCAGCCGTGGGAAGCAAGCTCATCCAAGACCTCTTTATCCACATCATCGGCGGTACCTTTTGACACTATCTTGCAGGAATACACATTGACCTGAGGCGGATATGACTCCATAATCTCATTCGCGTGCTTTATTTTTATGAGATCGCCCGTGCGGACATCGGAAAACAAATCTTCGTCGTCCGAGGAATTTATCATAACCGTAGGAGAGCCGTTTAAAACTATAAGACAACTGCTTCCCGAAACCACGGCGCGCCCCGTGGAAGTAGGTTTAAAATTTCCGCACCCGTAAAGTAAGGTAAAAACAAGCAAAAGACTTAAAACCGTACATAAGGTCTTTTTCATATGTTATCTTCCCTCCGTGTTCGGTGAATTATGCACAGCGTCGTGTCTTTGCCGCCGCACATCTATTATAATTTTACTTCTTTTCTCCGCTAAATACAATTCGCCGAAAGTATAATAAAACACCTTCAAATTTGTCGGAAATAACAATTTCGAATACCGATAAACCGAAATCGGTGATTTTGAGCCGTCATATGAAACTGACCGCAGAGCCGATATAAAATAAAAATCGACAAATCTCTTACGAGACTTGTCGATTTTTGGCTGTGGGGTACAGAAAAGATGTTTTTATGTTTTTTGTGGATAGAGTTGAACTCTCGGAATTTTTAATGAAATCGTTC
>ENA-OQEY01001011-OQEY01001011.1-human-gut-metagenome-genome-assembly--contig:-NODE-1011-length-13302-cov-4.140870_pt1 | contig 13302 bp, 11 predicted proteins | sample MGYA00242801_ERZ504647 | MGnify/ENA primary metagenome ERZ504647 (study PRJEB26092, sample SAMD00036204) | human gut metagenome | host: Homo sapiens | study: EMG produced TPA metagenomics assembly of... | reverse complement strand
TGAAGATGTGCCCCAAGAAGGGCTCTCCCACGAGGACGCCATGAAAAATGCACCGGAAGAACATGATGGCGGCTTTAAGGTACCCCGCGTCATCGAATAAGAGGAGGAAGCACTGTGACGTTATATAATGAAACTGTTCACGATCTCCATGAGAAGCTGACCAAAAAAGAAATCAGCTCCGTGGAACTGACCGAAAAAGTCTTTGACCGCATTGACAAAGTCGAAGACAGTGTCAAGGCATACATTACCTTGGATAAAGAAGGGGCCCTGAAGAAAGCTCGCGAAGTCGACCAGAAGATTGCCGCGGGTGAGGCCATAAAGCCGCTGACGGGGATTCCCGGCGCCATCAAGGACAATATCAGCCTCAAAGGTATGCGCCTGACGTGTGCTTCAAAGATCCTGGAAAACTTCCAGCCCGTCTACGATGCCCACGTCATTGAAAATCTCCGTAGGGATGATACGGTCTTTATCGGTAAGACCAACATGGATGAATTTGCCATGGGTTCCACGACGGAAACAAGTTATTTCAAGGCCACGTCGAACCCTTGGGATCTTACCCGCGTACCGGGCGGTTCTTCCGGCGGCAGTGCCGCTGCTATCGCAGCCGGCGAAGCTATTTGGTCCCTGGGCAGTGATACGGGCGGATCCATCCGTCAGCCTGCTTCCTTTAATGGCTGTGTCGGAATCAAACCGACCTATGGCCGTGTCTCCCGTTATGGCTGCATTGCCTTTGCTTCTTCCCTTGACCAGATTGGGCCCATCACGAAGGATGTGACCGATGCGGCGATTGTCCTCAACACAATCTGCGGCGTAGACGCCCATGATTCGACTAGTGCAAATGTCCCTGTGCCCGACTTCACGAAAGCCTTGAAACAGGACGTAAAGGACATGGTCATCGGCCTTCCGAAGGAGTTTTTTGGTAAGGGGACCGATCCCAAAGTCGCTGAACAGATCAAATTGACGGCGAAAAAATATGAGGAGCTGGGCGCAAAAGTCGTCGAAGTTTCCCTGCCTCATACGGAATATGCCGTCATTACGTACTACATCATCGCACCGGCAGAAGCGTCGGCCAATCTTGGCCGTTTTGACGGTGTTCGTTACGGCTTCCGTGACCTTTCTGCCAAATCGGCCCCGGAAATGATGGCCGCCACCCGTACGGAAGGCTTTGGCGAGGAAGTGCGCCGCCGCATCATGCTTGGGACCTACGTCTTAAGCTCTGGTTATTACGACGCTTACTACAACAAAGCCATGCAGGTCCGTACCCTCATCCGTCAGGACTACCAGAAGGCCTTTGAGACCTGTGACCTCCTGCTTACCCCGACGAGCCCGGTCGTGGCCTACTCACTCGATGCCAAGATGGATCCCCTGACGGTCTATATGCTTGATGTGACGACCATTCCTGTCAACATGGCCGGCCTGCCCGGTATGTCCATCCCCTGCGGATTTGTGGATGGCATGCCCGTTGGTGCCCAGCTCATCGGCAAACCGCTTGGCGAGGAAACCCTGCTGCGCGCCGCTTACACCTTTGAACAGGCTACGGAATTCCACAAAGCCGTGGCGCCCCTGGGAGGTAAGAAATAATGACTGAATATACTACTGTAATTGGTCTTGAAGTCCATGCCGAACTAAAGACGAAGACCAAAGCTTTCTGCTCCTGCTCCACTGCCTTTGGCAGCGAACCGAACACCCATGTCTGCCCTGTCTGCCTTGGTATGCCTGGCGCCCTGCCGGTCATGAACAAGCAAATGGTTGAATTTGCCCTGCGGTTTGCCCTGGCTGTCAATTGTGATATCCAGCACTACAGCAAGTTTGACCGGAAAAACTATTACTATCCAGATCTTGCCAAAGCCTACCAGATTTCCCAGTTCTATCAGCCTATCGCCTTGGGCGGTCATGTTGATGTCAACGTAAATGGTGAAACCAAGCGCATTGGCATTACGAGAATTCATATGGAAGAAGATGCTGGTAAGCTCGTCCATTCCGGTGCCACCATTTCAACGAGCGACTCTTCCGCCGTTGACTATAACCGTGCCGGTGTGCCCCTTATCGAAATCGTTTCCGAACCGGATATGAGAAGTGCGGCAGAAGCCCGTGCTTATATGGAAAAACTCCGTTCCTACCTGCAGTACACGGAAGTCTGCGATGGAAAAATGGAAGAAGGATCCATGCGCTGCGATGCCAATATCTCCATCATGCCTGTAGGCAGCAAGGAATATGGCACCCGTGCAGAAATCAAGAACCTGAACTCCTTCAAAGCCTTGGAACGGGCCATTGAGTATGAAGTCCAGCGTCAGAAAGAGATACTCGAAGACGGCGGGCACGTCGTCCAGGAAACCCGTACGTGGGATGATGCCCAGGGCATGACCTTCTCCATGCGTTCCAAGGAAGAGGCTCATGACTATCGCTATTTCCCGGAACCGGATCTTGCGCCCATCATCATTGATGACGCGTGGATCGAAAAGGCCAAGAGCGAACTGCCTGAACTCCCTGATGCGAAGAAAGACCGCCTCATGAAGGAAAAAGGCCTCGATGAATACAATGCTGAACTCATTGTATCGGACAAGAAATTTGCCGCTTACTTTGATGAAGCCGCTAAATCAACGGAAGACGCCAAGAGTGTCGCCAACTGGATGCTCGGTGACGTATCGGCTTATCTTAATGCCAATAGCGTGACCATTGGCGAATTCCCCGTTTACCCGACCCATCTTGGGGAAATGGTCAACCTCATCAATAAAGGCGTCCTTTCGAGCAAGCTTGCCAAGAAAGTCTTTGCGGAAATGCTCAAGACCGACAAAGCTCCGGCTGCCCTTGTTAAGGAACTGGGCCTTGAACAGGTGAGCGACGCTGGCGCTATCCAAGCCATGGTCGACGAAGTCCTTGCTGCCAATCCGCAGTCTGTTGCGGATATCAAAGCGGGTAAGGATAAAGCCATTGGCTTCCTTGTAGGACAGATCATGAAAAAATCCCGCGGCAAAGCCAACCCGGGCATGGTCAACCAGATGATCAAGAAGAGCATTCTCGGCTAAGAAAAATGAAAGGAACGGCATCCCAAGCAATTGGGATGCCGTTTTTGTATTTTTGCGATGGACAGTCTCAAATGTATTGCCTTTTGAGAGGTGAAAAAGACCAAACGCACGGCCCGAAACCGTTACTTCTTCGAAGGGTGGGAATCAAACTTAATTTGGCTTCAAACAAGTTTCTCGGACTTCTGTTATCGCTCCAAAGGCACCCTTCGAACTCCGGGCGAATGGTCCCTCACTACCGTTCGTATGAAAAGGTCGCTGTGCGGTCTCATCCACTGCCAAGACGGGGAAATGGCAATGGAACGACTTATGGCCCTCCTGCGATACGTCATGAATCCATTGCCTTAGAAAAATCTTTTCTAAAGCAATGGGCTCAAGTTCTACATCAATTCGGAGCGGTTCTTGCTTTGAATAAAAATCAACCATGCGTCGTCAGGTATACCCCTACAAAAATCACACTGGCTCCGACAATCTGGAGCGGTCCGATGGGATCTGCAAAAATGAGATACCCGGCAACCATTCCCATGACGGGCGTGAAATTCAAAAAGACGGAACTGACGCTGGGACCGACATTCTTGACGCCAATGTTCCAAAAGACATTGGCGGCAATCCCGCCGAAAAGGGTGATATAAAGATAGGAAAGAAAGGGAACAGGCGGCAAGGGAGAAAGGACAAGGGTGTTTGAAAAAATCCCATAAATAGCGGTTCCGGCTGTCCCGCAGAGACTGCACCAGCCAAGGGCCGTAAGGACGTCCATGTGGCCTGTCAGCTTTCGTGAGGCCAGGCTGTAAAAGGCCCAGGCAAGCTGGGATGCAATACAGAAGACGTCGCCTACATTGAAGCTCATGGTGCGGATTATGTCAAAATTCCCTTTGGTAATGACTGCAAGGACGCCGCTAAAGGAGAGCAGGATGCCCAGCCACTGTTTCTTGGAAAAGGCTTCGTGAAGGAGCAGGTAGGCGCAGACCGACGTAATGGCAGGTGTCGTCGCCGTAATCAGGGTGCTGTTTGTCACCGTCGTGAACTGGAGACCGTGGAACTGGAGCACGGAATTGAGCATCTGTCCATTGATTCCCATAAAAACAATCCACGGCCAATCTGTCTTGCGGGGGAGAAGCTTTGCCATGTCCCGACCGAGACGGAAGTATTGGTAAAAGAGGATGACCATGCCGACGACGAGGAACCGGAAGGTCGTAATGGTTGCTGGCGTCCAATAAGGGAGCAGCCATTTGAGCGTAATGGGCTGGAATCCCCACAAAAGCCCGATGAGGGACAAGAGGATATATGTTGCCTTCGTGCTGATGATCATCGCCCCCTTTAGTATCATAGATGCATTATATCATAGAAGGCGTCAAAAAAAACGGATGGGGCCATTTATCTTTTCGCTAAGCTGGCGGCAGCGTGAATCGGTTCCATTCATTGAAAAACATGAAGAGAAAGCCCAAAATGGCTTGACTTTTCCCTTTTCATATAGTAAATTTATAGGGCTGAAGCTAATTTTAGCACTACCGCCCGGAGAGGTTCCGAAAACTCCGGAAGGAGTACCGTATTCGGCGAGTCTTGGAATGAGGGAGGTGCATCTGAATGTACGCTATTATCCGTACTGGTGGTAAACAGTATCGTGTCAGCGAAGGGGATGTCCTGGAAGTTGAAAAACTGAACGTCCAGGAAGGCGACGAAGTCGTTTTCGATGACGTCCTGACCGTTGTAAGCGATGGGGATGTCAAGGTTGGCAAACCGACTGTAGAAGGCGCTAAAGTCACTGCAAAGGTTGCTGCTCAAGGCAAAGCTGATAAGATCTTTGTTTTCAAATACAAAGCAAAGAGCAACTATCGCAAACGCCAGGGTCATCGTCAGCCCTTCACCCGCGTTGAAATTACTTCTATCGAAGCATAAGCCATGATCAAAGTCGATATTTACGAAGATGATCAAGGAAAGATCAGGGAGTACCGTGTATCCGGTCATGCCGATTCGAATCCCGAGGGATTCGATGAAGTGTGTGCCATGGTTTCCCTCACAACCCAGGTCCCGGTACTTGGGATGGAGCAGGTCCTTTCCCGTACGCTGGATTACAGCGTCGATGAAGAAGACGGATTGCTCTGTGTCAGACTGGTCGATGCGCCCGATGATAAAACCGAAGTCCTCCTGCGGACCATGGTCCTGGGACTGAAGGGCATCCAAAAGGCATATTCCGACTATCTGGCTATCGAGGAACACAGGAGGTGAGTTTAGTGTTCGAATTAATCCTGCAATTACACGCTCATAAAAAAGGTTCTGGTTCCACTCACAACGGTCGTGACTCCAACGCTCAGCGTCTGGGCACGAAAGCTCATGATGGTCAGTTTGTAACGGCTGGTTCCATCATTGTCCGTCAGCGTGGTACCCGTTTCCATATGGGGAAAAACGTTGGGATGGGTAAGGATTACACCATTTTCGCAAAAGTTGACGGTAAAGTCGCTTTTGAAAGATGGGGTAAGGATCGCCGCATCATCAGCATCGTTCCTGTTGAGGCGGAAGCTTAATTCCAAAATAAAAAGACTGCTGCTTAGGCGGCAGTCTTTTTTTATTCTTGGGAATGTTGGGCGCCTGAAGCGGAACATTTGATAAGGGAATACCGATGGCGTCAAAGAAAGTTTCTAGTGTTCCCCATGAAGAAGTGCAGCTGCGGCTTCCTTGCTTCCGGACTTACTGGCACGAGCGTACCAATAACGGGCTTTTGAAAGATTCCTTGCCGTGCCTTCCCCCTTTTCATAGAGGCGTCCCAAGGCAAGCTGACTGGGGGCTGAAACATGGTCGCTGCGGTATGCGGACTGCAGGTAAAGGTCCATGGCTTTTTGTATGTCTTGAGGAACGCCTTTGCCTTTTTCGTAAAGCGTACCCAATAGATAAGTAGCAGTCACATCTCCTCTAAGGGAGGCTGCTTGGTACCAATGGGCGGCTAACTGGGCATCAGGAGCCACACCATCTCCATTTTCAAAGCAAAGACCGATATATCGTCCTGCCTTCATGTCGCCTCGGTCAAAGGCAATTTGTAAAATCTTGAGTGCGCTTTCATAATGCCCCTCGGTGTATAAGCGGATTCCCTCTTTTAAGAAGAGACGACCTGAAAGGGAATGTGTGGCTGTTTTTTCATAAGCTGGATGAATTATGATTCCTTCCGTTTTCGTCTTAGCCTGAGCTGGAGCAAGAGGCAGTAAGAAAAGGCAGGAAAGCAGAAAGGATCCTGCCATGGCAGCAAATTTCATAGGAATGCCTTCTTTCGTAAATCATTGATTGCGGTCATTATAGCATATAAATCTAGTATGAATCATGAATTTTCGATAAGTTGATTTTACTTTCTACTAATATGACGCGATTCGATGATTTACTAGATATTTATGATATAATATAAAATATAGATAGAGAAATAAAAATAATTAGCATTAAATATACTGATTTACTGGGAAAAGGGGATGCGGAGTTGATGAAACCTACGTATTGTTCTTGCCGGAGCATACTTGCTTTTTTTGTTTTATTGAGCCTTCAGACGGGAATCACCCATGCGGAAACCCATACGTACGGTACCATTGCGGGTCCGGATCATGTCAGCGCGACTGATGATGGTGACATCACGGCCGAAGGTATCAATGGCTGGCATTGGAAATGGACAGATCCCGCGACAGGCGAAGTTTATGAAAATACGTACACAGGAGACTTGCTTGTCGGCAACCGCACGGGAACGGATACGGTTACTATCCAAAAGGGAAAATGTTCTTCGCTTGCCGCTCGTAAGGAGACGTCGGGCATATATTTTTACTCAGCCCAAAAATCGGGCTGATTTGATGGAGTACGTGAGGCCATTGCTTAAAAAAGATTTTGTGGAAACAATGGCCTCATGGCCTATCGTACGATGGACAGTCCCACGTTTTGGGATAGCTTACGCCTGGGCGTTTCCTTTCCTACCCATGTGTCGTCACTTCCAGCGCCTAGCTTATCAAAGCGGAAGCTTTTTGCAATCTTCAGTCCATATGGGCCCATCTACTTTGTCGCCCGCGCGCCCAACCTCCTAGACGTACCGGCCTCTGGCCGCAAGGAAACTCCCGCGTCGCTGCGCTAGCGGACTGCTGGCGTCTCAGGTCTGTCGTCGGTGGAAGCGGGGGCTCCTCGCATCTGGATTCATCTGAACCGAATTCGCAAAAAGCAATTGGAGGAAAAGACCGGAAGGGAAAAGATTGTAAGGCAAAAAACGTAAGAGAAGCCCAAAACCGAACGTAGACGTAGGTTCGGTTTTGGGCTTTTATCTTCTGTTCGGCTTTTGTAAGAGGTGGGTCCTTTGAAATAGAAAGATAACAATGGCGCTTGGAACGACTCGCGTCCCCTCTTTCCCCTTTGAACTTGCTGCAACGCATCGATCTGCCTTTGCCAAGGCGGTAAGCGCATCGCTGCCTTAGAAAAGCGAAGTGGGACATCGTGCAGGGCGGGTAAGTGAGTCGCCGAATTTTTCGTTTTCTCTTATGCTGAAAAATTCGTGCAGAAAGCTTACTCAGAGGGCAGCAACGATAGGAGCAGTCGGAGTTTCCTCTGCCGGAAAGGCCGGTCTTCTGATGTGAAACAGCAGAAAGCGAGTCCTTTTATCCCTTACAGCCGCACCCGTATAAATCCATTGCGTCTGCGGAGGCAAAGGAACTGTTTTCGTGTACGACAGGGCCGCTGATAAAATTGATTAACACTCATGTTGTGTGGAAATTTCCATAAGCATTTATCAACATAATTTTCCCGTTTTGGTGATGGATGAGAAGCGGCGCTTCGTCTCCTTGCAGGCGGTAGTGAGGAAGATTCGCCCGAGTCCCAAGCCCGCTTTGGAGCAGCCGCGGAAGGGCGGAGGGACATGTTTCCGGGCGACCCCTCCAGTAGGGAGGCTTGGGGCGGCGCACCATGGTCTTTCCTCCATCTTTCACAAAAATATTTTTCTTTAAAACTCCTTGCAATAACCTAAAATACATGGTACAATATCAGTCCATGAAATTTTATTTACTAGCAGGATTATAAGGTTTCGCGAGTGCTCAGTGGTTGGACATCGCGTTCCGATCGTTTGGTTGAGAGGAGCACGAAATGCTGACTGAGGGAACTTGGTTTTTACAAGGCTAATCAAAGATTCATTTTGATTGTGGGCCTTGTTTTTTTGTGTTAAAAAACCTGCAGGATGTAAAGGAGTGAGAACCCATATGTTGTTCAAGCCGGTTCATAATGGCAACCGTAAAAGGTACAGCTATGCCAGAATCAAAGAAGTCCTGAAGATGCCGCATCTGATTGACTTGCAGAGAAAATCCTATGAGTGGTTCATCAGGGAAGGACTTCATGACGCGTTCCAGGACGTATCGCCTATCAAGGATGCTACAAACAGCCTGGAACTGAGTTTCGAGAATTTTACCATCGGCGATCCGAAGTATGATATCGAAACTTGCAAGGAAAAAGATGCAACCTATGCGGCTCCTTTGAACGTAGACGTCCGTCTGCTTTATAAAGATACGGGCGAAATCAAGGAATCGACTGTCTTTATGGGCGATTTCCCCCTTATGACCGATACGGGGACCTTCGTCATCAATGGGGCAGAACGTGTCATTGTCAGTCAGCTTGTCCGCAGCCCTGGCGTCTATTATGCCAAGGACATGGATCCAATGGGTAAGTTCCTCTACGGGACCACAGTCATCCCGAACCGCGGGGCCTGGATTGAATATGAGACCGACCTTAACAGCATCATCTATGCCCGTGTGGACCGGACGCGCAAACTGTCTGCTACGGCCCTCCTGCGTGTCATGGGTCTGCCGACAAATGATGATATCATCAGCGTCTTTGGTGAGCATCCTTACCTGGTTGCTACCCTTGCCAAGGACACAACGAAAAATGAAGATGATGCCCTTCTGGAAATCTATCGGAAGCTGCGTCCGGGTGAACCTGCTAACCTTGAAAACGCTGAACAGCTCATCTATAACCTTTTCTCCGATAATCGCCGCTATGATCTGGCAAATGTCGGTCGTTACAAAATCAATAAGAAATTGGGCTGGCGTCATCGTCTTCATGGCAAGACCCTTGCTGAAGACCTGTGCGCTGAAAACCCCGATGGCACGAAAGGTGCCGTGGTCCTTCCTGCAGGGACGAAGATTGGCGATGCCGAAATCGATACCATCGAAAAGAGCGGTATCTTTGCCGATGAGGGCTATGCCATCGTCTATGTCAAGTTCCAGGAACATGCAGAACGCATGATTGTAACGAAGGATATTGAAGCGTCCGTACGCACCATCACGCCGGCTGATGTCATTGCTTCCTTTGGCTATCTCCTGAATGTCATTGATGGTATGGAAGGCAAGGATGATATCGACCATCTGGGCAACCGTCGTGTCCGCTGCGTTGGCGAACTCCTGCAGAACCAGTTCCGCATTGGACTGTCCCGTATGGAACGCGTCATCCGTGAACGCATGACCATCCAGGATGCTGACGTCATCACCCCGCAGGCCCTTATCAACATTCGTCCGGTCGTAGCGGCTGTGAAGGAATTTTTCGGCAGCAGCCAGCTGTCCCAGTTCATGGACCAAAACAACCCGCTTGCCGAACGTACGCATAAACGCCGTCTGTCCGCCTTGGGACCTGGCGGTCTTTCCCGTGAACGTGCCGGCTATGAAGTCCGTGACGTCCATCCTTCCCATTATGGCCGTATGTGCCCAATTGAGACCCCTGAAGGTCCGAATATCGGGCTCATCGGTTCCCTGGCTGCCTATGGCGTGATCAACCGGTATGGTTTCATTGAGACCCCATATCGCAAGGTCGATAAAGTCAATAAGCGTGTTACCGATGAAATCGTCTATCTGACCGCTGACGAAGAAGATAACTATGTTGTTGCCCAGGCCAACGAACCGCTGACCGAAGACAACCATTTTGTGAATACCCACGTCACCTGCCGCGATAAGAACGAAGTCCTTGCGATTCCGCCGGAACGTGTTGACTTCATGGACGTTTCGCCAAAACAGGTTATGTCCATTGCAGCTGCCCTGATTCCTTTCCTTGAAAACGACGACGCCAACCGTGCCCTCATGGGTGCGAACATGCAGCGTCAGGCTGTACCTCTGCTCAATCCGAAGGCGCCAGTCGTTGGTACGGGGATGGAATATAAGATCGCTGTTGACTCCGGTGTCTGCATCCTTGCAAAGCACGCTGGTACGGTCAAGTATGTCAGTGGTGACAAGATCCTCATCACTCGTGATGATGGAAAAGGCATCGATGAATACAATGTCCTGAAATTCAAACGTTCCAACCAGAGTACCTGTGTCAACCAGCGCCCCATTGTCTTTAAGGGCGATAAGGTCGAAGAAGGTCAGGTCCTTGCTGATGGACCGGCAACAGATCACGGCGAGCTTGCCCTTGGCCGCAACGCCATTGCTGCCTATATGCCTTGGGAAGGCTACAACTACGAAGACGCCGTCCTCCTCAGCGAAGACCTCGTCAAGGAAGATGTCTTTACCTCCATCCATATAGAAGAATATAACTGCGATGCCCGCGATACGAAACTGGGACCGGAAGAGATTACCCGCGATATCCCGAACGTTTCTGAAGATGCCCTGAAGGACCTCGACGAAGACGGAATCATTCGTGTCGGTGCTGAAGTCCGTCCTGGCGATATCCTCGTCGGCAAAGTCACGCCGAAAGGGGAAACGGAACTTTCTGCTGAAGAGCGCCTCATCCGTGCCATCTTTGCTGAAAAGGCACGGGAAGTCCGTGACAGCTCCCTCCGTGTTCCTCATGGGGAATTCGGGATCATTATTTCCGTCAAGGTCTTTACCCGTGAAAACGGCGATGAACTGCCGCCTGGCGTCAATAAGCAGGTTCGTGTCAGCATCGTTCAAAAACGTAAAATCGGCGAAGGCGATAAGATGGCAGGCCGTCACGGGAACAAAGGTGTTGTTTCCCGCATCCTGCCGCGCGAAGATATGCCGTTCCTGCCTAATGGCGAACCGGTCCAGATCGTACTGAACCCCTTGGGCGTACCGAGCCGTATGAATATTGGGCAGATTCTTGAAGCCCATCTGGGCTGGGCGGCAACCGCGCTGGGCATGCGTATTGACAACCATGACCCCAACGTCGAAGCAGACCTGCGCAAAGCGGGCTATGATTTCGATGAACTGGGCATGCCAGAAACGGTGGATGGCGCTGTTCCTGTCGCGGTCCCGGTCTTTGACTCGGCTCGCCAGGATGATATGGCCCGTACCCTCGAAGCGGCTGGCGTCGATCCCAGCGGCAAGACAGTCCTTTATGATGGCCGTACCGGGGAACCGTTTGATAACCCTGTTACCGTTGGCTGCATCTACTACCTCAAGCTTCACCATCTGGTTGCTGATAAGATCCATGCCCGTTCTACCGGTCCGTACTCCCTGGTTACCCAGCAGCCGCTTGGTGGTAAGGCGCAGTTCGGTGGGCAGCGTTTCGGTGAAATGGAAGTGTGGGCCCTCGAGGCTTATGGCGCTGCCTATACCCTCCAGGAAATCCTGACCGTGAAGTCTGACGATGTTGTCGGACGTGTAAAGGCTTATGAATCCATCGTCAAGGGTGAAAATATCCCTGAACCGGGTGTCCCTGAATCTTTCAAGGTCCTTGTCAAGGAAATGCAGGCAATCGGTCTTGATGTAAGCGTCCTCGATGAAGATGATGAGGAAATCGATCTTGATGATGAGGATGAAGATATTGGAATGGGCGATATTGCCCGCGAGCTTGACATGGATATGTCCGGCAAGGTCTCCACGGCTGCCAACACCGGGGAACAAGCCCAAAACCGCGCCAATAGCGACGAAGAAGTGAGCCCCGATGAAGACCAGACGGAAGACAGCGATTTTGATGTCATTGCCGATATCGGCAACATGGGAATGGATGATTCCCAAGGCGATGACAACGGCTCTGATGAAGAGTAGGAAGGAGTGAGTGCTCTTGTTGGACGTAAATAAATTTCATTCTATGAGAATCGGCCTGGCTTCCCCGGAAAAGATCCGTTCCTGGTCCCACGGCGAAGTCACGAAGCCGGAAACGATTAACTATAGAACGCTGAAACCAGAACGGGACGGCCTTTTCTGCGAACGCATCTTTGGCCCGACCAAGGACTGGGAATGCCACTGCGGTAAGTACAAACGCATCCGCTATAAAGGTGTGGTCTGCGACAAGTGCGGCGTCGAAGTCACGCGGGCAAAAGTCCGTCGTGACCGCATGGGCTCCATTGAGCTTGCTGCTCCTGTCTCCCACATCTGGTATTTCAAGGGGATTCCCTGCCGCATGGGCGCCATCCTTGACATTGGTCAGCGCGCCCTTGAAAAGGTCCTCTATTTTGCAAGCTACATCGTCCTTGATCCGGGCGATACGAACCTGACAAAAAAGCAGCTCCTCACAGAAGCCGAATACCAGGAAAAACTGGATGAATTCGGGGATACTTTCCGCGTCGGCATTGGTGCCGAAGCCATCAAGGAACTGCTCCACGAAATCAATGTGGAAGAACTGACGAAGGAACTGCGGGCAGCACTCAAGACGGAGACGAGCCTCCAGAAAAAACGCAACATCGTGCGCCGTCTCGATGTCTGTGAAGCCTTCCTCAAGAGCGGCAACAAGCCAGAATGGATGATCATGGATGTCATTCCGGTCATTCCGCCGGATTTGCGTCCGATGGTTCAGCTCGATGGCGGCCGTTTTGCTACAAGCGACCTGAACGACCTCTATCGCCGTGTCATCAACCGTAACAATCGTTTGAAACGCCTTCAGGAACTGCAGGCTCCGGACATCATCGTCCGGAACGAAAAACGGATGCTCCAGGAAGCTGTCGATGCCCTTATCGATAACGGCCGCCGCGGCCGCGCCGTAACGGGCCCTGGCACGCGCCCCTTAAAGAGCCTTTCTGATATGCTCAAAGGGAAGCAGGGCCGTTTCCGTCAGAACCTTTTGGGTAAACGTGTCGACTACTCCGGTCGAAGCGTTATTGTCGTTGGTCCTGAAATGAAGATGCATCAGTGCGGCCTGCCGAAAGAAATGGCCCTTGAACTCTTCAAACCGTTCATCATGAAACGCCTTGTCGAAAACGGTACGGCAACGAACATCAAGAGCGCAAAGAGAATGGTCGAACGCGCGACGGATGCCGTTTGGGATGTCCTGGAAGAAGTCATCAAGGAACACCCTGTCATGCTGAACCGTGCCCCGACGCTGCACCGTCTGGGCATCCAGGCTTTTGAGCCGATTCTGTCCGAAGGTCGCGCCATTAAACTTCATCCGCTCG
>ENA-OQEY01000997-OQEY01000997.1-human-gut-metagenome-genome-assembly--contig:-NODE-997-length-13430-cov-12.961057_pt1 | contig 13430 bp, 14 predicted proteins | sample MGYA00242801_ERZ504647 | MGnify/ENA primary metagenome ERZ504647 (study PRJEB26092, sample SAMD00036204) | human gut metagenome | host: Homo sapiens | study: EMG produced TPA metagenomics assembly of... | reverse complement strand
ATCTGGCTTCCATCGTAGGAACAGTGACCTCATGGGAAGGCGACGGATGAAGACAAATGGAGACGAGAAGGAGACTCACTTGGCCGAAACTACTGCTACCTATGCTCTGGGAGTCTTCTGTCAGCTCGTAAACCCTTATATATCTGGCGTAGACCACCACAAAAAGGGATTTATGAAGGATTTCTTCGACGCTGTATTAGAGGGCGACATTTTAAGTAATCCACCTTCCCGGCATCATCGAACCCGCAGACCTGGGAAAACCACGATTACCGCTGGGGGTCTGGGCTGGAATCAACGAAACTGACCTGACTCGCTTCTATAACGGGAGCAAGAAAATCCCTTCATGGAAAGCCACCGAGTTCTATCAGCATCTGGACGTCTCAGAGGTAGAACGTCTTTGTAGCGATATTAGTGTTGACGCCCTCGCTGATTTCCAAAAGGAACTGATCAAGGCGAATATTAAAGTTTCAGATATCAGCGAACTTCCTTCCGCCACAGGGAAATGGCTTCTATCAGTCCTCAAAGCCAATGCCGATGGACGTGATATTCTCGTCGATGGCATAGGTTTTCAGCCGGAATTCGATATGTTCGAAAACTTGCCTTTGGCATCCGGCCACATCAGCAACGGCAAATTGCACCTTGGGCGGTCTTCAGTCCCTTGGAAGACTTATCCGATTCCACCGGATAAACCAGATGATCATCTTGAGAAGACATACCTCACGCAGATGCAAGCTGCCTATGCCGATCACTTGCACAAGCCAATCAACTGTTCCGACGATCTTCCTCAGACATGCCGTCCCGAATATGCCAAGCAGCGGGAATATTTTTACGATGCGGAAGGAATGCGCAGGAATCTACGGGATGTCATAGAAAATGGAGAGCAGGAATTTGACGCGCTGAAGGTGGATCTTTATGACGGAATATGCGATATATGCGCATCTGATTATGCCGATGGACTGCTGCGTATGCGAGCAACGCTATCTCAAGCAGCCGGCTTCCCATTGTCTGGCTCGGCTATAGCCCAATTCCCATCAATGATTAAGGCAGCAGAAAAGAAGGGGCTGTGTCACATGCTGGTCAATGATCATAAGCTGGAGTGGGTACAGGGGAATGCATAATTCGCTATTTAATACGACACAGGAAACAGCAACGCGATTGACATTATGCCTCCCATTGCTCTCTAGGCCTTCCACAATCGACGAGATCGCAGCCATCGACCTTACCGCCACCTATATGAAGGCATTCGGATTCGGGCAGCATAATCTTCATGGTGATGGCCCACACGCTTTAGCCGAATATGACGCCCGTCGCAAACGAGTGCAAGCAGGGTTGGCGCAACTTGTAATCATTGGAGCAGCAACCGTAGATTCCACTTGCCTGTTCTACCGCGCCACTCCGGAATGTTTTCAATATTCAGAAGCATTGCATGGCGATTATGCTACCTCCTATCGCCGGGCTGTTCAGCTGTTGGCGGAGGAAGATTATGAAGACATCATGAACCGAATAACGAAAGAGAACAACCAATTATGAGAAGCACGTGGATACGTCAGATTTCGGCAATCAGAAAAGATGGAGTGGAATCCGCCATTAATCTCACATGCGGGTTGAACTGTGTTATCGGCGCTTCGAATACCGGGAAAACCCGGATTGCAAAAACCGTAGAATTCGTCTGTGGAGGAAAAGAGACCCCCTTTACCGACAAAACTGCCTACGAAGTCGCACAGGTCACGTTCATAACCAATGACGGTGAAGTTTCGCTTAGTCGTTCGACTCGCACTCAGAACACTATTCACGTGGAATCCAGCAACCCCGCAGTTGCTTCCGGCTCTTATTCTGTTTCATCACGTTCCGGCAAATCAATCAATACGGTTCTTCTTGCCTTGTTAGGCATTGAGCCAACCCGTAGGATAGCGACGAACGAAACTTACCATACAGTTGCTTTTACATGGAATGCCGTCAGACATCTTATGCTTGTTCCCGAAGACCAAGTAGGACGTCCGCAGCCTTCCATTCTCTTTCCCAAAAGCACCACGTTAACAACTCTCACACAAAGTTTGTCCTCGCTGCTTGTCTTGGTCCAAGACGACAAAATCGACAGCTCTATGCAGACAGAAAGCGCCAGCGAACATCGTACCCGCAGAAAAGCCGTGGAACAGTTCATCCACCAGCAATTGGACGACATAGAACCCCGCATCAAACGCCTTGAAGAAATGCGCCATATCGCAACGAATGAGGGAAAAACCGTTCACACTTATTTGGAAGCCCTACGAAAAAAAGCATTGCATGTGGAGCAGCAAAGGCAAACTCTTCTCGACCAAGATGCCCGTACCATCTCACATATCTCGCAGCTTAATCAACAATATGAGCATCTTGAGGTACTTATTCGCCAGCGCAAGGTACTTATCAGTCAATATGAATCAGACGCTGCACGCCTTGATCTGCAACTACAAGCGATGAAACATGCCCGTACGCATGCCTATCCCACCACATGCCAGTTTTGCCATAGTTCCATTCACATGTCTGCGCCAACTGAACAGGACATTTTAGTCGTCTCAACAGAAATCGAACATATCCACGGCATCCAAGCGGATGTTGAAACCGATCTGGCCATCCTCGCAGACAGAGCCGATAAGGTACAACGGGAATTGCAGCTGAAGCAACAGCAGCATCGGCAAAACATGCATACGCTCGAATCTGACATTCAACCAATAGCGCAGCATATGCAACAGGATATTGAACAAATTGCCCATGCAGAGCAGTTACACGCGGAATATGCGGAACTCCTGGCGTTGCATGCCCGTTTCAACAAGGCACTTGATAACGCTGATCAGGCAACGTCGAACAATGAAAAATACAAGCCGCGCGAATGCTTCCAAGGCGATTTCTGGTATTCCATGAATAACACCATACGCAACATTCTGCGACAATGTCATTTCCCTGGTGCCGATATTGCGGATTTCAGCAAAACTTCTTTCGATGTCGAAATAGCAGGATATTCCAAAGCTGATGAACAAGGCAAAGGGTACTGCGCGTTTCTTAACAGCGTTGTTATGCTCGCATTCCATGATTATCTCAATAAACAGTCAAAGCACGCTCCAGGCTGGTTGCTTATTGATACGCCTCTGCATGGGTTCGATGAGGGGACACGGTCTACGGAAGACTCTTCCATGAAAGCTGGCTTGTTTTCCTACCTAGCGAAACAAGCGGTTTCACAGCAGATCATCATTATCGAAAACACGAATCACATGGCCGGTATTCCTCTTGATGAAAACGTCAATATCGTCGAATTTTCAAAAGACAAGCACAATGGACGATACGGATACCTGGACGGGGTTTACGATGTGTCTGACGAAAGTTAACAGCGATCCCAAACAAGTCACCTTATCGAGGAGCGAACCCGTGCAGCCGGCCTCCCCATGATTTTCCAAAGCCATTCGACCGGACTAATTTGAGCGTATCGCCCGCATGTACCTCGCCCTCGACGACCGCGAGGACCTGCCGGAGAAGGTGCTCACCGAGATGAAGCTCACCCGCAAGTGGGTGCTCGCCATCGTCGGAGACAAGTGGCCGCTGCAGCACCGCCACGTGCTCGGCCGCGCCGTGCGCATCCGCTCCCCGTACGTGGACGTGCTCTCGCTCACCCAGGTGCTCGCCCTCAAGTCGCTGCGCAAGAAGGTGGACAAGGAGGAGCTCAGCCACGGCAAGAGGGAGGGGTACACGTACCTCATCCTGTGCACCGTTTCGGGTGTCGCCGCAGGCCTGCAGAACACGGGCTGATTGTTCGGCTGACCGCCTGACAAAAGTGAGCGGGGAGGTTTCCGTGCCGATAAACGGCGCGGGCCTCCCCGCTCGCGTTATCCGGCCCTAGATTGGTCGGCGGTCCCCCGTGCGCGCGAAACGGGATTCCATATCGCAACGTTGCGTAAAATGCAAAACCAATGTAGCGTAAAATGTAAGATGCAATCAGCGTAAAATGTAAGATGGTGACCGGATATCGGCAGTAAATAGCGGAAGGAACGACTTGCAGCCACAGGGCTACATTCCAAGACTCATTGATGAGCAAATTGAGACGTTACTGCAAATATTCGGTGCCGTGCAAATCGACGGACCGAAATGGTGTGGAAAAACGTGGTCCGGCCAGGCGCATGCCAACAGCATGACCAGCTTGGATGACCAGAATGTACTCCCTCTGGCCGAAGCGGATCCGACTATCGCGCTTATCGGTGAACAGCCACACCTTATTGACGAATGGCAAACCGCACCCAAAGTACGTGACGCCGTCCGGCATGACATCGACAGCCATTCCAACCGACCAGGACAATACATTCTCACCGGTTCCAGCGCACCACCAACCGAAGCTTACGAGCATAGCGGTGCCGGTCGTATCGCGCACCTGCGTATGTGGCCCATGAGTCTTGTTGAACTTGGAAAATCTTCCGGGGTTGTTTCCCTTCAAGGTCTTTTTGCCAGCAACTGCCCACAGGCCGCCGCATCCTCTTCGCTGACTGACATTGCGGAATGGGTTTGCCGTGGCGGCTGGCCCGCATCGAAGGATCGTTCCCTGCAGGCAGCGTTATACATTCCACGGCAATACCTGGACGTCGTCATAGAAGACAACGCGCCCAGAATGGGCAAAAACCCTGCCATGACACGCCGTACCATCATGTCGCTCGCCCGCAATAATGCCACAGCAGCAACGATGAAGACCTTGATCCGCGACCTCTACGCGGACGACCAGGCGCAAGATGAGGAACCCGCGCGGTCGACCGTCTCCAGTTACATCCAAATGCTGCAGCGTGAATATCTTATTGAGGAGCTGCCCTGCTGGAATGCGCCCATCAAAGCGAAGAACCGGATGCGGGTCAAACCGAAGCGATATTTCACCGATCCCTCGCTGGCCGCGGCCGCACTGGGGCTGACTCCGACACGTTTGCTCACCGAAGGCCAAATTCTCGGCGACCTGTTCGAGAATCTGGCAATTCGAGATCTACGCATCTACGCTTCGGCATGGAACGGCCCGGACAAGCCATCGCTATCGTTCTATCGAGACGAAAAAGGTCTGGAAGCGGACATCATCCTTGAATTGCCTGATGGACGGTGGGCTGCCATTGAAATCAAGCTTGGCGAAAACAAAGTACCAGAAGCGGTAGAGTCCTTACTACAGGTAAAGAAAAAGGTCACAGCGAACCCTTATGCGCGTCAAAGAGACCCCTCGTTCCTCATGGTACTGGTAGGTAACGGCGCATATTCCTACACCACTGCCGAGGGCATCCGTGTGGTGCCGCTATCCCTGCTCGGAGCCTAAACAGAACAATCCCTTCCCACCACTGGACGGCGCTATTAGACCATGGTGAGGAAGGCTACACCTGCCTCATCCTGTGCACCGTGTCCGGTGTCGCCGCATGCCTGCAGAAGCACGGACTGATTGTTCGGCTGACCGCCTGGATGATGCGAGCGGGGAGGTTCCGTACCGATAAATGGCGCGGGCCTCCCCGCTCGCGTTATCCGGCGTTTTGTCCTATTCTTATGGAATCAAACATAAGATTGAAATAGCTTAGAAGAGGAACTACAGCATTACACTAAACCTTTTCTTATACGTTTTCCAATCTGGTCGGGTTCGTCAAGGAGGACGTCAATGGGGAAAATATGGTGTCGCAGAGCAGCGTCATATATTCTTCGCATAATACTGCCAACTTCATTGCTATCACAATTAATAAACAGCGTTTTATATGGGAGATCTTCCATAGATGGAACCACGGGAATCTGGATTAACTGCGTCTCCATAATCATAGTTTGCGTGATTTCTGCCTGTTCTACGCGCAACGGACAAGCTTGGTCGCATCATTTTCTAGGACTGCAGGTAGTCGATCAATATTCCAACCTGCCCATATCGGGAGTAAGGATGGGTTTACGCGAGATAGCTCACTGCGTTGATTTCGTGCCATGTTTCATTGGGTTTCTTTGGCCTTTATGGGACACCAAAGGACAAACCTTCGCCGACAAAATTATGAGAACAACGATAATCAGTATAGAATAGATAGAATTAAAGTGACGCAAAGACGCATCACTGGATAAAAAATACTTTCGAAGCCAAAGGAGACTACGAATGAACCTTCATAAAAAAATCGCGTTCACCACAGTACTGGTGGCAATACTGGCGTTCTCTGGTACCCCATCAGCAATGGCTAGCACTTCTGGACATGACCGAAGTACCTTCAATTCTTCCGCAGAAGTCGCTCTGCAAGAAAAACTCTCTAACATTGCTTCCACGAATAACTTAGACGTCGAATTCGGCGAATTTAAAATCGATGCTCCTCAAAGTACGATTGATGAATACCACGGTGATGCCAATCTATACGCTGAATCTATTGCGAAAGCATACGAAGAAGATACAGCCTCTAATACCAGAGAAACCAAAAATGCAAGCACACGCGGTACGGCAACATATACCTCAAGCGTCTTTTCTGGAGTCCCAGCAGGAGGAGCTTGTTGGGTAAAGCAAGATTTTCGAGCTACAGTAACGAATTACAAAGTTACCTCAAAATCCTTGCTTGGAAGCTCATACCAGACCGGGGTCTGTGTTTTCCAATGGTCTCCAAATTATTCCTGGTTTGAAGGAAATCTGAATGTTCTTAGCAAAGGAACTTTTCATGCGGTTGTCAAAGGAGGTCCCGTCTCTTTCGCCGCAACTTTCAAAGCATTTTTTCATACCAATAAAACATCGTTGTATCAAGAATTTCAATGAATAACAACAAATATTGCAGTTACATGAAGTGCAATGATCATCGCTGAATCCATATGGCAACGCCCAAATCAGGCGCCGGGTGTCGCAGCAGGCCTGCAGAACACGGGCTGATCCGCGGCTGTCCGACCGCTTGACGAACGGGGAGGTTCCGTGCCGATTGACGGCGCGGGCCTCCCCGTTCGCGTCGCACGGCCCTAGACTGGCCGGCGACGGCGCGCACGGAACGGGCGCGCGGGCCGAGCGACAGACTCGGATGATCGGAGGGGGACATATGGACGCGGAAAGGGACACGGACGGGACGACGGACGCGTACGAGGGGGACCACACGCCCGCGGACGGCGCTGGGACGGATGGCGAAGACGGCAAGCCGGACACTGGACCGGGCAACAGACTCGCGATCATCCGACGTAACCCGGCGCCTGTCCGCGTTTACCCACGCCGCGACACCGACAGCCATCGTGGGCTTATACAACTGGTTCGGTCAGACTTATATTCTCGGCAGATTGAGCCTAGTCCACATTTCTCTATTTCTTCCTCGTCCTGCTTATAACCCCAATGACAACCCTTTTGGTTACGGCTTTCCTTCATGACAAACTGTCTTGGAAGAAGATTGTTCGCATCATAGCGCTGTCTTACTGTTTGACCATATTGGGTGTATTTCTGAACGAGTTGTGTTGTTGACGGAAGACGCCGCACTCGAAGGTTTTTGTTCAGCGCCTAACATGCAGCACTAGCATACTTATCCTCAATCCACTCATGATTCAGTAACAACTGCATGACTCCTGAAACACAGACACATAGCGAAGCCCTCGTTTGTAACTTCCACGAGAGAGAACCTTTGCTATTTTCACTAGAAAATCACACCCTAAAGTGCACCCCTACTCATTTTCCATTAGAATACTCTTAATATCTTAATCATTGTCGATTGAGATTAAATTTTCACATGGAGGAAATTATGAAATCCAGAAGAGTTTTTTATTCTCCACAATTATCTCAGTTTGCCTATGCACAGTTATGACCACTCCAGCCTTTGCTGTAAATTGGTGGCAGGTTGGATGGATTGTCGCCAATAACGTCATCGACCGGGTAGTCAATCTCGATGGGCAAAGTTCAAATGATCAATATTCCACCTATATGGTTTCACCTTCCATTGTTTTCAACAATGGCACCAATGGGGGCGAATTCTATATGCGCCCTCAAGTCTCCAGCCGTGTGACCAGTTTCGAAATGCACGCGCATAGAGCTAACCCCGTCGATTTTGGAGCCAATATAGTTCTAGCCTTGTCCACAACCTCAGGCAAAAGGGTTATCAATAAAACAGTAGGGACAAACCAGAAGGAGAACAGTGCAGTACATATATCTCACAGCACTTGCCCTGCTAGGATTATGTATGCTTATTTTTCCAAGGCAACTCTGGAAAATAAGCAATTTCCTCTGGACTCAAAGAGGAGATCCGAGCAATCTATACACATCCTTAATGAGAATAAGCGGTGCCGCCTTTCTTGTTTTAGCTCTTATTCTTTTCATCTTCTGCAGACTGCAGTAACACCTACCTGATCCTGTGCACCGTGTCGGGTGTCGCAGCAGGCCTGCAGAACACCGGCTGATTTTAGCCAGTTTCTTTCAGGGTCCCCGTTCGCACTGCCGATCGGGGACCCTTTTTCATACCTATATCTGCCTTATATATGGCAGAATCGGAGCCTTGTCATGAGCCTTCTCGCTTATATATGGCAGACCATCATGCGAAAAACCCACTTCGGGGGTACATTTTTCCGGTTTTTCACCTTTGGGACTGCCATACATAAGCGAAATATCACCGGACAGAACACGAAATCTGCCATACATAAGCGAAATATCGCTCTATTTCCCAGCGAACGGTCAGACCAAAACGTATGATGTTGGCTAGCCTGAACAATGAGGGGTGGAGTCAATGGCAGACGAACTGTTTGTAGACCAAGACGAGGTCGAAGGCACGGCAAGCGGCGTTTGGAACCGTCTGCTGGCAGGCAATCGCAGATTCGCGGAGGGCAAGCCGGTACACCCGAACCGCAGTGCGGAAGCGCGCGAGGCGGTTATCGACGCGCATGAGCCGGATGCGGCGATATTGAGCTGCTCTGATGCGCGTGTCAGCCCCGACATCATTTTCGACGCGGGAATAGGCGACCTGTTCACCGTGCGCACGGCAGGGCAGGTCATAGACAATGCCGTGATCGCCTCTTTGGAATACGCGGTGGACGTGCTCGGCGTGCGCCTTTTGGTGGTACTCGGCCATCAGAATTGCGGCGCGATCAAGCAGGCATGCAGGGAATACGAGGCGTTGTTGCACGAGTTGACCGCCGACGCGGAGGATTCGCTGATGGCCGCTAACAGCGTTGCCGACCTTGACGAACGTATTCTGAACGCGGAATCGCTGATGCTGCGCACGGTCGGTTTTTCGATTTGGCAGGCGCACGAATCGGAACTGGAATCGGCGGAGGATTTCGAGCGCGTGCACATCGCACGCACCATCGAACAGCTGGTGGAACAGTCCGCGGTGATTCAGCGTGCGCTGGCGGAGGATCGGCTGATGATCACCGGAGCACGCTACCAGCTCGACACCGGAAAAGTCGAAGTATTGAGCTTCTGATTTTCTATACGATTCATGACAGACGTCGATCTGCCGTTGTACGTGCAAGCACAGCCACCGCATACAACGGTAGATCCTGTATGTCACCATCCTTGCGTGGAGGCAACGGCGAGAACCGCACAGCATGCTCAAAGCCGAATCGTTTGATGGCGGCCTTCAGACTTTTCGCGTGAAGATTGATGCCGGCCTTCACTTCAATCGGTATAACATACCGATCGTTCTGCGCAAGAAAATCAAGTTCGTTCGTCGAATTGGCATTCGTCCAATAGCGGGGCTCAAATCCGTACGAAACAAGTTCCTGACATACCAATTGCTCGGCAAAAGCGCCTTTCGCTGAACCAAATACCAAATCGCCATCCAAAATACTCTCCGGACTCGCGCCATTCATGGTACGCAACAAACCGACATCGGACGTATAAAGCTTGAACGCATCGACATCATCGAATGACTTGAGCGGATATTCCGGAGCGGTGACCCGCGCGACCTTCAATGCGATCGATGAATCAAGCAACCGCTGAATCGCTAATTCAAAATCTTTGCCACGTCCACCGGAACGCACCGCACCATAAAGAAACTTCTTATTCTCACGCGCAAGCTGGGAGGGAATTGAATCCCAAACCTGTGCAAGGCGCAAGGAAAATCCCCTCGGCATCGCATCGGCATACTTCGAAAAATCACCGCGATAGCCCTGCAGGATGTCTTCCTGCACCTGCATTATCCGATTGAAATCAGCACCAGGATATGTATCGGCGAAAATCTCGACGGCTTCCGGCATGCCACCTACCACCATGTAGTATTTCAGCCATTCCATGAGCTGCTCGTGGAATACCGACATCATGTCCAAATCCGCGTTTTCGATGATTTCCGTAAGATTATGGCAGCCAACGGCGTCCAGAAATTCCAGAAAATTCATCGGATATAGACGGTAGCGATCCACCTTCCCCACGGGATAGGAAGTGCCTGGATGCACGGTGATGCCCAACGATGATCCGGTTGCGATCAGCGCGTATTCGCAAGCTTCCTCTGCGAAATATTTCAACGCCTCGACGGCTCTGGGAATCGCCTGCACCTCATCAAGCACAATCAAAGTCTTCCCGGGTTCAATGCGCGTTCGCGAAGCCAAAGCGATACCTGCAATCAACCGTTCAGGACGTAGAGAACCGGAAAAAAGTTGATCCATAGCCTCATTGTTCTCCAGTGAGACATACGCCATCGATTCAAACTGAGTGCGTCCGAACTCTTTAACCAACCAGCTTTTACCGGTCTGTCGGGCACCGTCCAGAATCAAAGGCTTGCGATGCGCATCGTTCTTCCATGCGATAAGCCGTTTCATCATCCAACGTTTCATAGATGCACCTCGCTCGATCAACTTTCCCAATACACCATTTGCTGTCGGAATGGCGAATTGACAGGAATAGTCGTTTTAAACAAAAATACCATTTTCTAGGGGATAATTACCAGCTTAAGCTACATTTTCTAGGGGAAATTAAAAGTTTGCACATACATAATCTCCATATCAACATCATATCGACGTCATGTTGCCCCACTGGACTAGGAGCAACCGAATACCGACAAGGACCGGCTGATGATCACCGGAGCACGCTACCAGCTCGACACCGGAAAAGTCGAAGTATTGAGCTTCTGACGTTTTTCCGGAAAAGACGGCTTCCAAGCTTCCAAGTCCGTTGCGTCGCGCTGTTTTGACATGCCGTTGCTTTAGATTGGAATCATGTCGCTTGGTTTGAACATCCTTCTGATTTTCATTTTCCTGCTGCTCGGTTCCGTGTTCGCCGGCACCGAACTGGCGCTGGTCAGCCTGCGCGGATCGCAGATCGACCAGATGGAACAGGAGGATGCGCGCGGCAAGCGTGTGGCGCAGATCGCACGCGACCCGAACACGTTCCTGTCCACCGTGCAGATCGGCGTGACGCTGTGCGGCTTCCTGTCCGCGTCGTTCGGCGAATCCTCAATCGCCCCGTATATCGTGCCGGTCATCGAAGACTGGGGTGTGCCGCATAACGTCGCCGCTCCCCTGACCACCATCGCGTTGACACTGATCATCTCGTATTGCTCGATCGTCATTTCCGAACTGGTGCCGAAGCGTATCGCCATGCAACGCAACGAGCAGATCGCGCGTGCCGTGGTGCCGGCCATCCATGTGTTCGCCAAAGTGTGCAAGCCGATCATCTGGCTGATCGGCAAGAACACGAACGGCATCGTGCGGCTGCTCGGCTTCGATCCGAACGAAACCGACAGTGAGGTGTCCGACGACGAACTGCGCGTGCTCGTCAACACCAACACCAACCTCAGCAAGGACGAGCGCACCATCCTCGACGACGTGTTCGACGCATCCGAAACCATCGTGGCGGAGGTCATGCGTCCTCGTGCCGACGTCGCGTTCCTGGACGGCTCCATGCCGATTGCGGAAGCCGCCGCGTACGTGCGTGAAATGCCGTATTCGCGTTACCCCGTCACCGGCAAGGATTTCGATGACGTGCTCGGCTTCGTGCACGTGCGCGACCTGCTTGACATCCGCGATCCGAAGGCGAGAACCGTTGCCGACGTGACGCGTGAGGGCATTTCCCTGCCGGGCACGTCGAAGCTGCTGCCAAGCCTTGAGCTGCTGCGCAAACGAGGCATTCACCTGGCCGTGGTGATCGACGAATACGGCGGCACCGACGGCATCGTCACGTTGGAAGACATGACCGAGGAATTGGTCGGCGACATCCGCGACGAATACGACCTGCCGGAGGAAAAGGGCGGCGAACGCACAGAACGCGCCGCTTTCGTCAATGGCGTGGCCACCATCGAAGGTGGCATGACGATCGAGGATTTCGCGGATTTGACCGGCATCGAGCTGGAAGACGGCCCGTACGAGACGGTTGCCGGCTATTTCCTGGCGCACACCGGCAAAATGGGCGAGGTCGGCGACGTGCTGTCATCCGATGACGGTTATGACATGGTCGTCACCGAAGTGGACGGCCGTCGTATCGAAACGCTGGAAGTGCGTCGGCACACCGCCGATGAGGACGGTTCCGCGGCGGACGGCAAGTAACCCGAGCGGCCTCTTACAGCACCACCTGCCGGTTGATGTCGCGGCGCAACTGCCTCCATTGCGGCAGATAGGCGCTCATACGCCTTTGAAAGCCCTCTCCGTGGCCGTTCTCCCACAGGTGGGTCATCTCATGCACCAGCACGTATTCGAAGAATCTAGGAGCCATTAAACCAAGCTGCAGGTTAAGTCGGATACGTCCGGTCTTCGGCGTGCACGACCCCCAACGCGAACTCATCAGACGCAACGTGATATGCGTCGGCGTACGGCCAACGACCGGGCCCCATTTGGCAAGCAACACAGGCAATTGCGATTCGATGTTGCGTTGCGCCCGCGCCTTGGCCTCGTCCGTCCATACGAAAGCGGGCGGGTTGGCGGAAGCGCCAGTATCGCCAATAGTGCCGTTTTGCGCACGCTGCGCGTTGAGTTGCGCGTCTCTGGCCTGCCGCATGCTGCGTTGCGCCCGTTCGATCCACGGCTTGCGTTCCGTCACAAACCGTTCGATAGCGTTTTGCGACATTCGTTGCGGCGCGGAGATGACGATATCCGCGTTCGGCGGTTTGATGCGCAGGTACATGTTTTTGATGGGTTTGCGCACGATGGCCACCCGCATGCCGGCGATGCTCGCCGTCGTTTCGGAAATCACGCGATTGCGGTTGCGATGCCCCACTCCCCTGCCGTTGCGGCCGTTACCGCCGTTGCGCTGCCCGTATGTCATGCCTGCATTATGCCACGACACGCCGATGACACGGCGGCACTTGACTTTCCCTGTGATTCAAGTATTATTTCAATTCGTTGTGTTCAAGACACAGCAAGTTGGGCCCGTAGCTCAGGTGGTTAGAGCGCATCCCTGATAAGGATGAGGTCGGAGGTTCAAGTCCTCCCGGGCCCACGTAGATGGTAAGGAAGCGGCATAGCCGCTTTTTTCACCTATGGGGCTATAGCGCAGCTGGTAGCGCATCTGCTTTGCAAGCAGAGGGTCGCCGGTTCGAACCCGGCTAGCTCCA
>ENA-OQEY01000991-OQEY01000991.1-human-gut-metagenome-genome-assembly--contig:-NODE-991-length-13467-cov-9.152203_pt1 | contig 13467 bp, 9 predicted proteins | sample MGYA00242801_ERZ504647 | MGnify/ENA primary metagenome ERZ504647 (study PRJEB26092, sample SAMD00036204) | human gut metagenome | host: Homo sapiens | study: EMG produced TPA metagenomics assembly of... | reverse complement strand
GTTGAGAATTTTTTCCCTGGAAAGAGCAATCCCCTCATTTTCCAGAAAATATGTGAGAAGTTCAAATTCTTTAAAGCTCAGTTCCATAGGTTCTCCGTCCACAGTTGCCTGATGAGCCGCTTTATCTATAACGATTCCCCCTGCTGAAAGAATATTTTCCGCAGTATCCTGCCCTGTCCTTCTTAAAATGGCCTCTACTCTTGCCACAAGAATTTTCGGACTGAAGGGCTTGGAAATATATTCATCCACACCAAGCTCGAATCCCAGAAGCTCGTCTCTCTCGTCGCCTCTTGCTGTAAGCATGATAATGGGAACTTTGGAATTTTTACGGATCTCACGGCACACCTCCCAGCCGTCCATTCTGGGCATCATGACATCAAGAAGAATCAGTGCAATATCCTTTTCTTTATAAAAAAGATCCATGGCTTCCTCACCATCTCCTGCTTCCAGAACCTGAAAGCCTTTTTTGGTCAGGAAATCCTTTACCAGCTTCCGCATACGGCTTTCGTCATCTACTACAAGTATTTTCAGGGCTTCCATATGAATACCTCCCGTTTTGATTTATAATGATTATAAGAGATTTTGACAGGTAAAACAATTTTTATTTTACCGTTTTTCTTGTCCTGTGCGAAAGAAGTGTCTTTCCATTCAGCCTGGACAAATCTGTTTTTATTTTTCTATTTATGATATCAGAAGTTTATGTTTCTTCTGTGAACGCCCAAACAGATTTTTTAAAAATTTTGTACTTTTTGAATCCTTTTTTGTTTTTCCGCCGTCTAATAAGCAGATACACAAAAACAAAGAAGCTTCTACTTTAACATCCCAGCCACGACCGGTCAGAAAACCAGGAGAGGAAATTTATGATTGAACACTTACTGCGAAAAGCAAAAAAGGGTGATTCCGATGCCTTTTGCCGTCTGATGGATATGCAGACACAGAGCATGTACAAAATTGCCCGTTCCTATCTGAAAAACGATGAGGATGCCGCAGATGCCATACAGGATACCATACTTACCTGCTTTGAAAAAATACATACACTGAAGAATCCGGAATATTTCAAAACCTGGATGATCCGTATCCTGATCAATGAATACAATAAAATCCACAGACACTACAAAAATTTCAGCAGAGCCGAAGAACTTCCGGAAGTCCCCGGACAGGATATGTCCATTGAGGAATTTGAGTTCAAGGAAATGCTTGGAATGTTGGACGAATCCTACAGGATCATACTGGTTCTGTATTATGTAGAGGGATTTCGGATCGCAGACATTGCTTCTATATTAAATATGAATGAAAACACAGTAAAAACCAGACTGGTCAGAGCCCGGGTGCAGCTAAAGCAGGAATATACTTCAGCAGAAGACAATATTCAGAAGAAAAGACTGCAGCAGAAGAAAAACAGAGAATTCACAGGTATCACAGAAGGGCTTGCAAAAGACCAGAATGGAAATCTGAGAACAGGATCAGTAACAGCAGGAAGCATAACGGTAAGTGAAAGAAAGGGATGAAGTGATTATGGCGAAGAAATTGGATTTTGATAAGGAAAAGAATAACAGAAATGACAATGCGATAGAGGAAATCATGCAGGCAGAGTTTCCGTTGCCAAAGCAGGCAGAAGATGCAAAAAACGAAGCATTTGCCAGAATCAGAGAAATGGCAGCAGCTTCTGGAAATGCGGAAAACACAGAGAATATGGTGCGAAGATTATCGGAGAAATCAACAAAGAAATCAACAGAAAAATCAACAGGAAGTTCCGGGAAAAAATCATCCGGAACAGTAAAATCGCACAAGAAATTCAAAGCAGTATACAAAACAGCTTTGGGACTGACCGCGGCTGCAGCCGTATTTTCCGCAGTATGTATCACAAATCCTGCATTTGCAGAGAACATTCCTCTGGTCGGAAATGTATTTAAGCAGCTCGGCAATTCCCTGGGATTTTATGGTGATTATTCAAAATATGCAAAGCAGCTGACAGATTCCACAGAAAATGCACTGTCTGCAGATGCTGATGGAAGTCAGGAGGGCAGCAGTAATTCTCAAAATGTTCAGGCTGAGGATCAGAATACAACAGAAAATCACAATGCAGATAAAACGAAAGACGATCAATCCTACAGCAAAACGGTAGATGGAACAACTGTCACACTCTCAGAGGTATACTGTAATGAACTGGCAATGTATCTGTCTATGACAATCCATACAGAAGATAAATTCCCGGATACCTTCGTTACACCTGATGGAAAACCCAATATTAAGCTCAGCGAGAATTCTACAGTGAAATATGATTACATGGATGAAAAAAGTAATCTGTTCAATGCTTATCTGGATGGAAAAATGCTGGATGATAACACCTATGCAGGAGTTTTGCGTATTCCTGTAGAAGATATGACAGTGGATGAGGCAGGATGGACAAAATTTTATGAGGTGCGTAATGCATTTTTCAAAGAAAAAGGGATTGATGTAGATTCTGAGGACTTTAGCTTTGATAAGTTAGCCCAGGTACTGGGAATGGATGAATACAGTGATGAGAAGCTTCCTCAGGTGGGAGGTCCGGCAATCAGCGATTATGTCAAAGACATCAAAGTACCTGACAGGTTTACCATGGAGCTGGATCTGAAAGATATTGTGGGCGCTCTTCCGGAGAATCAGGATACCACCCCGGATATCCCTCAGGATCTGCGGGATGAATATAATCAGAAAATGGCAGAGCATGGAATCAGTACAGACGATGCAGATTATGAGAGCCTGACAGAAGAGCAGAAGGATCTGGAGCATCAGTTTTTCACTGAGATGTGGAATGAGTATTTTGAACGGTATCCTGAGGCAAATGAAGGTAATAACAGATATAACTCATGGACACTAAAAGGTGACTGGAAGTTCAACGTAGATGTAGAGAAAAATACTTCCGATACGGTTGAAAAGGATGTAAATGTGGTGGATGAAAATGGAGACGGCGTTCTCTCCATTACGAAAACACCATTTGAAATTACTATGAAAATGCAGGATCCGGAAACAAAATATGTTGCTGTTATGCTGGATGCCAATGGAGATATACTGCCAGATGGCGGAGTGGCAAACGGTAATGCGGGCACCTATGCAATACAGGACAGGGATATTTCCACAGTATATATCTATCTTTGTGATTACTATGAGTATATGGATGAGCTGAAAGGCTACTACTGGTCCGATGACTACGAAGAAAAAGCAAAGACCAAGACCTTCAAACAGCTCCTGGATGAGCGGGCAGTTGCCGATACAGAAGTACATTTTGATACAGATAAATAATGATATAAAGCTCCTTTTTGCCCTTGATATTAGATGATAAAGTCCCGTAACTGAAACAGCATCTTCACAATTTTCTGCAGAAAGATGCTGTTTTAGTTATTTTGATAAAAAAAGGTCAGAAAAACAGTAGAATCTGAGCCGAGTTAATGTTACAATGTAGGCGTCTCAAAAAAAGAGTGCAGAAGGGAGCCAAAACAAAATGGACTACGCAAAAGAATCTTTAAAAATGCATTATGACTTAAAAGGTAAAATTGAGGTTGTATCAAGAGCCAAAGTAGATTCCAAAGATGCTTTAAGCCTTGCTTACACACCGGGTGTTGCTCAGCCTTGTCTGGAGATTCAGAAGGATGTAAACAAGAGCTATGATCTGACAAGACGTTGGAATACAGTTGCTGTTGTAACAGACGGAACCGCGGTACTTGGACTGGGAGATATCGGACCGGAAGCAGGTATGCCTGTTATGGAAGGTAAATGTGTACTCTTTAAAGAATTTGGCGGTGTAGATGCGATTCCGCTCTGCGTCCGCAGTAAAGATGTTGATGAGATCGTTAAGACAGTAAGCCTCCTGGCAGGATCCTTTGGAGGAATCAATCTTGAGGATATTTCCGCACCAAGATGCTTTGAAATCGAAAAGAAACTGAAAGAATGCTGTGATATTCCGATCTTCCATGACGATCAGCACGGAACAGCAGTTATCACACTTGCAGGTGTTATCAATGCGCTGAAACTGGTTGGCAAGAAGCTTGATGAAGTGAAGATCGTTACTTCCGGAGCAGGTGCTGCAGGTATCGCTATCATTAAACTGTTAATGTCCATGGGACTTAAAAACGTAATCATGACAGACAGAAAGGGTGCAATCTACGAAGGCAGAGAAGGATTAAACCCGATTAAAGAAGAGATGGCTAAGATTACAAACTTCAACAAAGAGAAAGGTACTCTTGCAGAAGTGATCAAAGGCGCAGACATCTTCATCGGTGTATCCGCACCTGGAACACTGACACAGGATATGGTCCGCTCAATGGCAAAAGATCCTATCATCTTTGCATGTGCAAACCCGGTACCTGAAATCTTCCCTGACGAAGCAAAAGCAGCAGGCGCAGCAGTGGTATCCACAGGACGTTCTGATTACCCGAACCAGGTAAACAACGTACTCTGCTTCCCGGGACTTTTCCGTGGTGTACTGGACGCAAGAGCATCAGATGTTAACGATGAAATGAAAGTTGCAGCAGCATATGCAATCGCAGGTCTGGTAAGTGACGAAGAATTAACAGCGGAATATATTCTTCCGGCAGCATTTGACCCACGCGTAAAAGACGCTGTAGCTAAAGCTGTAGCAGAAGCAGCAAGAAAATCAGGCGTAGCAAGGATTTAAGCAAATAGAATAATGAAGCCCTCTGTTTTCATGTGAGCAGCATGCAGACGGAGGGCTTTTTTGTGTTATAGGAAATTACTCCGTAATGTTCCTATAACACAAAAAGGCCCTCCGGGCAGGATCGCACTGCGACGGAGAGGAATTATGTCGCTGAAGCGACCCGCCGCAGGCGGAGAATCCTGCAAGCAGGATTCTTTTACATAATATTCAATCTGACCTCTAAAAAATTCAAAAAATTGGTCATTGAAATAATGACACATTTCGCGTATGATAACTTCAACATATTGATGCGTCAATATATAAAAAATCTGATAGTGAGAATCAAACAGGCAATCTGGCTTATTGATATGGGCCTTCTATCAGATCATATGAGAGGGGACAGTTATTATGAATACTCAGAACAGCACAATTACAAAACTTGCAGAGACAGCTCTTATGGCTGCGTTATGCTATGTATCTTTTACATTCCTGCAGATTAAGATCCCTGTACCGGGCGGTGATGCAACATCCATCCATATCGGAAATGCATTCTGCGTACTGGCAGCACTTCTGATCGGCGGTGTATACGGCGGATTATCCGGTGCCATCGGAATGGGAATCGCAGACCTGATGGATCCTGTATATATCACAGGCGCACCAAAGACATTTGTACTGAAATTCTGTATTGGCCTGATCACAGGACTGGTAGCACACAAGATTGCAAAGATCAATGAAAGCACAGATAAGAAATACGTTTTCAAATGGAGTGTGATTGCTTCTGTAGCAGGTCTTGCGTTTAATGTTGTGGCAGATCCGATCGTAGGATATTTCTACAAACAGTATATTCTCGGACAGCCTCAGGAACTGGCACAGGCACTTGCAAAAATGAGTGCTGTAGCGACATTATTCAATGCAGTTGTTTCTGTGATCCTGGTAGCAGTGATCTACAATGCAGTACGTCCGGTACTGATCAAAAGTCATCTGCTTACAGTTACCGGTAAGAAAAAAGAACAGGCAGCATAAATGGATACAAAATGAATAAGACATAATAAAACAGCATTTCGGGTGCAGAACCTGAAATGCAGTTTTATTATGTTGTAGAAAATTGCTCAGTAATGTTCCTGTAACATGATAAAGCTCTCCGGGCAGGATTAAGATGCATTATTTATAAGGACTGCTATAAGAAGATAGAAGATTGACATGACTTCACTCAGAAAACTTACTGATGTAATTGAGATTTCTGGTTATAGAAAGTCAAAATAGTATAAAAATTAGTCAAAATTTCAGAGGAGATTCCTGAATAATCGAGATATAATCAAATTACTGTAAAAAAATTGCCGCAAAAGACAAGAGTTTTTTCTTGCTTCAGAAAATTTTTCTGTATGATCAATTGTGCAGGCATATAAAGAAAAACATTTAAAGGAGGATTTTTACAATGGGAATGCCATCATGGTTAGAAAACATCGTATTTTATGAAATTTATCCACAGACCTTTCTGGATACAGATGGGGACGGAATCGGAAATATCCAGGGAATCATCCGCAAACTGGATTATATCAAGAACTTAGGATGTGACGGAATCTGGTTAAATCCGTGTTTTGCTTCTCCGTTTTATGATGCAGGTTATGACGTGGCAGATTACAAGAAAGTAGCTCCGCGTTACGGAACAAACGAGGATTTAAAAGAACTGTTCCGGAAAGCTCATGAAAAAGGAATGAAAGTCCTGCTTGATCTCGTACCGGGACATACTTCTACAGATCATGAATGGTTCAGAGAATCCTGTAAAGCAGAGAAAAATGAATATACAGACCGTTATGTATGGACCGATGATATATGGGATGATTTCAAAGATGTAGGAAGTATCACAGGAAGTATTCGAGGATTTTCAGACAGAAATGGCTGCTGTGCAGTAAACTTTTTCTCTGTACAGCCAGCTCTGAACTTTGGCTTCGCAAGATGTGACAAAGAATGGCAGCAGCCAATGGACGCACCGGGACCTATGGCGACCAGAGAAGCGATGAAAGATGTTATGCGTTTCTGGATGTCTATGGGATGTGACGGATTCCGTGTAGATATGGCCGGATCTCTGGTAAAGAATGATGATGATCAGGAGGGAACGATTGCATTATGGCAGGATTTCCGTAAATTTATGGATGAAGAATTTCCGGAATGTGCGCTTCTTTCAGAATGGGGCGAACCGGGACATTCATTAAGAGGCGGATTCCATATGGATTTCCTTCTTCATTTCGGGCCATCTCATTATCTTGACCTGTTCCGTGTAGAAGAACCATATTTCTCCAGAAGAGGAAAAGGAGATATCTCTGAATTTGTCAAAACTTATGAAGAAAACTATGCAGCTACCAACAGAGAAGGACTGATCTGCATTCCATCCGGAAACCACGATATGGTCCGTATTAAAGAAACTCTGGATGATGAAGAAATCAAGATCGCATTTGCATTTCTGTTATCTGTACCTGGTGCACCTTTCATCTATTACGGTGATGAAATCGGTATGAAATATCTCTCAGGAATCAAATCTGTGGAGGGTGGTTTCAACCGCACAGGATCCAGAAGCCCAATGCAGTGGGATCACAGCGCAAATGCAGGATTCTCAAGCTGCAAACCAGAGGAACTTTACATCCAAATCGATCCTGATGAAGACCGTCCGACAGCAGAGGACGCACTTGCGGGAAAGAATAGCCTGTATGATGAAGTAAAGAAACTGATCGCAGTAAGAAAAGAACATCAGGCATTACAGAATACAGCACCTATGGAATTTGTATATGTAAAAGAATCTGCATACCCGTTAGTATACAAAAGAACCGGAAAAGATGAGACGATTTATATTGTACTCAACCCATCCGGACAGGATGTGGAATGTGATGCACAGATTCCGCAGCATGCGCAGTCAGTCTATTCCAATAATGGAGAAGCAGCTTATGTAGATGGTAAATGGAAAGTACCGGCAGCATCCGCTACATTTTTAAAAGTAGAAAATTAAAAAAAACCGGCAAAAGAGGAAGCAAGACTTCCGGCTTTTGCCGGTTTTATTATGTTATAAGATATTACTCCGTAATGTTCTGAACAGGAGCCTTTTATCTGTCTGGTGAAAGGAAAGAATTGCAAGTTATAGGACGCAACCCAAAGAGTATGTACTTTTTTGACCTTGAAGTAGCATTTTTTTGGATATAGTGTAATAAGATGAAAAAAAGAAATTGTACATATTTAACAAATGACGAAAAAGAAAGATAAAAAAATTCAAACTTATGCGAAAAAAGATATTGCTATTTCAGAAACAAAGTGGTATTATACAACTATCAAAAAACCTTATGCGCAAAAGGTAAAAAGAAACAGTTAAAAAAATGACGAGGTGACGAAAATGAAGAAAAAAGTATTTGCAACACTTTTAGCAGTATCTATGATCGCATCAATGGTTCCGGCAGCAGTATCCGTACAGGCAGCAGACGGTGACAGTATTCGTCTTGTAAACGGTAAGATCGAAGTTGACGCTCAGCTGAAGAAATTAGCTGAAATGTATGAGAAAGAAACAGGAACTAAAGTAGAAATCGAATCCATGGGTGGCGGAATCGATATCCAGGGTACTCTGAAAGGATACTATCAGTCAGATAATATGCCTGACATCTTCGTAAACGGTGGTGCTACAGACTTCGCTAACTGGACAGACCTTTTAGTAGATATGAGTGATCAGGAATGGGCTTCTGACACAGATTCAGCTTATGTTGATGAGAGCCAGGGTACAATCGGTTTCCCATATACAACAGAAGCAATCGGTCTTGCTTATAACAAAGACATCCTTGACAAAGCAGGAATTGATCCTTCTACATTAACAGGTCCTGATGCAATCAAAGAAGCATTTGAGACAATTGATTCCAAGAAAGATGAGCTTGGACTGACAGCAGTCGTAGGTTATGCAGCAGAACCAGTTAACCTTTACTGGTCAACAGGTAACCACTTATTTGGAAACTATCTGGATTCAGGTCTTGACAGAGATGACACTACTTATATTGATATGCTCAATGATGGCGGTAAGGTTGACGAAGATCGTTTAACAGATTTCGCTAACTTTGTAGGTCTTCTGAATCAGTATTCAGATCCGGCACTTCTTGTATCCGGTACATATGATCAGCAGATCCTTAACTTCTCATCCGGTAAATATGCATTCGTTACTCAGGGCTCCTGGATCGGTGCAACTATGACAGGTGATGATGCAGATGCTTATAAAGAAGCTGGTAATTTCGAAGTTGGTATGATTCCATACGCATTTGAAGATGGAATTGATACAATCCTTACAAACTCTCCATCCTGGTGGTCAGTATATAAAGATGGTAATGTAGAAGCAGCAGAAGCATTCCTTCAGTGGCTGACAACAGATGAAGCTCAGGAAGTTCTTGTTAAAGAAGCTGGTTTCGTAAGCCCGTTCAAGTCCTGCACAATCGTTGGTGATGATCCATTTGCTCAGACAATCACTGATTATGTATCTGCTGGAAAGACATCTGCTTGGCATTGGTTAGAGCAGAAAGAAGGACTTGCACAGAACTATACAGGTCAGGTATTTGCTGACTATGCATCTGGCAGCCTTGATGAAGCCGGATTCGTTAAGACACTGGAACAGGTTATCCAGAGTGCATACGCAAACTAATAATTGAAACTTATGGGCGGCGCTTATGTTGCCGCCCACTTTTATTTGCGCTGCATACCTGAGTAAAGGTCCGACAGACCTTTATCCAGGTACGCAAAAAAGTCTAAGACGCATTGATTTTTGCTTTGAAATAAGAAATAGGAAGGATGAAGGCAAAATGAATACAAACAGTGCTAGTAAAAAAGCAATTTCCATGGTATGCCTGATCGCCGGTATTATTTTACTGGCAGCATCATTGATCCAGGATATTTCCGGAAGCGGAGCAGGCTGGAGAGGTCCGGCGCTGATCATCGGTGCAATCGGCATCTTACTGGGAATGTATTTATTCCCGACATTAAAACATCACAGAAGCATCGTTAACTTTATATTTGTATTTCCATTGTTATTTACATTTGTAGTAACAGTTATTATTCCATTATGCCTTGGTGTGTTTTATTCCTTTACAGACTGGAATGGAATCAAGATGACAGGATTTGTAGGATTTGCAAACTATAAGGCAATGTTCAATGAACCAAGTTTTCTCTGGTCACTGATCATCACAATTCTGTTTGTAGTTCTGAACATGGTTCTGGTAAACGTAGTAGCGTTTATGCTGGCCTTACTCTGTACCTCTAAGGTTAAGGGACTCTCATTCTTCAGAGCTTCCTATTTCCTGCCAAACCTGATTGGCGGTATCGTACTTGGTTATGTATGGCAGTTCGTATTTAATAACGTACTGATCAAGATGACAAATAATATTTCACTTCTGTCAAAGACAAACACAGCTATGATGGCTATCATCGTTGTTTATATCTGGCAGTATGCAGGTTATATCATGCTGATCTATGTAACAGGTCTGACACAGGTACCTAAAGATGTACTGGAAGCATCTCAGATCGATGGCGCAAATGCTGTTACAACATTATTTAAGATCAAGATTCCGATGATCGCAGCTACAATTACAATCTGTACATTCCTTACCTTAACATCTGCATTCAAACAGTTCGATGTTAACATGGCTCTGACAAATGGTACAGGTTCTGTCACAAGTTTCTTCGGAAACTATCTGACAAACGGTACTCAGATGCTGGCTCTGAATATTTATAATACAGCGATCTCCAAGAACAATTATGCACTTGGTCAGGCGAAAGCTATTCTGTTCTTCATTATCCTGGCTGCTGTATCTATTATTCAGGTTAGAATTTCCAATAAGAAGGAGGTTGAAATGTAATGGTTACGAAGAAAACTCCAAAGGTAGTGCTTACAGCTGTTGCGATTGTTATCGCAGCGTACATATTATCTCCTTTCTATCTGGTACTTATTAATACATTTAAGAATGCAAACGGTATTGTTGCCAACCCTGTAAGCTTTGCAGGTGCAAGCTTTGCACAGTTTAAGACAAATATTTCAAACGTTGTCAACAATTCTAACTTCAGTTTCTGGAGTGCATTCGGAACATCTGCGATCATTACAGTTGTTTCCCTTGTATTACTTGCTTTATTCGGCGGTATGGCTGCATGGGTTATCTGCCGTAACAAGACAAAATGGTCTACAGCTATTTACATGACATTTATCGCATCCATGACAATTCCTTTCCAGGTAGTTATGCTTCCTCTGGTTTCTACATTCCGTGATGTAGGTAAATTCCTTGGAATCAATATGCTTCAGTCTATTCCTGGTATTGTATTTGCATACTGTGGATTCGGTGGTGCTATGACGGTATTTATCTTAACTGGTTTTATTAAAGGTATTCCATATGAACTGGAAGAAGCAGCAGCGATTGACGGATGCTCTCCTGAGGGAACTTTCTTCCGCATTATCCTTCCGCTTCTGAAACCGGTTATTGTTACTGTTACTATTTTGAATGGTATGTGGATCTGGAACGATTACCTTCTTCCTTCTCTGATGTTAGGACAGAATGGTAAGGTTAAGACTCTTCCGGTTGCTGTACAGGCGTTTGTTGGTTCTTATGTTAAGCAGTGGGATCTGATCCTTACTGCAGCACTCCTGGCAATGATTCCGATGATCATCGTATTCCTGCTTGCTCAGAAGCAGATTATGAATGGTATGGTTGAGGGTGCTATTAAATAGGCTTGCAAATACTTTTTGAAAAGCTGTCGTTTTCCTCATTATTGGGGAACGGCAGTTTTTTAATGGTTTCAAAGGGGACGCGAAGAAAAATAAATGTTTTGAACCACGGCTGCGGGGGCAGGAACTCTAAGAGTTGCTACACCCCCTGTAGGACGCCACTGAAAAAGTCTTTATTTTGCATAAAGCAGTACAATATAAAGTGTTTTTATTTGTTTTAATCTACTATATAATGTGTATAAAAATAGTTTTTCAGTGGCGTCCCTGTAGATGTGGTTAAAAACATTTATTTTTCTTCGCTGTGAACTGGCTGGGACTGTGAATGATAGGTATGGAAGTGTGTTATTGGAGATGGAATGGATAGAAACGGAACATAAACGGAATAGAAAATGATAGTATAAATTTTACAGATATGGGCTTGAAATGTTGGGGCTTTTATAGTAATGTAGATGATACAACGCTTAAGGCGAGGGCTGTCTCCGGACAGTCTGTTTTTGTGAAGAAGGATGAGGAAAAATTTTATGGAGAGGACAAAAGAAAGGTCATCGTTTCGTAAGAAGTTTATCGGTGACAGGAAGTTTTATATGATGGTTCTGGCTGTGGCTGTTCCGATCATGATCCAGAATGGAATCACGAATTTCGTGAGTCTGCTGGATAATATTATGATCGGGCGGATCGGCACGGAGCAGATGTCGGGGGCTTCCATTGTGAATCAGTTGATTTTTGTCTATAATCTGTGTATTTTCGGAGGGGTGTCCGGAGCGGGTATTTTTACGGCACAGTACTTTGGGCAGAAGGATCATGAGGGTGTGAGGCAGACATTCAGGTATAAGTTCTGGATGGCTGTGATCCTGACAATCGGGACGATTTTGCTATTTCTGACTGTTGGAGAGAATCTAATCAGTATGTATCTTCAGGGAGAGGGTACTGCGCAGCAGATTGCAGATACGCTGAATTATGGAAAACAGTATCTGGATATTATGCTGTTGGGATTGCCGCCGTTTATGATGGTACAGATTTATTCCAGTACTCTGAGAGAGTGCGGAGAGACTGTTCTTCCAATGAAAGCAGGAGTTGTGGCAATCTGTGTGAATCTGTTGTTTAATTACCTGCTGATTTATGGTGTATTTTTCTTCCCTAGACTGGGTGTGAGAGGTGCGGCAATCGCAACTGTGCTGTCACGTTATGTGGAGGCGGCAATTGTAATAGGCTGGACACACAGGCATACGGAGAAGAATGCATTTGCAAAGGGGCTGTACAGCACGCTTAAGGTTCCTGCGAATCTGACAAAGAAGATTCTGGTCAAGGGTACACCGCTGTTGTTTAATGAGACTTTATGGGCTTCTGCCATGGCGATGCTGACTCAGTGTTATTCGATTCGAGGACTGAATGTGGTTGCTTCGCTGAATATTTCCAATACCATCAACAATGTGTTTAATATTGTGTTTATTGCGCTGGGAGATTCTGTTGCGATTATTGTGGGACAGCTTCTGGGTGCGGGAGATATGAAGAAAGCGAGAGATACAGATAACAAGATGATCGCGTTCTCAGTGATGTGCTGTACCTGTGTGGCAATGGTGATGTTTGTTATGGCGCCGCTGTTTCCAATGCTTTATAATACCAATGATGAGGCAAGGGAGCTGGCGAAGTATCTGATTATGATCACTGCATTCTTTATGCCGCAGAATGCGTTTTTGCATGCAACCTATTTTACTCTGCGTTCCGGTGGAAAGACGATTATTACGTTCCTGTTTGACAGTGTGTTTATCTGGTGCGTCAGTGTGCCGATCGCGTTTGTGCTGAGTCGTTATACAGGGATTCATGTGCTTGTGATTTATGCATGTGTGCAGCTGGCAGATTTGATTAAGTGTGTGATTGGATTTGTGCTGGTTAAGAAGGGTGTGTGGCTGCAGAATATTGTTTCATCATGATAAAAATTTTCAATAACATTTGGCTTGACTAACCGATATACTATAGTCTCATCTTTGACAGTTGATTAGTTAAAAAAGCGCCACAATCCCTGTAAATACAAGGGGTGTGGCACTTTTGTCTGTATACATGAAATATAGTAATGTTTTATCTCCGCTTACTTTTTTTCTGAATTCCT
>ENA-OQEY01000983-OQEY01000983.1-human-gut-metagenome-genome-assembly--contig:-NODE-983-length-13577-cov-3.037037_pt1 | contig 13577 bp, 14 predicted proteins | sample MGYA00242801_ERZ504647 | MGnify/ENA primary metagenome ERZ504647 (study PRJEB26092, sample SAMD00036204) | human gut metagenome | host: Homo sapiens | study: EMG produced TPA metagenomics assembly of... | reverse complement strand
CCTTCTCGGGCTTCATGTGCGGGAACAGCAGGACGTCGCGGATGGAGGTGGAGTTGGTGAGCAGCATGACCACGCGGTCGATGCCGATGCCGATGCCGCCCGCGGGAGGCATGCCGTACTCGAGCGCGCGCACGTAGTCCTCGTCGTACTCCATGGCCTCGTCGTCGCCACCGGCCTTCTCGGCCATCTGCGCAGCGAAGCGCTCGGCCTGGTCGACCGGGTCGTTGAGCTCGGAGAATGCGTTGGCGTACTCGTGGCCGGCGATCACGAGCTCAAAGCGGTGCGTGAGGCGCGGGTCCTCCTCGTTGCGCTTGGCGAGCGGCGAGACCTCGACCGGGTAATCGCACACGAACGTGGGGTTCACAATGGTGTCCTCGCCCAGCTCGTCGTAGATCTCGGCGATGAGCTTGCCGGCGGTCCACTCGGGCTTGGTCTCGATACCGCGCTCGGCACAGGCGGCGCGCAGCTCCTCGACCGGGGTGTCGAGCGTGACCTCGCGACCCAGGACGTCGGAGACGATGGAGGTCATGGGACGGCTCTCCCAGTTGGAGAACAAATCGATCTGCTGACCCTGGTACTCGATGACGCCCTCCAGGCCGACGGCGTGCGCAGCGGCCTTGATAACGCCCTCGGCGAGCTCCTTCATACCCTCGAGATCGGAGTAGGCGCGGTAGGCCTCCATAGTGGTGAACTCGGGGTTGTGAGTGAGGTCCATGCCCTCGTTGCGGAAGATGCGGCCGATCTCGAACACGCGCTCATAGCCGCCCACCAGCAGGCGCTTGAGGTGCAGCTCGGTGGCGATGCGCAGGTAGTTCTCCTGGTTGAGCGCATTGAAGTGCGTGATGAACGGCTTGGCCGTGGCGCCGCCCTGGATGGACTGCAGGATGGGGGTCTCGACCTCCATGTAGCCGTCGTCCTCCATGAAGCGGCGGAAGGTGGAAATGATGGCGGAGCGCTTGCGGAACGTCTCGCGCACGTCCTCGTTCACGATGAGGTCGACATAGCGCTGGCGATAGCGGGTCTCCTTGTCGGAGAGGCCGTGGAACTTCTCAGGCAGCGGGCGGACGGCCTTGGAGAGCAGCTTGAGCTCGCGCGGGGCAACGGAGAGCTCGCCGCGCTTGGTGCGGGTGACCACGCCGGTGGCCTGGATGATGTCGCCCAGATCGAGCTTCTTGAGCGTGGCCCACGACTCCTCCTCCACGTCGTTCACGCGGCAGAAGAGCTGGATGTCGGCGGAGGGGTCGCGCAGGACCAGGAACATGATCTTGCCCTGGCCGCGCTTGGCGACCACGCGGCCGCCCACGGTGACGGTCTCGCTCGCGAACTCCTCGTTGGCCAGGCCCTCGTAGCGCACGAGCAGGTCGGCGGCGTGATCGGTTACGCTCGAGTGCTCCGGATAGGGGTTCTTGCCGGCCTCGTAGAGCGCGGCGCGGTCGGCGAGACGACGGGCGCGCTCGTCGTTCAGGGTGTTGGCGGCCTCGTTGACCTCGAGGTTCTCGGCCATCTTTGTGACTCCTCTCGTAATGCCGGGTCATGTGCCCGGCTGTTCATCGATGCGGCGATCGCCCAACGAGCGCGCCGCCCAATGTTCCAAACGAAAACCGCCCCCTGGCGCCATGAGGCACCAGGGAGCGGAGTGAGCGCTAGAGCTCAATAACTAACGGATGAGCCCTAGCGCGAAATCTTGGCGATGGTGTAGACGCGCTTCTTGCCGGAGGCGAGCACGACCTCGACGCTCTCGCCCTCGGCGTGACCGATGATGGCGCGGCCGACCGGGGACTCGTTGGAGATCTTGTGCTCGAGCACGTTGGTCTCGGTGGTACCGACGATGGTGAAGTCGGACGCCTCGCCCTCGCCGTCGACCAGCGTGACGTTGCTGCCAATGGAGACGATCATGTTGGAGCCGGCGACGGCGTCCTGGGCGTTGGCCAGCGTGGCGCGGATCTCGGCGATGCGGGCGGCGTTGCGGGCCTGATCTTCCTTGGCGGCGTCGTACTCGGCGTTCTCGGAAAGGTCACCGAATGCGCGAGCTTCCTTGATGTGCTCGACGATCTCCTTGGCCTTCTCACCCTCGAGATAGGCGAGCTCCTCCTCGAGCTTCTTGCGACCCTCGGCAGTCAGTACGATCTGGCTTGCATCCATGCGTCGAACTCCTCTTGTACGTCTTGTGCAGAATAACAGCAAAGCGACCGGCAAACCCAGTGCGGGTCAACCGGCCGCGATCAACCCTTATGCGAGCGGGTTACTCGGCGTCCTTAGCGGCGGCTTCCTTCTTGGCCTTGGCCTCGGCGAGCTGAGCCTCGAGCTGTTCGACCTCGTCGTCCTCCTCGACAACCTCGGCGTCATCGGCAGGAGCCTCGTCACCGGACATGCCCTCACGGATGTTCTTGACCGTCTTGCCCAGAGACTTGCCGAGCTTTGGCAGGTTCTTGGGGCCAAAAATCAGCAGGGCGACGATAAGGATGACAACCCACTCAAAGCCTTTAGGGAACATACATTTCCTCCAGATACGATCCGTTTGGCGTGTACGGCACGATGTTCGCCGTGCGCGTTACAGCTCGAATGAGTATAACCCGCCACCGCGACACTGCACAATATTTGTCTATTCTACACGGGAGCGTATCGCAAACGGTAAACAGTCGGTAAACGGTGGGCCAAGTCCAAAACGCGCAGAGCCGGCACAGCGCGCATGGGCCGTTCATGGCAGGAACTGAACTGTGCCCCAATACTTGGACACGATTAATAATAACCGCTAGGTGTTAAGTGCCAATAGGTTGTTTACGCCGGGGATGCGCGACATGTGAGGGAGCCCCCCGCACGCGCTGTGCGGACGTGACCAATGCATGGACTCTCTTGAATTTTCGAATCACCAAAGTCGAGAAAATGGACGTCATGGAAGACGCCGGTTCCGCAATTCTTGACTACCAGATGCATGCAGTTATGACCTTTGTCAAAGTCAAGATAGGAGGCAACCTGTGGAAGCCCCGCTTTATGACTCACGTAAAGAGCTGCCCAAACAGCAGCAAGCGAGCCCATTCCCCCAATCAAGCCACCAAAAGCGGAAAGAAAGTTAATCAGGTCATCAAGAGAGAAGCACTCTTATCGCCTATTTGATGAAACGACCTGCTCGTTACTTGTCGTACTCAATATGCAAGCTTGGATCGGTCTCGAACTCGTCGATAATGCCGTTGTAATTGTCGATAAGCTCGCTCAGCACGTTCTTCCGTGTGCTCGAGTTGAAACAACCATGTTCGTATACATTGGTCGATAGGAACTGCTGAAGATCCCACACCTCAACCCTACCACCAATGCCGGCATCTTCAAGCAGATTGCGAGCCGTCGTAACGCGATCGGAAATGGTGATAATGACTGGATTGAGTCCATGCCCGATGTTACTGCGGCACTTCTCAATCAGCAGGTTTGCCGGTGCCGTCGTGCAATGAATCGCTGTATCATCGATGATGAAATCGCCCGCTCGGCCGGTCTGGTCGTCAGCATCAGACGCGCCGTGAATTTCAATGGTCGGCATAAGAAGTTCAAGCTTTGCGCCAACGAGATGTTGCAAAACCGTTCCGGCGTACTTCATGCCGGGATTCTCCTTTTGCCGCTTCGTCGCTTGCTCAAGCAAGCCGTTCACCGCATCGGTAACACTGCGAGAGGAATCCTTGGCAAGCTTGAATGGCTGCCCGGCGAAGTACTCGTTGACGCACGTGATCCAGTAGTCTTCTATTTCGTTGAAATCGACAGGCTCGGGTAGGCCATTAATGAACTCAGCATATGCATGCATAAGCCCCATGTTGCCCCGGTTTGTACGGCCCGCCTCCTTAGCAAGCTGCCGCGTAATACCATGTTCGACAAGGATTTTTCTGAGATTTGACTCTCCAAGGCCTGCGACCTGGCCCTGTTTTCCTGTTACATAATCTGCCGGATTGATAGGAAGGGAATCCTTTGAGAAAGCCCTGGTGAGCTGAACAACGAGCGCCAGCGCGCCCTTTCCCTTCACCTTTTGACCGTAGCGGAAATCATCGAGCTCGTCCTTATACAGCATAGGCAGCCTCCACCAGTTGTGTCAGCAGATGATCGGACAGGAACTTTGCAACAGGCACGGCGACGGCATCACCCATGGCAAAATAACCGTCGTTATACGTCCCGGGCAACTCAAAATTATTGGGCGCGCCCATGAGACATGCCACTTCTCTGGTGGTAAGCAGCCGGGCATGCACGCCATTTTTGTCTCGATGAACCAAGTACTGACGCGAAGAGCCGCCAGCCGGGGTTCTCAAACAGCCAGCGACGCCATCACAACGTATTTCTAAAACCTGTCTGCCGTTGCGCGTGCGTCGGTAACCAGTTGCATATTTTCGCCCCGACTCTTCGAACTTCCGCAGATGGTTCTCGGGAATGAGCGTCGCAACATCATCTTTGTCAAAAGGAACCTGTTGCTCAACAACATCATCGATATTCTGAGTGCGACATTCGGGCTTCGGCAAGTTCCACCAAACGAAGCCGTCAATCGTTGAAGCAAGCTTTTGAAGTGTAGGTGTATGGGCCCAGATGGGGCCATCGCCTGAAAGACAGCCCGGAATGGGTCCCTTTGTCCCGATTACGAACACGCGAGGTCGCGACTGAGGGACGAAATGAGAAGCATTGATTAGAACGGCTCCGACTGTATAACCGCGATTAACGAGCGCCTGATGCAGATGGCGATAGTCTTCACCATTGTGGGCGCTCACTAATCCCGATACGTTCTCCAAGCAAATCACGCGAGGGGCGGCATCACCCTGCTCGTCAAGCACACGGAGCCATTGCCAGACAAGACCGGAACGTTCGGAATAAATCCCCTCGATATTGCCCGCAAGTGAAAGATCTTGACAGGGAAAGGAAGCCCAAGAAAGGGAGGCAGCGGGCAGCTTTGAACCTTTGACATCCGCTATGTCTCCAACATGGAGTACCTGAGGGTCAAAATTGGCTCGATACACCCTAGCTTTTCTTTCACTTACATCGTTCGCCCACACCGAACGAAATGAATCCGATAGCCCACAGCTAACCAATCCAGATCCGGCAAAAAACTCGTGGAAACGATGCTTGGCTCCTGACTCCATTACTGCTTCCCCTCCTTTCGGATTGCATCCCGTAGCTCAAAATACTATAGCGAGCGGACATAACATCTATCGCTCAGGCATGGAAAGGGTTGAAAGCTGCAATATACAGGAAAGGCGAATTCTGTCCATAGAAAAACTTTCACCCCTATTTCACCCCTTTTGCCTACTACAAGCGCTTTCGAAAGCAAAACAGGTCAGAGGAATTGAGCCTCTGACCTGCATCTTTGTAATGGTCGGGTTGACTGGATTTGAACCAGCGACCCCCGCGTCCCGAACGCGGTGCTCTACCAAGCTGAGCCACAACCCGTTAGCTTGGCTATAGTATCAAAGCCGCGAACGAAAATCTACCCCACAGCGATAATTGGTCCAGATTTTTCCATCCTCGCAGCTTGCGCCCACCAGCCATGCTCCTTCATCGCGGCGATGCCGATCTTTTCGGCCGCCATTTGCGTCGCGCACACGGCGAAGACCGTCGCCCCCGATCCGCACACATCGACCGCGCGGACATCGGGCTGCTCGCGCATCCAATCAACGATCTCGCCGATCTCTGGGCAAAGCTCGCGGGCGACAGGGGCCAAGTTGTTCGACACGCAATCGAAAATGGCCTGCTCGTCGTGAGAGCGCATGGCCTCGAGCATGGGCCCGAGAGGCTGCGCCTCGATGGGAGACTCGTCAAAGCGGCGATACGCCTCGACAGTCGAGACGCCGCCCGTCATGGGCTTTACCAGCGCCACGGGTGTACCCGTGAGCGGGCGGAACAACTCACGCATCGTATCGCCGCGCCCGTCCAGATGGGCGGGAGGGCCATAGAGGAAAAACGGAACGTCCGCGCCGATGGAGCGCGCGACCGCATCGATGCGCTCGTCGCGCGGGTCGACTCCCCAATAGCGGCAGATGCCCATGATGGTCGCCGCGGCGTCGGTGGACGGACCGCCCAAGCCGGCGCGGACCGGAATGTGCTTGTCGATGAGGATGGCAAAGCTCGGCTCGCGGCCAAACGCCTCACCCATCGCCACGGCGGCCTTGTACGCCGTGTTGCTCTCTTGGGGGAAGTCCGCCTCGGGCACCGTCTTGACCATCAGGCGGTCGGAGGGCGCAATGGCGATAGTGTCCGAGATGTCGAGCGTCGTCATCACGGTATCGACACGGTGGTAGCCCTCATCATCGGTCCCCTCATGCACGCCCAGATACAGGTTGATCTTTGCGGGGGCGGTGATGAGCATGAAGTTCCCCTGGGGCGCGGCGGGCTGGGCCGCGGCGCGATACGGGTCGAACGCCGGATTGGGAGCGGAGCTTGAGCCCCATCCGACCGCGGTCATTTAGTGCTCCTCGAGCTGGGTGCCGAGCGGCGTGAAGATATGCTCGCCGGTCTCGGGGTCGAACAGCTCGACCGTGCCGGTGAGCACGTCGACGTACTGGTAGGACTGACGGGACTTGCGACCGCGGCGCTCGTCGACCTCGACGATGAACACGGCGGGGTGGACGTTCTTGATAACGCCCATGCGCTCGATGACGCGCGTGCGGCCCATGTTGGCCTTGACCTTGACGCGGTCGCCGACCATCTCGGTCAGCTTTTCCTGGATCTCCGCGACGTGATTGACTTCGAGCTCTTCCATGCGATGGCCTCCACATACGGGCGCTTGACAGAATGCGCCCAAGAATAGACATACGCATTGGAGTATAGCAAGGATCGATACGATTGTCGCTCCGGGTGCCGGCGGGGCGTTTTGTGCGAAGCGAGTTCTGCACGAGCCGGAGGCGCCGGTGGGGTCTCCGAGCAAGCAGGACTGCCCGAGCATCGGACAAAGTGCCCCGTCGGCGCCCGGAGCGACCTGAAGGCTCGGATAAGGTCCAGACTATAGTTCGTCGGTATCGAGCACGATGGTAAAGGGACCGTCGTTCAAAAGCTCGACCTGCATGTTCGCGCCAAAGCGACCCGTCGCCACGTGCTCGACGTCACGGCGCGCAAGGTCGACGAAGTACTCGTAGAGCTCGGTTGCCTGCGCGGGCGGAGCGGCCTCGGTGAACGAGGGGCGGCGACCCTTTTTGCAGTTGGCGAACAGGGTGAACTGGGAGACCACCAAAACCTCGCCCGCAACATCCGCCAAGGCGAGATTGGTCTTGCCGTCCCCGTCATCGTTGATGCGCAGGGCGAAGATCTTGTTCCACAGCTTGTCCGCCTCCGTCCGCGTGTCGGCATGGCCCACGCCGAGCAGAACGAGGTAGCCCCTGCCAATCGAACCTACGACCTCACCTTCGATGGTCACGCTCGCGTGGCGCACGCGCTGAACGACCGCGCGCATGCTAGCGATCCCCTGTCGCGGAACCGGCCGCGGAGGGGCAATCCGCGCCGCCAGTCTCCCCTGCCCGCTCGGCATCCTCGGCAGACGCCGCCTGCACCAGCTGGGCAGACAGGTCCTGCAGCGCGTGGAAACGGTGGCTGATGGCGTTCTTCTCCTCCGGCGTGAGCTCCGCCATGGTCTTGCCCGGGGTGTCGACGGGAAGGAACAGCGGGTCGTAGCCAAAACCGTGCTCGCCGCGGCCCTCGCGGGCGATCGCGCCCTCGCAGGCGCCCGTGCCCGTGAGCACGCAGCCGCTTGCATCGATGAGGGCGACGACGCTCATGAAGCGCGCGGTGCGCTCGGCATCCGGGGTGTCGCCGAGTTTGTCGAGGAGCTTGGCGTTGTTGGCGGCGTCGTCCCCGTGCACACCGGCATAACGCGCCGAGTACACACCCGGCTCGCCGGCCAGCGCATCCACCACCAGGCCGGAGTCGTCGGCGATTGCCGCAAGGCCGGTGGCCGCAACCGCAGCCTCGGCCTTGATGATCGCGTTCTCCACGAACGTGGTGCCCGTCTCCTCGGGGTCCTCGAAGTCGCCGAGCTGACCCAAGGCCACAAAGCGGACCTCCGGCAGGACCTCGCTCAAGATGGCCTCAATCTCGGTGAGCTTGTGCGCGTTGCCCGTCGCCACCACGATGGTGCGCTTGGGGTCGAGCGTCGCGATATCGATTTTTTCCAGCGCCATGTTCGGCACCGTCCTTTCTCTATCTATGAGATTCCACATGTTGGAGCATACCCCGTGCACATCCGTTCCGCGCGCTGGGGCGCACCCCGTGCACATCCGTAAAAATCGGTGCAGTTTTCAACCATTTTTCACTTGGAAGTTGGTCGAAAAGTGCATCGGTGTTGCGCTAGGTGCATCGAGTTTTGCCAGATGCATCGACGTTTCGCCCGGTGCATCTACGTCTCACTTGCTGCATCGAACTTTGCCCGGTCCATCGACGTTGCGCTTGGTGCATAGACGTTTCGCTTAGCACATCGATGCTTCGCCCGGTGCATCGACGCTTCGTCTGGCGCGCCAACGTCTCGCACGATGCGCCGAGCTTGGGGCACGCAAGGTGTGCGGAGGCCGTCCCTTTTGCGTGCCGCCCCCTTTGACGCGCTAGTCCCTAAAGGCCGTGACCTCGTTTTGCAGGTCGATGAGGTGCTTGATGCCCAGCTCGCCCAGGTCGAGCAGGCGATTCAGGCGGGCGCGGTCGAACGGCGTCTGCTCGCCGGTACCCTGAATCTCGATGATCTCGCCGGCGTCGGTCGCCACGAGGTTCATGTCGACCTCCGCATGGCTGTCCTCGGCATAGTCGAGGTCGAGCAGTTCGCAGCCGTCGACCAGACCCATGGACACGGCGGCCACCTGGCCGGTGAGCGGCAGACGGGAGATCTTGCCCGCCTCGACCCACGCCATGAGAGCGTCGTGCAGCGCCACCCATGCACCGGTGATGCTCGCCGTACGGGTGCCGCCGTCTGCCTGGATCACGTCGCAGTCGACCGTGACCGTGTGCTCGCCGAGCGCCTTCATGTTCACCACGGTGCGCAGGCTGCGGCCGATCAAGCGCTCGATCTCCATGGAGCGGCCCTTGCGATTGGACGTCTCGCGGCGCGTGCGGCGATTGGTGGAGGCGGGCAGCATGGCGTACTCCGCCGTGACCCAGCCCTGTCGGCTCGCCTTGCGCCAGCCCGGCACGCCCTCCTCGATGGTGGCGGCACAGAGCACCTTGGTGTCGCCGAACTCGACAAGGCAGGAACCCAGTGCGTTCTTCATCACGTCGCGCGTGAGGTTGACGGGGCGCATCGCATCTGCGGCGCGGCCGAACGACCGGTTGATGAGCATGTGATCCATGGGGTAAAGGTCCTTTCTACGTGAAATGGAAACGTGACGTGCGAACACGTGAAGTAGACGCGAGATGTATGCATCCGTCGCATGCCCCGGACTTGGCAGAACACTCACAGCGGTCCAGCTGAGACTGCGAGCGGAGCAGCGATCAAGTGCTAAATGTTGCGTGCCGACAGTTTGTTTACGCCGACGATGCGCGAAATGGACGGCAGGCCCCGCACACACCGTTCGGACGCGATCAATTATAGTGCTCAATGAGGCTGGGAGAGCGAGCGCCCTCCCAGCCTCGCCCCCCCACGCTCTGGCGTGCTGTAATTCCTGGGCGAGGGAGCGATTCATCCGTTCGACCTTGCCGCTCTGCCACGAGCTGTAGTGCCACGTGTGAACGCGCTGGGCGCTAGCAACGGTCGACGGACCGCACAGCGTGAGCACAAGCTCCCTCCTCGAGGGCGCGACGCACCCCTCGATCTCTGGCGGGGTAAGTCTGGGCATCCCACGGATCCTGCTCGAGCGTTCGGCCATGGGCTCGGCGAGCCCTGCGGCGTAGCCACTTGCTCGTCGTCTGGCGGCTGCCGTCCATCTAACGGGAGACCTCGGCGACACCGGTGCCGTGCTCCATACGCGAGACGAACGCCTCGCACCCCGAGCTGGCCTTGCACTAGGACACTGGGTATAGGAGAGAATCCCTCAGCCGTAGGTACAGACAGCTCGCGACATGCGGAAACCCTCCTCATTTGTCATTGGCGCGATGTAAACACCGTCTTGACACTCAGAATCCAAGAGACTGGTTCTCTGCTCATGGAGCAAAACCATATTTTTCAGATGCCTCCCGAGATGGATTTGTGATAATTCGAGCCAAGCTAAGAGACAGGGAAACCAAAGATCGGTAAGACGAGACGAAACGGTTTTCCGCTTTGGACGTTGGAGGTTTAAGTTATATTGGCAAAAGAAGCCGACCGGACAATCTGGACAGAGGGCTTTGGAGGGGAAATGGGTGTCGGACATCGACCGCGTTTAAAACGCAATAGCTTCGGAGGCGTTGAGTTGTGGGTCAGGGAATTCAGCGAGACTCCGTGCTGTGATCATAAGATTGACTGCGATGTAAATGAGGCAGTCAAAAAGCTCAAACAATTGTTAAGAAATAAGGAGGAAAGAGAGGGAGACAGAGGGGGGCAGCCGTGATAAAACTGGGGATGAAGATTGGTGTCTTACCGAAGCGATAACGGGTGTGCTACTTGGCTTTAGAAAGAAGTGTGTAAAGAGATGCCGCTGAAACTTATCGATTTGTCAAACATGGAATTTGAAGCAATCGATGGCTTGATTCCTATTCAAACTAAAACCCCCTACTGCAGAGAAGAGAACGAGGGATTTTACTCCCTTCTCGGAAACGATGGCATTAATAACTATAATCCCAGACGGAATAAGGGGGATAATGGCGATGGGCTTTAAAACTGCGCTAATTACCCTATTGGCAGTTTTGCCAATAGGGTATGGTTTGTTTTGCGTGATATCAAAGTCAACCCCGCTGATTCACGGATATCATGTGGCACAAGTTGCAGAGTCGAATAAAGAGCGCTTCTCCGTATTTGTTGGGGTGGGCACCATCGTCTTCGGAATTGGCATTGCTTGCCGTGTGCTGCCCCCCTATTATCCGGATCTCTTTTCCATTTTTCCCAAATGGATAGATTCTGCATCAATAGTCATTCTGATAATCGGCATCACCATTACGCTGGGAGCTATAAAGAAATACAATGGGACTATTATGTAGTGTTCGATGCGGTAAATGCAGACGTGCGGTTTGAGTAATAGCGCTGTAAATGGGCGGTCGGAGAGGTGCTTCGACCGCCCATTTACTAGACACCTCAAGATGAGGAGAGTTCAATTCGCGTCGCTTGTAGGGAGTAAAATCGTCTATGGATCGCGTGCCGAATGTTGGTGTAAGGGGCCGCTCCCCTGACCGCAGGAAGCAGGAAGCGGCTATCGCCTAGAATCTTAATTGCTGAAGTTAGGATTCGCGGAAAGGCAGTAACCGCATATGGACAAGATACACGAGATCGCGGGCGACGGCGCCCTGATGCCGAGATTCGACGACGGCATGGTGAACATGGCCGAGCTCATAAGGGCGATGGCCGAGTCGCTCGTCAACGAGGCCATGGACGCCCAGGCCGACGAGGCGTGCGAGGGCGGCAACCGGCGCGGCGGCCACCGCGAGCGCAAGCTCGTCACCGGCGTCGGCACCATCAGCCTCAGGATCCCGAAGCTGCGCGCCGGCAGCTACTTCCCCGAGGGCCTCATCGAGCGGTACTCGCGCGTGGACCGCGCGGTCATCGCCGCGGTGTCCGAGATGGTGGCCAACGGCGTGTCCACCGGGAAGGTGAAGCGCGTGGCGCGGACCATGGGCATAGACCGCATGAGCGCCAGCCAGGTGTCGAGGATACGCTCGTCGCCGGACGAGTCGGTCGCCGACCTGCAGGAACGCGACCTGTCAGACGTCACCTACCCCTGCATCCGGCTCGACGCGGCCTACATCAAGCGCGGGGACGCGGGCCGCGTGCGGTCGACCGCGCCTGTCACCGCCATCGGCGCCGGCTCGGGCGGGTACAGGCGCCTTCTGGGGCTCGACGCCATCGACACCGAGTCCCACGACGGCTGGAAGTCGTTCCCGCGGTCGCTGCGCGCACGCGGGGTCGACGGCGCGATCTGCGTCACCAGCGACGCCCACGAGGGCCTCAAGCGCGCGATCCAGGAGGTCTTCCCGGACGCCGCGCGGCAGCGCCGCATCGCGCATCCGATGCGCGGCGCCGCCGGCAACGCGCCGACCAGGCGGAAAAAGGGCGCCGTGCCGGGCATCCTGAAGGCCGTGTTCGCCGAGCGCGACCCCGAGCTCGCGAGGGAGCCCTGCCAACTCGCCACCGCCCAGATAGAGGGCTTCTGCCCCAAGGCGGCCGAGGTGCTGGAAGAGGCCGGGGCCGACGCCCCGGCCTACCTGGATTTCCCCTACGAGCACCACGTCGGGCTGCGCACCGACAACGTGCACCGATAATTCGAACCTGCCCGGGGTTACACGCCTGTCATTCCGGACATAGCATGCGCTTAGGCATCCGGTGACCCCACAACGATCTGACGTTCAGGCTGTCTTTCTCCTGACCTGTCCCGGCTGCCTGCGCGCACGAGGCGGAGCCTGCGTGACCTGATAGAAGCATGGGGCAGAAACGCGCTCACATCCTGCGTCCCGTCGGTGCACTGTCCGCGGCCCCGCCATCGCGCGAAGATGATACACCGAGAGGTCGCGTTCGGCGAGGAAGGCGGTTTGCATGAAGGTGGAGTATGGGAACGTTGCGGAAGACGCCGTGTGGGCAGGGGTCGACACGCACGCCGCAACCAACTGGCTCAGCGTGGTTGACGCGAGAGGGTCGGAGCTCTTCTCGGGGGAGTTCGCCACCGACCCCGAGGGTTACAGGAAGCTGTGCGACGAGATCCGCAGGCTGGGCAGCCCCGTGGCCGCAGGCGTGGAGTGCACGGGCACCTATGGCGCAGGGCTCGTGAGGGCGATGGCCGCATACGGCATTGCCTGCTACGAGGTCATAACCCCGGGAAGGCCGAGGCGCGGGCCCGGATGCGACAAGGACGACGCGGCCGACGCGCTGAGGGCGGCAAAGCAGGCTCTTTCCGGCGAGAACCTCGCCGTGCCCAAATCCCAGGACGGATGGGTTGAGGAGGTGAGGAACATGACCGTCGCAAGGGAGGAGCTCGTCAAGCAGTGCACATCCCTGGCAAACCGTGCCCTGGCAACGGTCAGGAAAGGGCCCGATGAGATCAGGGCGCGCCTCGAGAGGCTCGGGACCGCAAAGATGATGGGCGTGCTCGCAGGATGGGACGAGGCCGAGGCCGATCCCATCTGCGACGCCGTGATGTTCTCCCTCGCCGCACTGGGGAGGGTCTGGGCCGAGGCGAGGAGGTCGGCAAGGCTGCTTGAGGAGCGCATCGAGAGGACACTGAAGGCGGGCAACCCGGCGCTTGCGTCCATGTACGGCTGCGGCCCGATTTCTGCCGCCATGCTCGCGATAGCCGCAGGGGATAACCCGGAAAGGATGGGCTCCGAAGCGTCGTTCGCAGCTCTGTGCGGCGTTTCGCCGATAAGGGCCTCGAGCGGCAAGGTGGAGCGTCACAGGCTGAATCGCGGTGGCAACAGGAACGCCAACAAGGCCCTTCATATCATCGCGATGCACAGGATGAGGACGGCGGCGATTCCTGCGTAGGCGGCGGGATCCAGACCGTCCGGATTGCCGGGCTGGCCGGCGG
>ENA-OQEY01000973-OQEY01000973.1-human-gut-metagenome-genome-assembly--contig:-NODE-973-length-13707-cov-4.350477_pt1 | contig 13707 bp, 9 predicted proteins | sample MGYA00242801_ERZ504647 | MGnify/ENA primary metagenome ERZ504647 (study PRJEB26092, sample SAMD00036204) | human gut metagenome | host: Homo sapiens | study: EMG produced TPA metagenomics assembly of... | reverse complement strand
GCTCATAACCCGAAGGTCGTAGGTTCAAATCCTGCCCCCGCAACCAAAGACCCCAGGTTTTGTTACCTGGGGTTTTCTTTCGTTTTTTGTTGGACATCGCCAACAGCTACCGTCTCCATTTCGGCAGTTGCTGTGCAACCAGCACTGTTTTTTCGCCAAAACGGACAGCAAAGAACCACCCCAGAGCTTCTCGGCTCCGGGGTGGTTTTTCGTCCTGACCCATATCTGACCCATACCGTTTCCCCCTTGGTTTGGGTCAAATTCTGGAGCGGATACCGGCAAATGGAAATTAAAAGAACCTATGCACCAACACATCGTCCTATTCCGTTCAAAAAAAACAGGTCACTGTAGTTTGCTGGAATATTCTTCTTTCCACTCTTCAACAAGCGCCTTAACCTTGCCCACATCGACTCCAAAATCATCGACTTCATTGCTAACTAATAACGTAAACGCGGCTGCTTTTCCTGGAAGATCATTATGCTCTTTCCAAAAAGATTCTTGGCATCGTGCGCTGTTAATTTTATTCAATGCTTCCTCTTTAGTAAAGAGATCAGTGTAGTACTGCTCAAGAGAGTAACTGGCTAAAATTCCTTCGCTGTACCAAGAAGATACTGATAACGCTATAAATCCGACCGCCGAAATAGTATCCTCAACAGCTTCTTTCATATATGTCGTAAAATCATTGAAATCAATAAACTTCCACAGTATTATTCCCCTAAGCGGCTGTTCCCAATTTAATATAGGATTCATTTGGATAAACTCATGTAGCCGTTCTATAAACAGCTTTTCCAAACTAATCAAATGTTCTAAACTAATTAGTTGAGCGTTTCGATAACTTGGATTATCAGCAACCCGCCCATGACTTAGTTCAATGATGTGTAGCAGATGCATCAAATACTGAAAGGTCGGATAATCGGCATTTTGGAATAATGAATGCAATAATTCATTGGCTTTCTCCTCATTATGCATTTCAAGAATTAAATCTTGAAGGTCATAAACCGAAAAAGCTTCTTTCATTGCTCCATCAGATGCCACTATGCTGCTTCTTTGTGAAACAGTCCTAACGAGAATCTCTATGCGCTGCTGTGGTATTCTATGGGCATGAATAGCCCAGGCCAACTCGTCCATATAATTTTCGAGAAGGCCCTCACTTTCAAGATCAGACAAGAATTTTCTTAAGGACGCTTCATCCATCTGGTAAAACGAATCTTCGAGTGTGCTATGTGGAATTTTGATTTCCTCGAGGGAAAGAGAAAAATAAAGGTCAAATTTATTTTCATCAGCAATACGCCTTGCGCTGTGAAGGTCTGCCGATGTCGGCATCGAACTGCGTACTCCTATTGTGAAACCGAACGCAGGAAAAAGTTCAGATACCGCCTCTATCATTTTTTCTGGTTCATTGCAAATCGGCTCAAACACTTTACTTAGTTCGTTTCTCTTTTGCTCTTGCTCATTGCGAGTCATTCCTCCCTGGTAAGCATGGATCAGGGAAAATTTGTTTTCTCTAATCCAACTGTAAATAGAAGGAGCCATGACTTGAAGGGCGCAGATTCCAACCATATCAAAAGCATCTACTTCATCTTTTACGGACGTATAAGAAAAATTAAGAACATTACAAACTCGGTTCACATCGCGCAGTGTTTTTAAAAATGGGGCAACACATTTGTTGTAAACTTGGTGCCATCTTACAGCTGAAAGTTCATCCTCATTATTAAACAGTATGATTTCTCTCATTCTGTCTTCAAAGATGTTACGAAGCTTACTGCGATTTACAGGAGGCACCTCGAAAGGAACCTGTATAATCTTCTCTAAATATTCTGCACCCCTTCCTTGCACGCAATCCAATGCCTGTGCGACAATGTCTTTATCAAATGACAGTAAATATATTGTATTAGGAAAGCCCGCAACTGAATTAACCAACTGAAAGATGAGACGGATCTGCTCATTAGGAAGCCTGTCAATATCATCAATTACAACAAGCAGCTTCTCATCCATCTCGTTAAGTGCTTTTTCAACTTGAGTTTTTTGATAAGCTATATCATTATATCGGTCACCAATCTTCTTAATATTCTGGCCTACTGCTTTAATTATATCAGGCACTATATTTGCATACTGCCCGATTGATGGAATAAACTGAGCATATTTAAAAGCCACAGAATACTTTTCAATAGCTTCACCTGCACGCGACGCTTTGTCTGCTGGATTACCAACCTTTAGATTCGAAGATAAAGCAACAAAAAACTGATTGATTAATTGCGTTGTATCCGTAAAATTCCATGGATTGAAGCGAATTACCTGAATTTGCGAATCATTGCTTGTTCGCTCAATTTCAGCTAGAATCATATTAATAATTGAAGTCTTTCCACATCCCCACTTACCCTGGAGAGAAACCGTAAAGCAATCCCTCGAATGTAGATCCATAATCGCATGGGCTACCCTCATCGCAAATGGCTTTCGACCCAATTTATCTCCATTACTATCCTGAATTGGCTGGTCAGAGTAATACAATTTCTTCCCTCCACAACAAAAACACATCTGTTTATCTTTAGGATTTCATTTTACAACACTTTCGTAGGCAATTCAAGCACCTTCAGTTGCCCGCACTTCGTGTTGTTATGGCAGGAGCGAAAGCTAGCGCAAATTAACACCATAAAACCAACGAAAAGGCTGTCCAAGGATAATTTCCTTGAACAGCTCTTCCTTATCATATTTTCGTATACAGCACGCTATCCATTTTCTTGGCTGCCTCCCGCTGGGCCGTGGTGGTAACGTGAGCGTAGGTGTCCAGGGTGAAACCAGCGCTGAAGTGGCCCAGAATGGAAGAGACGGTTTTCACGTCCACCCCGTTTTGCAGGGCCAGGGTAGCGAATGTGTGGCGCAGGTCGTGGAACCGCACATAAGGCAGCCCTGCCCGCTTCAGCACCCGGCGGAGCATATTTCGCACGCTGTCCGGCGAGATGGGCCCGCCGTTGGGAGACGGGAACACATACTCGCTGTGGGTTTTCTCCTGCTGGCTTCGCAGCACAGCCAGGGCCTGTTCTCCCAGGGGGATCACCCGGTAGGCGTTCTTGGTTTTCAACGGGGCCTCCACCACTTGCCCGTTGATTCTGGAAATCTGCCGCCGCACTGTGATGGTGCCCTGGTTGAAATCTACATCTTGCCACTTCAGCCCCAGCAGTCCGCCCCGGCGCAGGCCTGGGGCCAGCTCCAGGTAGTACATCTCGAACACGCCGGTACGCTTGGCTTCCTGCAGGAACGCTGTAAGCTGGTCAGCCGTGAGGGTTTTCATCTCGTTACGCTCCACTCTCGGCAGGGCGCATCCCTCCGCTGGGTTGTGGGCGATGAGCTTTTGGTGAATGGCCAGCTGCAGTGCCGAGGAAATGATTTGATGGATATTCCGCACAGTCTTGGGGCCCAGGCCCTTGGGCTTCTTTTCCGACTCCTTTCGCTCCACCCGCCCGCCGGTGAGCAAGTCCCGGTAGAACTTCTGCAAGTCCAAGGTGGTCAACTTGGTGAGGGGGATGTTCCCAATGGCTGGATCAATGTGGTTTTTGATGATTCCCCTGTACGTTGCGTGGGAGCTGGGCCGCACCTTGATGGTGGCGTAGTTTTCGTACCACACCTGCATCCACTGGCCCAAGGTGTATTGGCCAGCTTTGGCCACGTCCAGGCCCTTGATTTCCTCAATAGCCCTGCGGAGCTTCTCCACCACCTCCGTCTGAGTTTTGCCCAGAACGTTCCGATAAATGGCTTTCCCTTCCGGGGTGTGGCCCGCTGTGTAACGGCCCTCCCAGCGACCATCTTTCCGCTTGCGAATGCTCCCCTCGCCGTTGGCTCTTTTCTTTGCCATGCTGGTGGCCTCCTTTCTGTTTTCTTCAACCACCAACACTACTCTAGAGGACTGCCCAATGTCCACCCCTAGTTTTCAAACCAGACGGAGAAAAATCTCCCCGCCTTTTGGTGGATTTACACCTGCCTGGGGCGGGGAGTTTTCAAAATCTCTTTTCTTTGTTTAGCAGCGCAATTTTTGAGGTGGGATGCGATAATGATGGGCAGAGGAAAAACTCACATGGACATTCCAAAACTGTACCCCTCATCTTCCTCAAAGCTCTCGATATTTTCCAGCCGCTGGCCGTGGGCCAGCTTCTTGAGGGCCTCCCGCTGGCGCTGTTTGCTCTCCGTCCAGACGGGAATGGGCGGTGGGTCTGGCACATCCATGGCTTGCGCCATGTAGCGGGTCAGGGCTTCGGCGTTGTAGGTCACCCCGTAAAGCCAGCCATAGCAGGGTTCCTCCCTGCCGGGTTCAAAGTTTGTCAGCTGGCGGTAAAGGAACAGATATTCCAGGTTGTCCTTCAAAAATGTTTCGTCATGCAGGCTGCTGTCCCGGCAGCGGTACCCCTCCGGCGTGATGAAAGTAATGTGTTTGCGATCGGCTGACCACCTCACCTGATAGCCCTCCCACTCCAGCCATTCGATGAAACTCTCCTTATCTTCTGCCTCTTTTAAGGCTTGGTTGAGTGCGAACACCAGCTCAAGCTTCCAGCTGTCCCCCCGAAGCCCGGCCTGATATTCTCCAGGCTCCATGCGCTTCTTCCGGCTATGCTTCTGCGGTTTTGGGAGGACACTCAGGTGGTACTTCATGCAGATCTGGTCGTTTACGTCCCGGTGGTGCTGCAAGTCCTGGGAATTTTGGTGGAGCTTCTTGCCGTCTACACAGCTCACGGAATTCACGATCAGGTGGTTATGCAAGTGACCGGTGTCGATATGTGTCGCCACCAATACTTCAAAATTGGGGAACTCTTTTTCGGCCAACTCCACTCCTATGGCGTTGGCCAGCTGCGGCGACAGCCGATCCCCCTCCGCAAAGGATTGGACGAAATGATAGAATTGCCTCCCCTCCGTCTTATGAAAGCGCTTCTTGGTTGTTAAAAATTCGATGTAGGACGATTGGGGAACGCAGTTATGACCCGCCACCAGTGAGATGCCACGCCACTGGGTTTTCTCATCCTGGGCCACATAACCCATGGCTCCCGCCATCGATCCACGGCTTTGCTTTGCGTTTTTGATGGCGATAAAGGTGGCCATGATCACTCCCCCTCCCAGTAAATTTCCTCGATGAGTCCATAGAGGTTTGTGTAAGCCTCGGTGAAATTTTCGGCGTCCACCAAGGTGATGCGCCCCATGTTGGCCAGCTTTGTCAGCTGGTTCAAGTTGCGGCCCTGTGCTTTCAGCTCGGATAAAATGGGGGCCAGCTCATCCGTCTGTCGGACGTTTTTGCCCAGGGCGGATTTCACGATGTAATCGGTGATGGTCATGTTGGCCTGCTTCGCCCTACGTTCAATGGCGGCTTTCTCAGCTGGGGTCAGCCGTGCGGTGAGGATAGCGGTTTTCTTTTTCATGCGATTCTCCTTTCTGTCCTTTTTTCTGCATAACGCCCTTGACCTTGCCCTTCAAAATTCCCCCTGCAGGGGGCCAGGGGGTGCCGGGCTGCGCCCGGCGAGTGCGGTCGGCGTATAGCCGGACGCTATGCTTGCCCTGCCTAAAGGCAGGTTTTTTCTGCTTTTTACACTACCGCTACCACTACCTATATGTCCAGCTTTTTATTTTTAACTTTTTGTGTATATGTCTTTTGCTGTTTGGGACTTCATTTTTCAGCTTCCATCCTTTCATAACTTTCCTCCGGTGGCTCTTTACCGCTGCTGCCCAAACCTCCACAGAGGCCTTGCTCGTCTCCAACAGGGCCTGTCTGGGCCTTTGCTGGTGTCGTTTCCCTACCCCGTCCCCTGATCGGCCAAAAATCGCCGCACAGGGGCGAGTTTGGGTTTTCTCCCCCAAAACAAACTCACCCCTCCCCCTAAAGGGGGAGGGGCGGGGGATCGCGTTTCTTGGGTTTGTTGGGATTGCCCTGCTCGTTCACAACTGGCTCACACGCCTCCAACAGGGCCTGTTCGGGGCTGCGCTGGTGTCACTTCCCTACCTGGCTTTCAAAATCGCACACAGGGGCGGGTTTGGTTTCGGCTTGCTGGCTGGCGATTCTGAGGAAGATTGCCTTTAGAAATCCCGTGTAAGTAACCGAGCAGAAGAAAAAACACCCCTGCCCTGCTTTTGAAAATCTATCCCGGTTAAGCTCACCACCCCGTACAAGCGTTTTTCAGAAATCATCGGGAGAAAATCCCTTTTCTTTGTTTATGCGGCGCAGATTTTGCGCTGCCACAGGCGGACCCCCAGGACGTATGCTCCACGGTATTTTCGCACACAAACAGCGAACCCGGCCTGTCCTGGGCCGAGTTCAAAGCTATCACCTCAATCTTTGGCGGGACGGCTCGCCCAGCCCTGCCCGCTCCAATCTGTACGCCACGGCCTCTTGGATGGGCCGGATCGTGTACAGGAGCACACCGTTTTGTACTCTGCCGTCTCTTCCCTGGACGGTGGTCTTTTCTGTGTCGATGAGTCTCTTCTCCTCCAACCGGTGAACATACTTCCGCACCGTGTTGGGGCTCATCCCCGTGCATTGGCCGATTCGCTTAAAGCTGGGCCAGCACTGATACGTCTTCCGGTCCTCGCAGAATAGGAGGTAGGCGTACACGGCGATTTCCCCTTGGTCAAGCCCCAGCGTAAAGATTTCGTTGGGGAGGGTGAAATACCGTTTCTTCACATCACGCCCCGGAAATGTCCCCCACGTTTTCAGCTTTCCGGCCTCGTATGATCCTCTACCCACTGGCGGAATTTCTCTTTAGGAACCACCATGCGGGTGCCGATCTTCAGGACGGGAAAGCCCTCGCTGTGGAGCAAGTCATACGCCCCGGCCAGGGAGATCCCCAACACCTGGGCCACCAGCTCCGCGTTCAAAAACAGCGGGAGGTCTTCATAGGATTTGTAAGCGGACTCTTTCAAAACACACCTCCTAGGTTTAGTTTACCATAATTGTACCGCCATGTTTTTGGCTATGTCAAGGAGGGTGTCAGTTTTGACAGGGGCACTAGAAAGCCATTTTTCGGACGTCGAGAAAAATTTACAGTTTGTTCATATTCTGATTTTAGGAAAACTTTTAAGATAGGTCACTGAAAAATACTCAAATATTGCATTGGTTATCTTTCAATGATATGCTTAATCGTCAGAAAGATAGGAAGGAAGTTGGTGAAATCGAAATGATCAAACGGAGGAGTTCTTGATAAAATTAATGAGGCAAATTGAGACTTGGATAACGCATAATTGGTTCCATCATTATTGTTAAGACTGGTTACACGTTCTTTGCTGGAACCTTCAAGAATTGCTATACTGTTTGGCCCACACGCATTTCTCTTTTCACAAAACCTATCAATACTAGGAGCTACACCACGTTCATCAAACTCTCCCCCTAAATAAAGGCGTCTTGTAATACCATCTTCCGACCCAGTATATTCTGTTTTTATCTCCGCATCACTGTACAAATGCTCAACACAAATTTCCGGCGCATTTTCACGAAATTTAGGCAGCGGAAGAATAAAAGAATAGACATTATTTCCCCATTCTTTAAATTCAGCTCCATCTACTGACAAAGCCTTATTCGTTTTCCTATCGTCCCTATCGGCAATACATATAAACTTGGTTGCCTGGGGTAATTTAGCATAGTTTTCACACAGGCTGACCAACTGACTGCACCCCATATTAATTTTATAAGGTGAACTATTGCAGGAATCTTTCTCTTCATACTCTAAAAAATCGAAATTTAACCCATCGAATATCTCAGAATACTGAGAATCAGTCTTCAGTGCTTCACAGGCGGCCTTCATATGCTTCCAATCGGTGGAGCCCTCTGTGATAACGAGTACTCGTTTCTCCTGACTTGCTTGTCTAACAGCAGCAGTAACTTCAGATTGGTAAGATTCTGTTTCTTTCAAATATTCAAAGGCATTTTGAAATTCAGAGAAACGTTCTACAGTGATTTTTGAAGCTGCTGGCAATTCATACACATCGAAACCGCCTTCTCCGAAAATTTCTGCCATGCCCAATAAGAACAAGGGCGCATGAGTTGTAATAATAAATTGCACTTTAGGAAACATTTTAACTAATCTTGGCAGAACTTCCTTTTGTAGCTTTGTATGGAGATGAAGCTCAATTTCATCAATAACAACTATTCCTACAATCCGATCAAGATGAAAGCTCTGATTAATGTCATTATTATCAGCATATCGAATAATAGTCGCAAATGTGTTAAATAGCGCAATTTGTCCTGTGGAAAGCGCATCTAAGGATGGCGCAACAACGCTATCATCCTTCTCTCTTAAAATTTTAAACCTTGATCCTCCAGCATTGCGGAAATTTAAGCTAAAATATACATTCACACCCAGAATCTTACTCATAATAGTCTCAAGGTTTTTTCTTGCCGCACCCAGAAGAAGCAAATCACTAATATTAACATGAGCCGCAGAAAGGTTATTGTCTCTCTCGACAATATCTGATCGAGAATCTGCGATAACGTCTAACAGCCACTGAAGATTTGCAGCAGTAACATTTTTAACACTAATCTCATTGACTAACTTTCCATCCCACCTATGCTGAACACTAGGATGCATAGTTTCATTATTTTCATAATATTTATTTCCCATCCATACTGGTTTTTCATATCTATCAGGCCCAAAATAGCAAATAACATTTCTATTAAATACAGTTTTAGTTTGTTCTTTGTTTATTGTTATTCCTTTATAATTCGCCTTCTCATTCCAACTTAAACCATCTAGTGAAATACCATCCAAGTCCCATTGCATCTGGGCTTTGTTCAACAATCCACTTTTATAGAAATATGTAAAAGTATCATTATCATCCTCATACTGAATACAAGAAAACATTCCCTTCGCACCTGTATGTATTTCATTCGGGAGAATCGCCTTATAATACTGATATCCACTTCCCTCGCTTGTTTCACAAGCATTGTTATATGCATTTCTTGCCATCTCATAAAATGAGTCTACTATATTTGAAATGATAGTTGACTTTCCTGCTCCGTTTTCACCCACAAAAACAATGGGTTTCGGATTATTCTCTGTAGTATAAGATGGAGTAATGCTCACTTGTTTGATTGGACCTACATTTTTACAAACAATTTTCTTTACATACATTTTGTTTTACCACTTTCCCCTATTGCTTTTATAATTCTCTGTTTAAAGGAACTTCTCTAACAGACTGACATTATGCCGTTACGAACCAACTCTTAAAAGTTAATGAAAGATATTGATTTCTCCCAGTAGCACATTTCCGCGGAAAATCTTCTAAGGATATCATCTCCTGCAGACATCTTTACGATAGAGATTATCGGCTACATGTATAATCTTTCTCCAAAATAAAGATATTCTCACAATCATTCTGGACTCACACAGCAACAGCAATCCCGCTCTCTTCACTACTTCTACGTTTGTAGTCGCTTCCAATTTTACTCGACTTGAGCTCAGCTTTCTCGAATCCATTATTTTTCTTCACTTGGGCAACCGCCGAATGAAGTTTATCAATATCTTTATTCTCAACTATTGAGGAAAAATCAAAACCGAAACTACCATATTCGTCAATATAGGCTGTCTTATCAGACATAGCCTGCAATATTTTCTGGTTTTCTATATCTTCAATGCTCATCTGATAGTAAGACAAAGCTTTTCCTCCCTATTTTTGATTATAAGCCCTTCACAATCTCCATAAACCGTTCCAGGGAATACGCTCCAGGGTAGTCCGGCTGCTTGGTCTCAAACACCATGTAGTACTTGTACTGTTTTCCGGCCAGCTTCGCCCACTGGTCGCCGATTTTGGCCTTCTCCTTAGATTCATCGTTGTCCAGGTGGTCGCCCTTAGTTTCCACCATCAAAATCTTTCCGCTGTGGAGCATCACGATGATATCAGGGTAAGCATGGACAGGCCCGTTAATCTGGAAGCCCAGTCTGGAGATATTCCGGTGCCACCACCTGACGTTGCCCAGTTCCGACAGTGCCCACACTACCTTGAACTCGTATTCGTTCATATCTTCTTCGGCTGTATAGAGCGATTTTGGTACCATCGAATTAAATTCTGTTGGGGAGATCACCGCTGGCAGCACATAATTGGGCAAACAGGAAATCTTGTCTTGCTCCAGCCAGGTATCAAAGACGTCGGAACGATGCTGGGCAATCAATTCCTTCACTTTTCCCTGAATCTTTACGACATAAGGATATGGCGACTGCTCTAGCTCGGAGAGCTGATCTTCGCTCATGGTGCCAATCACCCGGTCAATGTACTCATCCAGCTCCCGGTCATTGACGCAGTTCATCTTGGACAACTTTTGCTTGATAATCCCCTTACACAGAGAAAGCCGCTTTTCCGAGGGCTGGGTGTTGAACCACTCCCGGAAAAAGGCGCTGTCGCTGCCGGACAATCTCCACGCCTTTGCAGTGCTGTCTTTGCTGTTGTCTACGTCCACCCGTGCCATCTCAGCATTGACTGTGGTAAAATCCACACGGGCGTCTTTGTCTCGCAGAGAGAAACCGCCCTCCAAATGCTCCAATTCCAGGGGTTCATAGGCTTCTGAAAACAGGCTGGGGCCCGTTTCCAACATAAACTGAGGGAAGCGCAGAGCACCAGCTTCCTCAGCAAATTCTTCGTTCATGCGGAACTGATTCATTTTGTCGCGCACCTCCGATGGAGCCTGGCTCAAAGCGGTATTGTCGGCCTGGTTGATCTCGTCCTCATAGGTTTTGTTCTGTTGCAGGGCCTGCGACAGCATGGGGTCGGACTGAATCGTTCCATCCTTAACGGATTGCTCCGCCTCATGCGGTGCTGCTTCAAAACGCGCCTTCAAATCCGAGCCGTCTACCTCCGGCAGATCTGGTTCGTCAGCGGGAGGCTGGACAATAGGAAGTTGCTCCAGCTCCTGGGTGGGTACAGCCGTAATGGGCACATCCACATCCTGTGCCCGGTAGTCGCGGCTGCTGAAACCGGCGCTGTTCAGCCCGGCCACGACCTTCTCCAGTGTCTGGTGGAAGTCTGCGGAAGATGTGATGACATAGGAGAGATTCAGCACTTCACTGCTGTTCTTCTGCGTGTAGGGCAGCCGAAGCACACGCCCCAAAATCTGCTCCACATCCACGGTAGAAGTGCGGTTTGCCACCGTTGCCAGCACATAGGCAAAAGAGCAATCCCAGCCCTCTTTCAGGGCATTCACGGTGATGATGTACCGGATGGGGCAGTCTGGGGACAGCAAGTCCACATTTTTCAGCTCGTCCTTATCGCCGGTTTTGATGGCAATTTCCTTTTCTGGAATACCGCCGTCCACCAGCGTTTTCTTGATTTTTTCGTATGTGGTGCTGTCCGCATTGTTGCGGGGTTGGGCCTGGAACAGAACGATGGGACGGATATAGCGCCCGCTGGTTTCCTGCTCCCGTTTGGCCTGAGCCTCCAGCTTAGCACGAATGGCGATAGCATCTCCATACACATCGGCCTGAGATTTCCGGTTGTAGACGATGACCGGCAACTTGACCATGTTGGCCTTTTTCAGCCGTGCAGCGTCCACAAAAGAGATGATGTTGCTTTTCTTCTTGGGGGTGGCAGTCAGGTCAAATACAATGCTGGGGTTAAAGTTTTGCAACATCTCCAGGCTCAAGTTGGAGGCAGCGTGATGGCTTTCGTCCACGATGACCACCGGATTCAGATAGCGGATCACCTGAATGAGAGCAGTTTCATCGGTATCTGCCAACAAGATAGAGGAATCATTCATCCACTTGGCAAATTCGGCCAGATAACCGTTCTCCTGATAGGCTTTGCGGCCTTCCTTCTTGCTGGTGCGGAAAGAATCGTAGCTGAGAACGAATACGGAAAGCTGTTCCATCACAGCGGAGGGAGTTAAATTCTGCCCCATGAGAGCTTGCTCTTTGGAGTACACCTGCACCCGTCCTCCAAAATCCCGGTCCAGGCGCTGGCGGTAGGGGTGGGCCGGGTTTTCCAGCGCCTTACGGGTCTGGGTCAAAATAGCATCGGACGGCACCAGCCACACCAAAGCCTTGGCCCGGCGCTGGGGCACGGCACTGAAAATGGTGTTTACGGCACTGGCAGCAATAAAAGTCTTGCCGCCGCCTGTGGGAACCTTGGCACACACATGAGGCACACCAGGAAGGTCGTTCACATAGGCCGGCATTCCGCCAAGACCTACCATGACGTTTTTCTCGCTCCACAACGCCTGGTACGCCTTGGACGGGCTTTGCAGCTCTACCACCAGTTCCAGGTAGCGCGCAAGATCGGCAATGACTTCTTTCTGATAAGATTTCAGTTCCATATCGGCACGCTCCTTTACAGCCGGGCAATATCCCGCGGGATTTTCTTAAAAGTGATGTTGTACTTTTGCAGCGTCTCCTGGGGGACAGCACACAAATCGGCATAGATGGTATAGCCCTCGGCTTTGGTCTGGACAGTAGCCAAAAAGGCGTGGTCCAGCGTGGTGACGCTTTCCCGCTCATAGTAGAAGTAATAGGCGGTGTTGCGGCACAGACCCATGAAATATGGCTCGTCCGTAGGCTGTTCGGCGGGTAGAGGCTCTTTGGTCTCCATGTAGTAGACGTATTCCCGGATTTTCTGCGCTCCCACTTCTTCGTTGAGGTTTCCATCCGGCATCAACAGAACTGGCCCCAGCTCATAGTAACTGAAACTGCCGCCGGTGCCCTCCACCGCCTTTTTGCCCTCGCCGTAGCCCTGGATCACCCGTTTCACCCGCTCGGCGGTGATGCTGTCGGCGTAGTCCATCATCTCCACCAGGATGAATTTGCGGTGGCCGCCGTCGGCCTTGTTCATATTCAGCACAGCATGGGCAGTAGTGCCGGAACCAGCAAAGGAGTCGAGAATCAGAGTATCTTGATTACCTGCAATCGTGAGTACATATTCCAACAATCGGCGAGGCTTAGGTGTGTCAAAAGTGGCTTTCCCATTAAAAATTGCCAGCATCTCTTTTTTGGCTTCGTCCGTATGTCCTGTCTCAGAAAACGGCCAGAAATTTGTAGGAAGTTTTCCACCTACATTTTCAAGGTATGTTTTTCGGGCAATACCGCCTTTTCCACCTTTAGTAAAAAAGAAACGAGGCCACTGACCGCGCTTGTATACATCTTTTGCTCGTGAAGCAGATTCTTCCAAAGATTTTGACAAAACGATAGCCTGAACCCCTTTGCGCACTTCGGATTCTGGAACACCGCATACAGCAGCGCGTTCCTTTGCGTCATTCAGGTCCCGTAGCTCATAATCGCACCAGCCGCGCATGATTTCCAACATCTGATCTTGCTGATAACGCCAACAAGCGCCATTACTTGGATATAGCATTGCACCTGTAAACGGATGCTGTATAGCATAAACCATGCCTTGATGTGTTGCAGCCCCTGGTGCAAAAGCATTATCAGTTCGCCAAAGCGTTCTATCATTATCGGGGTTTTTGTATTTGGAGTTCATTTCTTCTGTACGAGGTAATTTGTTTGGATTCCAGCCTGGCTGTTTACTGTAAACAATCAGGTGCTCTACTTCGTTCACAATCCCTTTGGAGTCGTTTCGGGTAGAATATGTCCGCTGCCATGAAATATTTGACACAAAGCAGCTGTTTCCAAAAATCTCGTCGCAAATCAGTTTCAGATTGGCATACTCGGTATCATCAATACTGATAAAAATAACTCCGTCATCCGCTAACAGTCGCTGCAACAGCTTCAAGCGGGGGTACATCATGCACAGCCACTTGTC
>ENA-OQEY01000952-OQEY01000952.1-human-gut-metagenome-genome-assembly--contig:-NODE-952-length-13967-cov-2.641613_pt1 | contig 13967 bp, 10 predicted proteins | sample MGYA00242801_ERZ504647 | MGnify/ENA primary metagenome ERZ504647 (study PRJEB26092, sample SAMD00036204) | human gut metagenome | host: Homo sapiens | study: EMG produced TPA metagenomics assembly of... | reverse complement strand
ACTGCATGGCACACGCTTGGCTTTGACACCTCCATGTGCCGGGCCACATCTACGGAGCGTACCATACCGAGTTTCTTTTGGAGAACAAGGATGGTTTCCAGATAGTCCTCCCCGGACGCATGAAGTTTCATCAGTACCTCCTTATTGCAAGCTAAACGCTTAACTTCCAATTTGCAGAAGCCGTCTGCAAATCGACCAGCCTGTGATATAGCCCGTTTTCCTTCATAAGTTCCTCATGGGTTCCATTTTCGACTACAATGCCATCCGACAGTACAACGATGTTATCAGCAGCTTCAACCGTTCTCATTCTATGAGCGATAATAAGAACCGTCTTTCCCTTGACCAGCTTTGAAATTGCATTTTGAATTTCTGTTTCATTGTCTACGTCAAGAGAGGCAGTAGCTTCATCCAGGAGAATAACAGGAGCATCTTTCAAAAGGGCGCGGGCGATAGAAAGGCGCTGGCACTCACCGCCAGATAATGTTGAACCGTTTTCTCCGATCACCGTCTGATAGCCGTCCGGCAATTTTGAAATAAATTCATCACACTGAGCCGCTTTAGCTGCAGCAATCACTTCTTCGTCCGTAGCGTCTTTCTTGCCAACACGAATATTCTCCATGATGGTGTTGTTAAAAAGTACGACATCTTGAAAAACGATAGAGTAATTTTTCATCAGCATGGTTGAATTGAGTGGGGCAATATCGGTTCCGCCTAAAAGTATTCTTCCTCCATCCAGCGGATAGAATTTTGCCGCCAGCTTTGCAACGGTACTTTTGCCTCCACCAGATGGGCCGACTAATGCTGTGACTTGTCCCTGCTTTGCGGTAAACGAAACATCCCGCAGCACTGGTTTGCCTTTTTCGTAAGAAAACCGGACATGGTCGAAAGTAATATCGTATCCGTTTGTACGGATCTCTTTCTCTCCGGTTTCTTCCGGGTAATTTTCAATTTCTTTCAAGCGGTTCACTTGAAGCTGTACGGAAAACAGCTCTGCCATATTTGCCATTGCCCCGGAAAGCGGATCATACAGGCGGGAAGCAGCAATCAAAAACAGGATATAGGTAAACAGGGATGTATCTCCATTTACCACAAGACTGTTACCCACAACAATTACCGTTGCCAAACCAAGCCGCAGGAACATCTGTCCAGTTGTCAGCAGGCTTGCTGTCGTCATTTCAGAGGAAATCTGTGCCTTTTCCGCAGCATCCATCTTCGCATCCAGTTTGCGGAGATAATCTTCCTCCTGATTGCAAGCTTTTATATCCTGTACGGTTTCCAAACATTCCTGAATGCCTTCGGCCAGTTCTAATCTAGCGTTCATGTGCTTTTTGCTAAGTTTTTCCTGGCATTTCCGGGACAGGATTACGATTGCAAAGGAAATCGGAGCTACCCAAAGAAGGGCCAGACCCATTTGCCAGTTAAAGATCAACAAGCCAATACAAACAATGCCTGTTGAGATAACAGCTCCAAAGAATTGCGGAACTGTATGGGAAAATGCGTGTTCAAAATTTGCACAGTCCCCCATAATGGTGCTTGTCAGATCAGCAAGATCGCGCTGATGGAAAAAGGTCAGCGGAAGAGTACGCAATTTTTCCGCAAGACCAATGCGCCGCCTTGCGCTTTCGTCATAGGTTCCGAGATATGTTGCAGTGTACTGGCAATAGTGGAATATAAAAACAACGGCTAAAATCACTATTCCAATCACCGTATAAACGATGGCGCTGATTTCCGGTGCATTCGTTCCCAAAACAGGCGCAAGAAGTTGATTGAGGACGATGGCCAGAAGAATAACCGGAAACATAAGACTGATATTTGCCAGTACGGAATAAATAATTCCTTTCAGCAGGTCTTTTGCACCCTGATCGCTTAACGCATACTTGTTCTTCAATGCTTTAATCATGCTGTTCGCCCTCCTTTCCGACCTTCCATGCAATTGATGTCTGGTAATCCTTCCACATGGAGGAATAAATTCCATTTAAGTTTAATAGTTCTTCGTGTGTTCCCCTTTCTGCAATCTGTCCATCCTTAAAGACCAGAATGAGGTCTGCATCCTGTATTGTAGAAAGCCGGTGGGCTATCATCAGAACAGTTTTATTTTGGGTCAACCGCTCAAAGGCAAGCTGTATCTGATGTTCGTTCTCGGCGTCTGCAAATGCTGTGGCTTCGTCAAGCACGATAATAGGAGCATCTTTTAAGATAGCCCTTGCCAACGCAATCCTCTGGTTTTCGCCGCCTGAAAGATAAGTACCTCCTGTTCCAACGAGCGTATCAAGTCCATCCGGGAGCCGGTCAATAATATCTTTGCACTGTGCTTCATTGGCCGCTTTCATCACTTCTTCCCTGGTGGCATCTGGACGGGCCGCCTTAATATTATTAAGTAAGGTATCTTTGAACAGACGGGTATTCTGAAACACAAAAGCAACTCTTTTCATCAGTTCTCGTTTTTCAATATTGCGGACATCCACGCCGCCAATCGTAACGGAACCTGACTGAACATCATAAAATCGGGGGATGAGGCTTGCCGCCGTACTTTTACCACTGCCAGAAGCTCCAACAAGCGCAACCGTTTTCCCTGCTGGAACCACAAAGCTGATATGGTCTAAGGCTTTTTCTTGGGCACCTGGATAGGAAAAAGATACATCCGAAAACACAATCGAAGCGTCTGCCGGAATCATAGGATGCTCCGGCTCCTTTAATGGCTTTTCCTGCAAAATTTCGTCCACTCGGCTGACTGCGCTTTTTGCGGCCATAAGCTGCTCACTGGCAAACATGATACGGTTCATCATAGTTGCACAGACCGGGGTAAACAGACTATAAAACAGGAAATCCAGTACAACATTTTCATAAGCCGCCTGTCCGCTGATCCCAGATAGAATAAACATAACCACCGGAATGAGCAAAACAAATGTGCCGTTCAGCGTTACTGTAAATCCGGTAAGAGGAATACGACATTTCAAAGCATACCCGGAAGCAAATTTCTCATATTCTTCTATCGCTGCATGGAAATTTTTGAAGGAGTAAATTGTCTGCTGAAACACCTTTACAACAGGGATACCGCGAATGTATTCCACGGCCTCTTTGTTCATTGTTTCCAATGCGGTCATATACTTGCCCATAAACTGTGCATTATCTCCACCCATCATCTGTTTCAAAAAGATGACGCTGATCCCCATAGGTATCAGACAGCAAATTCCCAGCCGCCAGTCAAAGAGGAAAATCAAAACAATAACCGCAACCGGCATGACGGCTGCACCGGTCAAATCCGGGAGCTGATGGGCCAGGAACCCTTCTGTAAGTCCTGCATTATCATCAATGATTTTCCGCAGCTGTCCACTGGCATTTTGGCTGAAATAGCCCAACGGCAGTGTCACAATATGGTGAATTGCTGTTTTCCGCATATTGGTCGCTGTACGAAACGCCGCCAGGTGGGTACAGTTCAAAGCGATGAAATAAATTAAAATACTTGCTGCTGCAAACACGACTGCTATCCACGCATAACGAGTACTTTCCGTTGCACGAGATATATCCCCCGCAGCGAATGCCTGGATCAAATCACGGATAACAAGCCATATACAAACAAAAGGCAGCATAGAAAAAATGGTACTAATCCCGGAGAGGACACAGCCCAAAATGGTCAGAACATGGTAATTCCCTGCGTAACTGAACATTCTGGACAGCTCTCCATTTTTTTGCTTATCCATAAGCAAGGCTCCTTTCGCAATAATAGGTGGGTTAGCATTTTCTAACTCACCTATTATTATAAAATCATTCAGTTGTTTTTGCCACTCCATACAGGGCGCGCCTATCCAATCAGACACATAACTCACTGACACATGAGACAGGAATATAACCGGGGCAGACTTCCTTGCAAGGGAAATGTTTCTGCATGACCTTCATCAATGAAGTGAAGAACTCGATTACAAGTCATAGCGGCAAATTCATAGTCATGGGTAATGATTAAAATTGTCTTTCCTTTTTGAGCCAGCGCCTTCAAATGCTCGGATATTCGCACCATATTTTTGTAATCAAGACCGCTGGTGGGTTCATCTAAAATCAAAATGGGTGTATCTATCCAATCAGATACAGCAAGAGTGAGCCGTTGCTTCTGCCCGCCGGAAAGGATAGCTGGGTGCCTTTCTTTCCACTCAAACAGACCATACATTTTCAGCAGATCATCCCTCTGCTCCTGCGTGCTACCTTTTCCGTTCAAGAGTAATTCTTCCTCTACACTGTCCCCAAATAACTGGCAATCTGTATTCTGCATAACAAAATAGGCAAAGTTTTTTCGTCTGCCTTTAGAAACATCTTTCCCGCTATATAAAATCTGTCCTGCTTTTTCTTTTTGCATTCCGCAAAGGATGTTTGACAAAGTGGTTTTTCCTATTCCATTATGTCCTATAATCGCAATCAGATCACCGGCATACGCCTGAAAAGATATGTCATGGAAAACCGGATGTTTACGGTAGGAAAAAGCCAGTCCCTTTACCTCCAAAGTCACATCCTTTTCTTTCCTGGAAGGAATGTCTACTTCAATGTGGCGTAAATCCGCAGCCCGTATTCCGATATCCTTTCTTTTTGCCTCTGGCATGGAAAGCAGTTCTTCAGGTGTCCACTCTGCTTTTATGCTCCCGTTTTCCATGTAGAGGAAGCGGTCAGCAAGGCCAGTAAGATAATAAAGCCTGTGTTCAGCGACAATGATTGTGTGACCTTCTTCTTTCAGTTCACGCATCAGATTTTTCAGCGCCTCAACGGAATACATATCCAGATTGGCTGATGGTTCGTCAAACACGTAAATTTCCGGATCAACAGCGTTGACGGAGGCCACCGCTATTTTCTGCTTTTCACCGCTGGACATGGGATAAATCTCTTTCCCACGCAGCATATCTCCGTTAATGCGTTTGATGGCATTTGAAACTCGCCCATCCAATTCCTCATAAGGAACGCCGTAATTCTCACAGCCGAACGCAATTTCATCCTCTGTAATACTGGCAAAAAACTGGCTCCTGGGATCTTGAAAAATCGAGCCTACTTTTTTACCAATTTCATACAGAGGATATTCAGATATGCTACGCCCCAGCAATGTAACGCGCCCTTTCAGCGTCCCTTCGTAAAATTGTTCAGCCAATCCGTTTATCAGCCGTGTTAGTGTTGTCTTTCCACAACCACTTCCGCCAGTCAGTACAAGAAACTCGCCTTCTTTTACATCAAGGTCAATATGATGGATGCTTTCTGTTTCCGCTCCCGGATATTCAAAAGATACATCTTCAAACTGGATAACGGATCGTCTTGTCTTAAAATTTTTCATTACGCTACCGTCCTTTCCAGCATAAAATAGAGCACTGTTACGCAAACAGCAATCACACACATAATCCAATCCCGTTTTTGAAATTCTATCTTTCTGCGGCAGGTATGTTTCCCTGGATTGGATATTCCCCTGCTTTCAGCAGAAGCAGCAAGTTCTTCTGCTATTCTGGATGAGCGGAAAATAACAGGTGTAACAATATACTCCATCGCGTCCAGAGGGTGTTTCCATGACAGTAGTTTCCGCAGCCGAAGGGCGGCAAAAACATCGGCGAACTCGCTACGGACGGTGGGAAAGAAGCGCAGCATAAAGGTCACGGGTAAAGCAATTCCATCGGGAGCATGTATTTTCTTGAAAACGGCCACTACTTCTCCTGGCGGCATACCAATCACAGGCTGTGCCGACATAACCATCATCAAAATACGCAACACCATGAATAGAAACATTTCCGGCATAAGAATAGTAATGCCCTGTCCGCCTGAAATCAGCCGCAGCACAATAAAAACACCGCAGACAATCAGATATTTTATAGTCTGCCTGCCAAAGCCCTGAATAATCAGATACACACTTAAAACTCCCAAAAGCGTGTATATCAAAATGTCGCTTGTGAGCACCGCCACAAGCGACATAGTAAGAACTATGACAAGCAATTTGGTTCGGAAATCAAATTTCATGTTCATAGCTTATTTAATCGCGCCACTCTTTCTGAAGTGCTTCACAATCAGTTTGTTGCTAATCATACAGCCGAGGACGGCGAGAATAGCAGTAACAACCAGGCTCAAAATGACATACTTCGGATCGGTGTAATACTGGGTCTGTATCTGAACCTGCTGCTCGCTGACACCAGTAGCGAGGAACGCATCTCTGAAAAACCAGATTTCTGACATACCATGTGCAGCACGAACCAACGCCGTGATTACCCACGAAATAGACACACGCTTAATGTCATGGTAAGCATTCTTTCCGCACATGGAAAGCTCTGCAATGATACCGCCGCCCAAAAACCACGGAATCATAAACGGCCCCATCATCAGTCCGGCGATAATCGCCCACATGATATTGTAAACAAGGGCAGGGCCATGCTTGCCGACTTTCATGCACATGTAAATATAAAACGGCGCGAGGATAAGTGCTGCGCCAGCGGCATTGAAAATCATGGAGTAGAACAGAGAAGCGCCGGTCAGGGTTGAGTAAACCATAAATACCACGAACATAACCGCGCAGAAGATACCGATGATAGCCGCATCTTTGACAGTATATTTGTTACCTGTCGATTTTTCATTTTCCATTTGGAAATCCTCCTTTGTCTTTTAGAAAGTTAGCACTATCTAACCGGCTATTCAAAAAATAGGCCAGCTTCAAGCGTTCTTTCTGCTTTTATCTGACAAAGGATAGTTTAATATAGCTCAGACTTCTTCGCCACTCCATATAGACCGCTTCTATCCAAACGGACACTCTTTCTGAACTCTGTTGGAGAACAGCCATACATTCCCTTGAAGGCAGAAGTGAATTTGTTCGGATTTTCATATCCGATTTTGCTTGCAATCTCCGTCACTGACAACTCTGTCTCCAGCAGCAGCTTTTGAGCGACTTGAAGCCGGTAGGTACGGAGATAGGAATAAACAGAGGTTCCATAGACACCCCGGAAGCATTTTTTCAGCGCAGTTGTAGAAATCCTAAATTTTTGAGAAAGCTGCTCAATCGTGTGGTGTGTCGTTAAATCTTCCGTGATATATGACGCTACGGCCTTAATCAATGCAACTTGATTTTGATTGTAATAATCCGTCTGCAAAACTTCTTCTGCTGTATTGAGATCGCTTAAAAAAAGGAGCAGTTCCAGCATTTTAATTTTCATGTATCCCGGTTTTCTCTTTTCCCGGACATGATAGAGTTCCGAAAAAATATGTTCAATAGACGGGTTAGCCCGCATAATGCAGCAGCGGTTACCTTCACATATATACTTTTGTATGTAGTGCAAATCAATATTTAGTAACTCCATGATTCGCCGCACCTCCGGCAACAACTCATCCAAATTGATGATAATGGAAATGCCGTGATAGTGGTTCAGGGGAAAACACGAGTTTGACTTTCTCTTCATCATAGAACTGATAGACAAGTCACCTTCCGCCATATAGCAACAGCTATTTTCACCAAAACTACACTCAAATCGCCCGATTAAACAATGGTTGATCTCTATCATGTTTTTTGCGGTAGCCTGGTTTTGGTTGCAATATTCCATGTGCATATCGTTATAGTAAAGCTCTATTCCTGTAAACACTCTATAAACCGTAATTTCCCCATGTCCAGTTTCATTTGAAAGCTGATAAGTCATCCCTGTAATATTCTTTTTTTCTACCTTTTGTATATTTCCATATATTTTTTTTCCTGACATATCTTGACATTTGGTGTTATTATGAATTAACAGTTTAAGTGTGTCAGAAATTTCTTGTCGATCTTCATTTTGCATGATACCATTCCTCTCTTGGTATATTTTTCAATTTTCCAATAAAATTTTTGCAACTTCTTCTGGATGACTAATCATAACATCATGTGGCGCCGTAAGTTTAATAATGGATTTTATATTTCCAATGTTATTCATATATACTCTTTGCTGTTTTGGATTTAGAGCCCTATCTTTTGTTGGCAAAATCCATTTTATTGAAGTTTCTAGTTTACACTCATTTATTCTTTCAAAAAGCAGATTTGTACTTTCTCCACATAAGCTACTATACAACTTTTCTCGTTGCTTTTTATTCATCCCATTTCCAAAAATGGCTAATGCTAAAATTTTAGGGAACCTTTTTACCACCTGAATTTTTCCTGCACAAAATGAAGCGAATGAATGTAACGGTCCCTTCAGAATATCTGACATAGTTTCTCCAGCAGCTGGTATACAACAAGCAACACAATAGATACTCTCTATTTGTTCTTTTCCAATCTTCTTATATGTATCATATATAAAAATTCCCGCCATGGAATGAAATACTAATGTTAATTTTTCATCAGTTTCTCCTATTTGATTAATTATACTTTCTACACAAGCTGTCACGTTGATGTCTTTTAACCGTTCTATATCTGTTTCATTATGTCCTGGAAGTAAAACAGATGTGACCTTTTTTCCATTCTTCCTCAATATCTGTTCCACATCATGCCAACACTTATTATTATGAAAACCTCCATGTATTAATACATACATAGTTCTCCTCCTTATGATATCTCGTGTATACCAGCCGCAAAGCCAGTAAACACGGCACTTTTACTTCGAGTACACCGTACTCCAACTGTTCCTTCTTCCCTAGATGTAGGGTATTTGACCTCACATGCCCTGTAAAGGGCGCTACGCACCGCTAAGCGGCTTTGCCCTTGACAGGCTATATTCGCCCAAATCATGGGCATTCAAGGAAGAAAGGATAACTTTATGCACCACAACATATAGTTAGAGTACGCTTTTTCTTTTGACCGTACTCTAACTGGCTTTTACATCAGTTCGAGTACTTCGAGTACTATATTTTTGGTACACGAGTTATCTTTCACAGTATACCTGTTTCTTCGCTTTCTTCGTAAACAGCAGAAACTTCCTGCGTTTCCTTTATGAACACACCTTCTTCTTGCAATTTTTCAAATACATATTGCATCTGAATAGTCTCATATGCGTTCCAAATTCCGCTTTTTCTTTTTGTTTGAGCACTCCTAATAGCTAGCAACGCTGCTACTATTCCTGTCATTTTATACGCAGAGGTATTTGATATCTCTAATTTTACTAATATCTGCCCGACTTCTGCGTCATCTGAATTAAAAGATATAATATTCCAATGCTCCGTACTTTTCCTTGTGATTTCTTCAAACTCTTGGATCTCTGTAGCAATATCATTTCTCTGTAGCAACTTCTGATATGCCTTCTTCATAATAGCCATATGCTCTTTATTGGGCAATATATTATACCAACGTATTGTCTCTAAATCATTCTCTTTTGCAATCTGGAGAATTTCATCCGGCAAAAACAGTGCAATATTTTTCGTTTTTTGAAGTTGTGGGATATATATTTCTTCTATCTCTTTTCTTTTAGGCACTTTTATTTGACCGTGTTTCCAATATGCATTTTCTATTCCAAACCCATATAAACAGCTATATAGCAAATCTTCTGCTGCTCCAGCGCCTATCGGCTCGTAACTTCCTGCCATGCCCTTCCACTTCTTAATGCTCGGATATTTCTTTACCAGATAGTTCATTGCTATACCTGTTAGGCCAGGATAAACCCCTGCTCCTAATATATAGCATCCTGAATTTACTATATCTCTATTTACAAGCTCTTTCTTTAATTTGCCTGTTCCATACGTATCAATATATATTGCCCCTACTTCATGTGCCATAAACGCCAGGTTTAAATTTATGTTTCTACTAGAGCCTATACAATTTATTATTATTTTACAGTCTCTGCAAAATTCAAATAACTTTTGTTTATCCTGTATATCTACGAACTGCCACCTGAGCCGTCCGTTAAAAAGGAAGGGTATAGTTTTCCTATACCCTGCTTTCACTATATACCCTGTATTCCTTACCAAGTAATCACATACTAACTGTCCCACTTTACCACTAGCACCTAAAATACCTATTAGTGATCTTTCCATGTTTTATATTCCCTCAATTATCAGATTAATGTTTTCTTTTATGTATGGAAATTCCATACAGGATATGTGGTCACCTTGTACCTCCCCAGTCACTATATCCTTCACTTTTGATTTTCTCCACACCATATCATCTTCTGAAAATCCATCAATCATATTTATAAAAAAATTTTCCGTCTGATTACAGCACCTTAAAAGCTTTATATTTCCACAATAATCCGTCACTTCATAATATAAAGCCGCCAACAAATTATGCTTAAAGATTTCAAAAAGTACCTCTCTATCTTCTTTATTCTCGGCATGTCTCACTTTACCTTCTCTGGCGCTAAACAAACTTCTCAAACGCTCTTGGTGAGAGCTTTCTAACAATTTTTGACACATATTTGCAACCTCTTGATACTCCCCTGTCAATTCAACTAATTTTTCTTCTACAAACTTTCCTTTTTGACAAATAACACGAATAGCCTCCATAAGCTTGGTATCTGTTATCGTAAATCCACTTTTACGGACATCTGCACCTATAAGCCGCCCAAATACCTTTTCTAATATCAAGTTCGATTGTAATATTTGAAAATTTTCCTCCCGCTTTTTATCATCTCCATCATAAATATTCGTACTAATCATAGTAACCAAATCAACCTCTGTACCTTGTTTTAAAAGTTCCTTAGCTGTCTCTATCGCAATCAGTCCACCAATACAATGACCAATAAAGTATAACTTATAATCCTTGTATTTTATTAACAACTCAGCATACTTTTTCCCTAATTCAACAAATAGATGTTCAACTGGAAGTTGCAAATACTGATCCTGTTCTATACAAGGAATCCCCAGTATCGTATACTTAAATTCCCTTTCCCTTAAAATTTTTATCATATCAAGATAGGGTACTAAAGACCCTGTTCCAGCATGAAAAATCACATAAACAATCCTGCTTTCAGATGTCCCTTCAATGAGAGTAGTAATCGCCTCATGACTCTTTTCTTTTGTTTCAATTTTATCCGCCATCTCTGCAATTGTAGGTGTTTCTAATATTTCTCTCATCAAGTCGCCCCAACTCCAAGCTTTCGTCTCCGGAAGACTATCCCACATTTTTGCTATTATCTGAGATAATAATAACGAATCACCACCTATTGCGAAAAAATTTTCATGGCGTCCTATGCTTTCCTTATTTAACACTTCTCCCCATATTTCTTCTAGTTGCATTTCAAGTTCTGTTTTTGGTTGCTCAACACTTACTGTTTTCTCTTTTGTTTTCGGAAGCTTATTCATTAATTTTCCATTATTTAAAAATGGTACTATTTTAATTTCATTTGGCAACTCATATTCTTCTAGTTGCTGCTTTAAATACGCACGCAATTCTTTTGTATTTATCTCCATATGATGGTTCTGGACTCCCAAAACAAAAATTCCCTGCCCCAGACCGAAAAAAGCCTCTCCTTCTTCAGGATACGCCGCAACAATATCTAACCCTACCTGTCCGAACATATACTCCCATTGCTTGCGTTCAAAAAAGGTACTCTCATCTTCATTCCTAAACTCATCAAAATCACTCAGTCCATCATTAAATTCAATAGATGTCAACAAATAATAAGGTTCTTTTATTGCATCTAAAATAACTAATAGCCCTTCTTCATTTATTAGTCCCCTTAACTGTTGCAACACAGATATTCCGTTTTTAGCATTATGCAGAACATTGGCACAGATAATTAGATCAAACTTGTTTTCTTCCATACCACCTTTATTAATATCAAAAATTTTATATTTAATCCAATTTTTTCCCCGATACCGTTCCTTCGCTTTATTCAAAAAATATGTAGATACGTCTGTATAATAATATTCTACATTTTGCTCTGATAGTCTTTCGATAATACCATCACTGGTTCCACCAACCCCTGCCCCCACTTCTAAAATCCGGAAAACTTTACCCTTCTTCTCAGAATACGCTTCCAAAAATGCACACTCAGCCATGTGGTTTAGTATTTTACTTGACAACGTTTTCTGATATGTATCAACTGCCGTCGTCATTTCACCATGTGGAAAGAGTAATTCTAATGGAGCAATTTCATTTCGAAATAATTGCGTTAGGCTTTTACTGCATTTTTCTAAATACCTTACAAAACCTTCTCCATAATTTAGTTGTTTTTCCACCCCCCATAAATAATCCCATTCCGCAGCCACATCAACTTTCCAACTTTTAGAGGTTCTACAAAAACCGTCCTGTTCTTCCTTGATAAAATTTTCGTTTTCGAAAATTTTAAGCCAACGTCTAAAAAAGCGTTTGTATTTATCAGCAACCCCTATCTTACTCTCCATTTCTTCTACCGTGAAGTGCTGTCCCTCTGCTACAAAAAAATCATGCTCCAGCATTACCTTCCACATTTCGCCAAGAGCTACTCTTTCTGCCGTTTCTATCCATTGCTTTAGTACAGTAGCATCGATATCAGCATTTTCGCTTTTCCAAATTTCTGACATTTTTTCATTCAAAAAAGCCAAATTATATATTTTATAATTCTGTCGTATCAGCTCTGGTTCTACCTGGAGTAGAAGCCCTTCTTCTCCCCATTTAGCTTCTGCTACTCTTATTTTATCATTTCTCTCCGCAACCTCCACTATGCGTTCACACACTTTTCTTTTTAAAAATTCTACAATTTTGACCTTATTTTGCCGTATCTCTCCTGCCAGTCCTGACGATAATGCACCTTTAGGTGCTCTATAATGCAATTCTCCGTCTAAACCAATCCATAATTTTATTTTTCTTTCATTTATTTTTTCTATCAATTCTTGCATCACAAAATTCCCTCCTGATAATTATTATCTTCACTTATTAAAAAATCTCCATTTTCTATAAGCCAATCCAGAAGATTAGAATACTTATATATCATATTTTCTATCTGTGTTTCATCAAGTAATCCTTGCAAATAGTCCCAATTTAAATACAATGCACCTTGTCTCTCTTGGATTTGGTAATCCAACCACACTTGAGGCGTTTGTGTAATATTGTAACAAATTTCTCCGAAAAGATTATCATTTTCATTTTCCATACCTAGAGTGCTGGTATACACAAATGGAATACCATACCGGAATTTCTTTCCGTCATATTTTGATAATTCCCTCTGGAATTTGATACCGCTAAAATCAGAATGTTCCAGATCTTTCATCAGTTGATTCTGTATTTCATGAGCCAATTCGATAAAAGTCTTTTTCTCATCTATCTTTATTTCAAGCAGTATGTTTCCTGTAAAGTCTCCGATAGTATGTCTTAGTTCCTTACTCAAATTCCATCTTTTATCAATCGTAATATTTAAAGCAAAATGATTACTCCCACTCTCTTCCCATAACATAAGTGCATATGCTGTGAGAAGTATATTTGAGGCTGTAATGTTTTGCTTTTCACCGATCTTTTTCAGCAGCTCCCATTTATGTTTTGTCATTTCTTTTGTATACCTTTTAAAGACTTGCTTAGTAATTTCCTGTGGCATTTTCTTAGTCGGGATTTTCGGATACGCCGGAAAGTGGCTGATTCTGCTTTCCCAATATTCTTGGTCTTTAAGCAACATATTTCTCTCATTCATTGCACACACATAGTCTCTAAAACTTACGGATTCTAATTTGCTTTTATTATTTCCCACATATCGCTGTGTCCACTGATATAAAATTGACAAAACACTTCTTGCGTCCATAATCAAATTATCTATTCCGACATGTACTATGTTCTTATCCTGGCATATAGAAACACGTATATCAAATAAAGGCCATTGAGATGCTTCCATTATTTGTTGCGACATATCGTCCCTAATAGATTCAACTGTTTCTTTGCCATCCAGGTCTGTATTATATACTTTTAAATTGTAATACGGTACGCTTTCCAAAACCTTCTATCTCTTTCCATCTTTTGAAAAGACCAATCTAAGTGCATCGTTCTCTATGATCAGTTCATTCCAAGCCCTCTCTAATCGTTCTATAGAAAGATTTTTGCTGACTATTTCATAATAACAATAAGAAGACACATTTCCTAATGCATATACATTTTGCCGGCCTAT
>ENA-OQEY01000941-OQEY01000941.1-human-gut-metagenome-genome-assembly--contig:-NODE-941-length-14119-cov-2.974576_pt1 | contig 14119 bp, 9 predicted proteins | sample MGYA00242801_ERZ504647 | MGnify/ENA primary metagenome ERZ504647 (study PRJEB26092, sample SAMD00036204) | human gut metagenome | host: Homo sapiens | study: EMG produced TPA metagenomics assembly of... | reverse complement strand
TGGTGGAAACTATAGGGCTCGAACCTATGACCCTCTGCTTGTAAGGCAGATGCTCTCCCAGCTGAGCTAAGCTTCCATTTCAGCGACGTGTTCTATTATAGCACATCTTTTCCCACGCCGCAAGGCATATCCGCAATATTTTTCAAAATGTTCACATATGGCATAAACAAAAACTGCCCGTACCAAAACGGTACAGGCAGTCGGTCTGCAAATTCGATGCAGTTTTGCTGCTTACATACCAGTTACGTTGAAAGTAACTTCGATGGTTGTCCAGTCGCCGATAGCAGACGGATCCAGGATAGTTGCAGAATAATCGGACTTGTTTGCCAGATCTGCAATGTTGCCCTCTGCACTTCTTGCATCGCCCGGCAGGCTGTCGTCCGGTACCCACTCATTAAAGATGTTGGAACGAACGTTGGAGTGCTTGGTGCCGTCGATCTCGGTGTCCTCGGTGTTGGTGAAGCTCTTCTTGGTCAGCGGGATCTCTGTGCCGTCAACCTTAACAGAAGTAACGTCGATCACTGCGTTCGGTGTTGCGGTTGCGCCGTCCATGATCTGTACTGCCATGAAGGAAGTGCCGTTTGCGATCAGTTCGCCGTTGATGTCGCCGGTTGCATCGTAGCGGACAGCGTTGGTGTCAACGGTTACGCTGACAGTGTATTCGCCGTTGCCGGTGATCGGAGCAACGCCTGCGTCATAGCACAGATAGTCCGCATCGCTGCCGGTGTACTGAAGCCACCACTGACCGTCAGCCATGCTCAGATAAGCTTCGCCAGCCTGCGGTACGACTGCCTCTTCGAAATCGCCGGTCTGTACCTGCTGCGGTGCAGAGCTTTCGTCTTCATCTGCGGCGGATTCCTCAACGGAATCTTCGCTGGACTCCTCACTGGATTCTTCGCTGGATTCTGCCTTGCTGCTAGATTCCTTGGAATCTTCCGAGCTGCCGCAGGCAGTGAATGCTGCGGTCATCATTGCGGATGCCAGCAGGAATGCCAGGATCTTCTTTGTCTTTAACATAAGTGTTTTCCTCATTTCTTTCCATGGAAAACAGATTCTGCTTTCCGGAAGTCTTTCGTTCAGGCGACCTGTATCTGGCACAGGTCTGCACATTATCTATGATACTCGATTTTTTCCCCGGATGCAAGATGCTTTTTACACAAATTTCACCTTTGCTGCAATGCCACAATTTGTGCAAATTCCACCACAGGCAGGAAATTTCCCGGCGCACCGCCGCATTTCCTGCACCCTGCGGCATGGGAAATGGATTTTCTCTATTATAATAGTATAGCATCCGGGTATGAAAAACGGCACGTACCTGCATACGTGCCGTCTGGAGCGAGCGACGAGAATCGAACTCGCAACCTCAGCTTGGGAAGCTGATGTTTTGCCACTAAACTACGCTCGCATCATCAGAACGCCGTCCAATGATACAAAAATGGAGCTGGAAACGTGACTTGAACACGCGACCTGCGCATTACGAATGCGCTGCTCTACCAACTGAGCTATTCCAGCACCGGTATGAATTTATGACAACTGGTACAGCGCAGAGAATACCCCACGTTCTGTACCATTTTATTATACCACAAATTCTCCGTTTGTCAAGAGGTTTCAAAAAAATTCTCAGAAAAATCAAAAAAACGATTGAAATTGCCGGGAAGATGTGCTATAATGATAGGGTACTGTAAAAATGCCGTCAGTCGGACAGGCATTCCCCCTGCAGATCCTGCACTTTTCTGCAAAAAAGTTGAAAAAAACAATTGAAATCGCAGAAAAGATGTGTTATAATAGGGTGAAAAGCATCATTTTGACTTCATAAAAAGGTAGGTAGCATTATGAAAAAGAAATCCAAATCCATCCTTGCTGTCGTTCTGGCAATCCTGCTGATCCTGGTGGTCGCAGTGTCCCTGACCACGAACATTCTGTTTTCCCGGAAAGATACGCCGAAGATCTTCGGTCACTACATCTATCTGATGGAATATGACACCATGGAGGCAGGTGCCGCCGCAGTTGCCACCGGCACAACGGATCTGAATGCTGCCGGCACGGTAGACAGTGAAAGCGCAGCAGCGTCCATTCACAAGCACACTGCCGTCATTGCCACCGCTTATCAGGAATCCGACCCCATCGCCAAGAACAATGCGGTTCTGTGCGTCCTGGCGCCGGATGACACCTCCACTGACATCGACTCCGACCGTGTGGCTGTCCGCCGCATCTACAACATCGAACAGGACGAGACCGGCGTACTGAAATACTATCCCACTACCATGAAAACCAACGACGTAGGAACAGAACCGCCCATCACCGTGGACAGCATCCTGGGCAAGTGCGCTTATGAAAGCGGCGAGCTGTACAGCTACGTGACATTTGCTACCGGCGTTCCGGGTATCCTGACCCTGCTGGTACTCCCCAGCGTGATCCTGGTCATCATGCTGATCGTTGCCATTGCACGTGCCAACGGCAAGCACGACGACGAGTATACCTTTGAAGAAAACTACGATGAAGTTTACAGCGAAGATTCCTACGATGACGACGATTCCGCTTATGATGATGAGGAACTGGGCGGACGTTCTCCTCTGTTCCGTCCGTCTGAGAACACTGCACAGAGCCGTTCATTTGAGCAGAAGCGTTCTTCTATCGCTGAAAACTTTGAGCGCAAGCAGGTCAACCCCAACTCTCCGTATCAGAAGGCACGCACCATGCAGTTCAAGGCACAGCATGACGTACCGATCTACACCAATCCGGCAGATCAGATCCCGCTGGACGGCGCAGGACAGAACAGCCAGCCCACCGGAAACACCGGCACCTATGAGGGCGAACACGCAGGCAGCGTTTCCAACACATCTACATTTGGCACACGCAGCAATCTGAACAGCACCGATACCTTCCGGACACCGCCGATCGAGAACAACACCCCGGATGAGACCGCAGCTCCGGTTTCCACTTACCGTGGCAGCCACGAGGCAAGCTCTCCGGAAGAGGCACGGAACCTGGGTGACACACCATTCCGCAGCAGCCGTGCAGCAGCACCGGAACAGAAACCGGCAGCTCCGGCAGTACCGAAAACCCGTGAGGACAAGATCGCAAACGCATCTGTGGATGAACTACTGGCAATGATCGAGGACGAAAAGAAAAAGCTGTAAGCAGCTTTTCGAAAATACAAGCGGAAAATAGAAAACCGGAGAGGGCGAAATGCTCTCTCCGGTTTTTGTTATGTCATATCTTCTTCTGTTATCCCAATTCCTCTTCCAGCAGGATCATCTGCTCCATAGTCTCATCCATCTGCACACGCAGTTCCTCCATGCGCTGGCACTTCTCCTGCATCAGCTGGTAGTCACTGCACACCGCCTCGTCCGTCAGCTCTGCGGTAAGGGTGTCCAGCTCTTCCTGCATCTTGTCCAGCTGCTGTTCCAGGCTACGCAGGTCGGCACGCATTTTCGCCTGCTGCGCACGCTGTTTCTTGGAACGGTACGCCGGCTTTTCCGCAGGCTTTCCGCCGGATGCGGCTGTCTTTGCCGCCGGCGTCTCCTCCGGTTCGGGCTGTTTCTGCTGCGCCTCCAGCCACTTCTGGAATCCGCCCTGGTAGGTGACAGCGCCGTCCGCTTTCAGTTCCAGGATGTGGTCTGCCACCTTATCCAACAGATACCGGTCATGGGAGACAAATAGCAGCGTCCCCGTAAAGGACTGCATTGCCTCTTCGATGACCTCTTTCATGGCAATATCCAGGTGGTTGGTGGGTTCGTCCAGAATCAGCACGTTGCCGTGTTCCAGCATCATCACCGCAAAGCAGACCTTTGCACGCTCGCCGCCGGAGAGAACACCCACCGGTTTGAACACGTTTTCCCCGGTCAGACGCACCTGCCCCAAAAGCTTGCGCACTTCCAGGTCTGTCCAGGACGGTACACGGTCGTGAATCTCCTGCATTACCGACTTTGCCGGATGCAGGTTGGTGCTTTCCTGCTCGAAATAGGAGATCTTGATGTTGCTGGTCCAGCGGACTTTTCCCTGGTGGGGCAGCTTGTTTTGCAAAATCTTCAGCAGGGTGGATTTCCCGATGCCGTTATCCCCGATAATGCCCCATTTTTCGCCACGACGCACCTCAAAGGACAACTCCGGCAGCAGGGTCTTTCGCGCTGCACCCTCGCCCACGGAAATGTCGATATTCTGCACTTTCAGCACTTCCTGCGGCGGCTCGATCTCATAGGTGAACTGCACCCGTGCCTGTTTCTGGGCAGAGACCGGCTTTTCGATGCGCTCCATCTTTTCCAGCTGTTTCACTCGGCTCTGTGCGCTCTTCGCCGTAGATGCCCGGGTGAGGTTGCGTGCCACGTAGTCCTCCAGCTTGGCGATCTCCTTTTGCTGCATCTCGTATTCTTTCCACTGGCGTGCCACAGCCGCCTCTTTCAGCTGGGTAAAGGTGGTGTAGTTGCCCTTGTACCGTGTCAGTGTGCCACGCTCGATCTCGCAGATGCTGGTGCAGAGACGATCCAGGAAGTAGCGGTCATGGGACACCAGCAGCAGTGCGCCCTTGTAGTCCTTGAGGTAATCTTCCAGCCACATCACGGTTTTGAAGTCCAGGTGGTTGGTCGGCTCGTCCAAAATCAGCAGGTTCGGCGCTTCCAGCAGCAGCCGTGCAATGGCAAGCCGTGTCTTTTCGCCGCCGCTGAATCCGGAGATCACCCGGTCATAGGTCTCCTGTCCGAATCCCATACCGTTGAGGACGGTGCGTATTTTCACGTCGATCTGATAGCCGTCGTTGTCCTCGAACCAGGTTTGCAGGCGGTGGTACTCCTCTGCTGCAGACATATCCCCGGACTGCATCTGCTCTTCCAGCTGGTGCAGGCGTTCCTGGGTGTCCAGCAGCGGACGGAACACGCTGCGCATCTCCGCCCAGACCGTGCTTTCCCGATCCAGACCGCCCATCTGTTCCAGGTAGCCGATACTGGTCTTGGCGGACTTGGCAATTTCGCCGTCGCCCTCCAGCAGATGGTCGGGCAGTTCCTGTCCCGTCAGAATGCGCAGCAGGGTAGATTTTCCGCAGCCGTTCACACCCACAAGCCCGATCCGGTCGTGGTCTTCTACCGTCAGAGAGACGTGGGAGAGAACCTGTCTGCCATTATAAAATTTATGGATATCTGTCATGCGTAACAGCATATTGTCTTTTCTCCTTGTTGTGATTGAGATTGCTTTTGGGCAACACTTTTTTTATTGTAGCATATTTTCCGGAAAATTACAACCTGTTTTTTTGAATGGCTGCGCAGGTCAATTTTCCCATGCCGAAAAGCCTCATCTGATATTGGATATGTCCGACATCAATCGGGTAAGATATCATTTTAGAACATATCCCCCTGTTCAAGGTGAACTCTTTTCGAATATCTCCCACAACAGAAAAGAAAAAACACCCCGTGAGTCTCTCACAGAGTGCTTTGTGTGGTTAAAAGAAAAACCACCCAGCCGTCTTGCAGCGAATAAAACCAAGCTATAATAGCAAGGTGGGTATCTTCCCTTCCGCTTCACGCTCCCTTCGTCCGTTACGGTCATTGCCGTAAACAGGAGGTCTGCAATCCACAGACGGAGTCAGATTCCCTTTCAAGGAGTGTTGGATTATAAAAACCGCAATGTCTCGAACTGGGCAGTAGTTTTCACTTTTTCAGAACTGATGTTTCAGTTTCTATGTTTATTATAACACGATCTTTCACAAAAATCAATAGGAATTTTGTGAAAATTTTTCTGGTCGGTTTGTGGAAAACGGCAGTTACTGTGCGTCCTGCTCTTCTTCCTCATCCTCATACAGATCGCTCAGATACTGGATGAACAGATTGCCGACTGCATCGTATTCGTCATCGTCCTCGATGGTGCAGAGCATTTCCTCACCGTCTACCATCTCACGTTTCAGTACAACGAATTCGCCGTCATCTTTCAGCAGATCTTCTTCGTTCTCATAGTACGGGATCAGTGCGCAGTAGTTTGCGCCCTCGTATTCCATCTCGCCCAGGACCTCAAACTCCTGTTCGTTTCCCTCTTCGTCTTCCAGGGTATACAGCATTCCCTGCATACTCTCATCCAGCATATTTTCCTCTGCCATGGGTAAAACTCCAATCTGCCATAGCGGCGTTTGTTCCGGGATCTTGGAAAACACTGAATAAAGCCCGCCTGACGGCTTTGCACGCAATCTGCGTGCAGTGTTTCCCTTGTTCCCGCTCTCATTATACATGATTTTCCGGGATGTGTCAATAGACGTTTTTTGTCTCCGCTCAGTCTACCATGCCACGGAGGATCCAGTCGTACATTCCCTGGTACTGCAAAGCGGAGCTGCTCCAGGAGAAATCCTGCTCCATGCCACGGCGGACGATATCATCCCAGTCCTCACGGTGGTCGAAGTAGATCTTCTTCGCATAGTTGATGGTGTACAGCAGATCGTCTGCGTTGTAGTGGGCAAAGGTAAAGCCTGTGCCGGTCTTTTCATATTCGTTGTAAGGTACGACAGTGTCCTTCAGACCGCCGGTCTCCCGAACGATCGGCACCGTGCCGTAGCGCAGGGAAATCAGCTGGGTCAGACCGCACGGCTCAAACCGGGACGGTACCAGCATAGCATCTGCCGCAGCATACAGCTTGTGCGCCAGCGGATCAGAATAGAAAATATTTGCCGAAACACGATCCGGATATTTGTTCTGATAATAGCGGAACATATTCTCATAGCGAGCCTCGCCTGTACCAATGATAACGAACTGGGTGAATTCGTCTGTAATGCGGTCGGCGATCCAGTCCACCAGATCCAGACCCTTCTGGTCGGTCAGACGGGAGATAATGGCGATCATGAACTTGTTCTCGTCCTCCGGCAGTCCCAGTTCTTTCTGGAGCGCCAGCTTCGCCTGCTTTTTCTTTTCCACAGCATCCTTGACAGAATAGTGTACGGCGGTCTTCTTATCGGTCTGCGGATTGTATACCTCATAGTCGATGCCGTTCAGAATGCCACGGAGCGAACGGGAACGTGCGCAGAGCAGACCGTCCAGCTGTTCGCCGTAATACGGTGTCTTGATCTCTTCGGCATAGGTCTCGCTGACGGTGGTGATATAGTCTGCATAGACCAGACCGCCTTTCAGCATATTGGCATCGCTCTTGAATTCCAGCTTATCCGGCGTGAACATATAATCCGGCAGGTTGGTGTTATAGACAAAGTGACGGATGTCCCACACGCCCTGGAATTTCAGATTGTGGATGGTCATGATGCTCTTGGTTCCCCAATAAAAGCTGTGGGTCGCAAAGGTGCTTTTGAGGAATACGGGGATCATGCCGGTCTGCCAGTCGTGGCAGTGAATGATGTCCGGATGGAATCCGATCACCGGCATTGCCGCCAGGACAGCCTTTGAGAAGAAGATAAAGCGTTCAATGTCCCACTGGGTGGAGTCGCTGTAGGGACGGTCACACTTGAAGTAATATTCGTTGTCGATAAAGTAGAAATGCACGCCCTCATAGACGTATTCCATAATGCCTACGTGTACATTCTCCACGTGTCTGCCATAGTCCATGTAGAAGTGGCTGACATAGCGGAACTGACTCCGGTATTCCCACGGGATGCAGGTATAATTCGGAATGATAACACGGACATCGTACTCGCTGCGGTCCAGACTCTTGGGCAGTGCGCCGACTACGTCTGCCAGACCGCCGGTTTTAATGAAAGGGACGCATTCAGAGGCAGCAAACAAAATATTTTTCATGATCCAATCTACTGTGCCGAAAAGCGGCACATACTCCTTTCCTATGTATCGCAGAAAGCACGCCTTTTTGCGGCGCTTTCTATTTGCAGTGTCTGTGCGGCGGCAGTTCCGCCCATGCACAGTTTTTTCCTACTCCTCTATTATACTCTTTTTCGGGCAGTTCGTCAAGGGATTTCGCAAAAAATGAGAAAACATTTCCACAAAAAACTGTCGTAATTTGTAGGTGTTACACAAGATGCAGGAAAGTGTCGAGTTGAAATTGTATAAAATTCCGCAGAAAACAAAGGATATCTGTGACAGGCGGCACGTTCGGAAGCGCCGCACAGAGAAAGGAGCGAGATCATGCAGCAGCTGAAAAACCGTCTGGCATTCCTGCGTCTGCTATTGGTGCTGCTGTTCTGCACAGCGGCAGTATATCTGGCATGGCTGGTGCAGAAGCCGGAGCTGATACAGACCGCCGCCAGACAGGGCACGTATACCTGCACCGCCGGGACTGCCCGGGGGACGATCTACGACCGGAACGGCGTGCCGCTGGTGAATACCAAAACCGCCTGCATCGCAGTCGTCAGCCCTACGCCTGCGGCAGCCGAGGCACTGCTGTCCCACGTCACCGACACCGCAGCGTTTTATGAAAAGCTGGCACAGGGAATGCCGTTCACCTGCACGGTAGACACGGCAGACATCGACTGCCCGGATGTGACCATACTGCAGATCCCCCAGCGCAGCACGTCGCCACAGCTTGCCCAGCACGTGATCGGCTATACCCGGGAGGGCAGCGGCGTAGCAGGACTGGAAAGCGCCTATGATGCCATCCTGCACAGTGTGGATTCCCAGTGGAGCGTGACCTTTTCGGTAGACGGCACAGGCACGCCCCTTGCCGGAGAGCCGAAACAGATCCGCTACGGCGCAAATCCCACCGCAGGCATTATGACCACCCTGGACAGCCGCATCCAGCGCATCTGCGAATCCGCCGGCAGCGGACTGGAAAAGGGCTGTATCGTGGTCATGGACGTGGAAAGCGGCGACATTCTGGGGCTTGCCAGCTTTCCCGGTTATTCTGCCGACTCCCTGGGCGATGCCGTCAGCGACCCCGACAGCCCTATGATACAGCGTGCCTTGTATGCGTATCCGGTGGGTTCGATCTTCAAGCTGGTGACGGCGGCGTGTGCCTTTGACCAGGGCGTGGGCTACAATTTCACCGGGGACTGTGACGGGGCGATCTCTGTGGGAACGCAGCGATTTCGCTGTCACGAATAGCAGGGACACGGCGTGCAGCATATGGCAGATGCCATGCGCAGTTCCTGCAACCCCTATTTCATTGCCTTGGGACAGGCGCTTTCCGGGTCAGACCTGCTGCAAACGGCAAAGTCCCTGGGATTCGGCACGGAGATCATGCTGACCTCAAACATGATCGCATCCGGCGGCACGCTGCCCACATTACAGCAGCTGAAACTTCCGGCGGAACAGGCGAACTTTTCCTTCGGGCAGGGCGTTCTGACCGCATCGCCCCTGCAAATCGCCAGAATGACCTGCGCCATCGCCGGAGACGGCACGCTCCCGGCAGTGCGGCTGGTACGTGGCGTCACGGATGACGGCAGGACGGTGCTGCGGGAAGAGCGTGGCATCCCGGAATCGGGAATTGCACCGGAAACAGCGGCGTTTCTCCGCCGGCTGATGTGTTACACTGCCGCCGACGAGGACTTCCAGGGCAGACCGGCGCACGTCTCTATGGGTGCGAAAACCTCCACCGCCCAGACCGGGCGCTGTGACGTTGACGGGACCGAGTACTGTCACGGCTGGGTAACGGCATTTTTCCCGGCGGAACAACCGAAATATGCGGTGACTGTTCTGGCAGAGGACGGCGGCTATGGAAATCAAGCCGCATCGCCCATTCTCCGGCAGATCGCAGGAGCGATCATGCAGGTGGAATAAGAACAGCACTGCACACAAAAACACCGCACCGTTCTTCGGATGTTTCCGAAAAGCGATGCGGTGTTTTGATTTGACAAATTTTGACGCGTCTGGTATAATGGTTAATCGAGGGCATACCTGAAACGGTAGGCGGTCGATTCCAGCTCCCGGAAGGGAGTGAGTGCAAATGAACATAGACATTCTCGTCAAGTGCATTAGCATGGTTTGTGAAGTATTCAAAGCATATCTTGCTTACTTAAACTTCAAGAAACGGAAATAACCGCCCCACAGCTTCCAACTAAAGGCGGTTATTTCAAATAATCACGAATGGGAGCAAACCGTCTACTGGTAGGCTCTTTCTATTTCTATTATACGCTATCATGTCCCGTTTGTCAAGGGGCTTTTTTCGATTTGACAAATTTCGATGCGTCTGGTATAATGGTTAATTGAGGGCATACCTGAAACGGTAGGCGGTTTGAATTTTCTTTTGTTTCCACTCCCACTGCTGAATTTACAACAGTTGGGAGGTGATTGCTATGATGGATCAGTACGTCACTTTTGACGACTTGCTGAAAATTTGCAGTATTTTGCTGAATCTCGCAAGTCTGATCTTTTACATTTACTATAATCATAAAAATAGTAATGCAGATCACCGCAATGACGAGAATAAAAAGAAATAACCGCCCATAGTCTCCAAACCTGTGGCGGTTAAATCTTTTTTAATCTAAAGCAGTGGGAGCAGACCGTCTACTGGTATGCTCTTTCTATTTCTATTATACGCTATCACGCCCCGTTTGTCAAGGGGATTTTTCAGAAAATGCAATGTGTACAGCAGCCATTTTCACCAACTGCGAAAGCTCCGGTCTGCAATTTTTCCGCAGACCGGAGCTTTCTGTTTATCATAGAACAAGTTGAACAAATTGAAAGTAAAATGACACTGCGTCACTCATAGCGCAGAGCGTCAATGGGATTCAGATTGGATGCCTTGATGGACGGGATCAGTCCAAAGACAATGCCCACCACCATGGAGAATACCACGGAAACCACAATGGACAGGGAACTGATTGCCACCGGCACGGATGCGATCTTGGAGATCAGCTGTGCCAGCCCGATACCGATGCCCACGCCGATGATGCCGCCGATGCTGGTCAGCACAGATGCCTCTGTCAGGAACTGTGCCAGGATCTTTCCCTTTTTCGCACCGATTGCCTTTTTCAGACCGATCTCACGGGTGCGCTCTGTTACAGATACCAGCATGATGTTCATAACACCGATGCCGCCGACCAGCAGGGAAATGCTGGCGATCCAGATCAGCATGGTGTTGGTGGAGGAGCTGAGCTTTTGCAGGGACTTCGCCTGTTTCAGCAGATCCTGGCTGTCATATTTCACCTGGCTGCTGTCATTTTCGCCGCCGGCACTGGTGGTGCGGATGGGGGCGTTCATCAGTTCTGCCACCTTTTTTCCCACAGCCGGCATACTGTCAGTGTCCACTGCCTTTGCCAGGCAGTTTTCCGGTTCATCATACTGGTACGCAATGGGCCAGGACTGGTTCGGAATGAACATCTTGCCGCCGCTGTTTCCCATATAAGTCCAGTAGTCCTCTTCGGAGTTGATGACCGGTTCGAAGCTGTTCACCTCAGTGACAACCCCCACCACCGTAAACGGCTCGCCGTTGATGTCGATGACCGTTCCCACCGGATCTTCGGAGGAATACAGACTCTTGACGGCGGTGCTGTCCAGGATCACTGCCTTGGCGTTGTCGGTGTATTCCCTGCTGAGGAATCCTCTTCCCTGCTGCACCTCATAGCCGGCTGTGTCAAAGTATCTGGCATCTATGCCGAACATGGCGCCGCTGAACTGGGTGTTCTGATAGTATACGTTGTCGCAGTAGGAACGTGTGCGGTAAAAGGATGCCGACTCCACATTGTCCAGTGCGGCGATGTTGTCCCGCACTGCCTGGGAGACGACCGGCACGCCGTCCGGCGCCGACTGATAGGTGAAGTCATAGGGGCTGTCGCCCTGGTACAGCTGGACGCTGACCGTATTGTTTCCCGCACCGATCAGATTGTTTTTGATCTGCTCGTTTGTGCCTTTGATGGTGGAAACAATGGCGATGATCGCCGCAATGCCGATGATGATGCCCAGCATGGTGAGAATGGAACGCACCTTATGGGACAAAATGCCCTGTAAGGATAAACGGATGTTTTCCAGCATATTCTGTCCCTCCTTTTAATATTCCGATGTGCCGTTGGTCTCATGGACCAGCGCACCCTCTGACGCATATTTTCCATAGGGAAAACAGATGTAGTCCTCCTGGCTGATGCCGGACAGGATCTCAATGGCGCTGCCGCTGTAGATGATCTTTCCCGTCTGGATGTTCTGCCGCTCCAGCTTTTTGTCCTTGGATTCCCGCATCACATAGTACTGTCCGTTTTCCTGCCGCACATAGCTCATGGGCAGATAGAACGTGCTGCTGTCCACCTCGCTGGTAAAGCTGAGGCTCACATAGCTGCCCACGGAAAGGCTGGTGGAATCGGTCACTGCCGCCTGGAACGGATAGGTGCTGTTGTTGGGGTTCTCGCTGCCGTTCTGGTTGGTGTAGGCAGTCGGCGTTGTGCCGATCTCTGTCACCTCTGCGGTGAGCATTTCTCCGGTATCCCAGGCGTTCACTGTGATCTGGGAACCGACCGTCAGCTTGTCCAGGTTCATCTCGCTGACATTGCCCTGTACCATGATGCCGCCGCTGCCCTGTACTACCAGGTACGGCTCGTTGGTCTCCAGGGATTCCACAGACTCTGCCACCTTTGTGACAACGCCGTCGATCTTCGCCAGTTCCTGTCCCTTTTCCTGCTTTTCCACTGCGCCGTCATAGTCGATCTGCGCCTTTTTCTCGTCGATCTCTGCGGACTGAATGGCGATCTGCTGTTCTGCCGCCTTCTGTTTCAGCTGCGCACGGGTGTAGACATAGTTGTCGCTGTCCGATGCAGCGGATGCCATGGGCTGTATTGCCGCCATAGGCGTTATCACAAATCCGCCCTGCATCTGTGCAGTGGGTGCAGCTGTGGTGTCCGGTGATGTGGTCTGCGTTCCCGGCGCAGACGCTGCGTCATCCGAAGTCCCCGGTGTGGTGTCTGCCGGCTGTGTTGTATCGCCGGATGAATCATCGCCGCCTGCCGGGTCATAGTCGAATGTACCGCCCACCTGGAGCGTACCGTACCAGACGCCGTTTCCGGAGATCTGCACGCCGCCGTCCTCGGTCACGGTAACATTCTGTCCCAGTGTCCAGTCTCCCGTAGCGGTCAGCTGGCTGCCACGCACCAGCCAGCCGTACAGCACTTCGCCCTGGTCGCTGTATACCACAAAGACAGCGCACTGTCCCGATGCTTTCAGCTGGTCCAGGACTGCCTGCTTGACCACCGTCGTTCCGGTGCAGGCGAACTGGAACGGGTCGCTCTCCGAGCCGCTGCCGGCTGCCGCCTGTGTCAGCGCCGTCACCGCCGCCAGGGTATCCTTGGGCGTTCCGGGTGTGTCCGGCGTATCCGGTTCGTCTGGCTCGTCCGGATAGTCGGGATAATCCGGGATCACCGGCGCCTCTTCTGACGGTTTCAGTTTCTGGATGCGTTCCAGTTCCTTCTTCGCCTGGCGCACGTTGTCCTGTGCCACGGCGAGCGCCGTCTGTTTCTGTGCCACTTCCAGTCCCACCGCCGTCATGTCATATTGCAGCAGCGGCGTTCCCTTTGTCACATGGTCGCCCTCTTTGACCAGCACCTTTTCCACCAGCTGGTCGTTGGACGGTGTCACGTTCTGCACATCGCCGGAGACGACCTGACCATCCATCGACAGATCATCGCCCCAATAGTACTGCACCATGTTGGCAACGGGCATCACATCTACCTCATGCTTTTTCGCCTGTCTGGAGCGATACAGAAGCGTACCGCCTGTGCCGCCGCCGGCAGCTACTGCCAGGCAAACCGCTATGGTCACGATCTTTTTCACCTTTGTCATGAAGCATCGCCCTCCTGTTCTGTCCGGCGCTCTCCGAAACCGCCCTGTTCCAGTCTGCCGTCACGGATGGTTACGATCCGCTGGGCGTGCTGGGCAATTTCCAGTTCGTGGGTAATCATTACGATGGTCACACCTTCTGCGTTCAGCTGGGCAAACAGTTCCATGATCTGCTCGCCGGAACGGGTGTCCAGCGCACCGGTGGGTTCGTCCGCCAGCAGCAGCCGGGGATGGCTCACCATGGCACGTGCGATCGCCACACGCTGTTTCTGACCGCCGGAAAGCTGCGCCGGATAACGATCCGCCAGATGAGCAAGCTGCACCATCTCCAGCAATTTTGTCACTTTCGCTTTGATCGCCGCCGCATTCGGGCGTTCACGCCGTGGCAACACCGTCAGGCCAAAAGCGATATTGTCAAACACCGTCATATGGCGAAACAGCGCGTAATGCTGGAACACGAAACCGACTTTACGGTCCCGCGCGTGCAGACG
>ENA-OQEY01000931-OQEY01000931.1-human-gut-metagenome-genome-assembly--contig:-NODE-931-length-14277-cov-2.757606_pt1 | contig 14277 bp, 10 predicted proteins | sample MGYA00242801_ERZ504647 | MGnify/ENA primary metagenome ERZ504647 (study PRJEB26092, sample SAMD00036204) | human gut metagenome | host: Homo sapiens | study: EMG produced TPA metagenomics assembly of... | reverse complement strand
GTTACTTTTTATTGGCGGGATTTAGGAAGGAAAGGCAATATGTTGACAGTGTCTTATGATAATCAATATCTGCATAGCTTTACTTATTATTCTTCCCGAATAGGCTCAAATAAGGGGGACTATGTGGTACCTGATCAATTCTCACACAATATATCCCTTTCTTATAGTTTGCAAAAAGGACGATATAACGTATCATTGGAATGTCGTAACTTCACAGATGAGAAGTTATATGATAATTTTAGTCTTCAGAAGGCCGGTCGGGCTTTTTATGGTAAACTGCGTGTTTGTTTCGGTAATTAAAGAATTGGAAAAAGTTTATAATTAATTGGATTTTAAATTAAATAGAAGAATAAAATGAAGAAAGTTTTCTTTTTGAATGGATTTGTTGCTATTGCCATAGTAGGAATGGTGTTGAGTGCATGTACGGATAATGAGCCGGATTACGGTTCGGGTACCGAGGCTAAAGGTGAGTATGTTATTGCATCTTCGGTCACAGCGTCTGGAAATACAACGAATGTGCTGCTTACTTCTGAAACGTTGGATAAAGGCACTGTTTCTACAGTGAATAATGGTCTTGTGAATGATGGCGCAACTCAATGGGTGTTTTACAAGAATCAATATCTTTATGCACTGACTTATAATCAAGGGAATGCAGGTACGACCCGTTCTTATATCATGGATTCAAATAATGAAGTAAAGGCTCGTTCGGGGGAGTTTGCCATAAAGAGATTTACTACTTACGGTATTTATGATAAATATATCATGACCTCGTCTACCGGTGACGGACCCACTGCGTATGCTGATGAGAATGGATATTTACCAAAAATGTTTTTGCTTTCTTATTTGGATGTATTTGCTGAAACATTTACAACGAATGATACTCAAAATAAGGCTTATATGTCCGAGAACTTCTTGGGAAATGGAGAATATGTAACATTGGCCGGCATATTGGAACAAAATAATAAGCTGTATAGCGCTGCTATTCCAATGGGGTTAAGTCAATATGGATCGGCCACTGACGGGGGAAAATGGATACTTCCTGGCAATGATGATTTGGTAAAGACAGAAGACGGTGGTTCCAACAGCAGCAGTTATAAAAAAGGCGAATTGCAATGGACGCAATATCCCAACAAATGCTGGGTCGCTATTTTTGATAATGAAACGCTGACTACTAAAAAGATTATTGAGACTGATAAAATCAGCTATGCTTGTGGGCGAATGAAGTCTCAATATTACCAAACTATTTGGGCGGCAGATAATGGTGATATTTATGTATTTTCTCCTAGTTATGCCAAAACAATGGCTGATAAACGGCAACAGACTACCTTGGATGCTGGAGTCGTACGTATAAAGGCTGGAACAGAAGAGTTTGATCCTGATTATTATTATAGTATCGAAGCGCAGACCGGAGGTAAATCTTTCATTCGTTGTTGGCATATTACGGGAGATTATTTCTTGTTGTTGATGTATGATCGTCCCTTGACTGAAACTGGTTTCACAGCTAATCAGTTAGCGATATATAAAGGAGAAACCGGAAAACTTACTTATGTAACCGGCTTGCCTTCTGCCGATTTGATCTCTGGCTTTGGTAATACTCCGTATGTGGAGAATGGATATGCCTATATGGCTGTAACTACAACAGAAGGATATCCGTCTATTTATAAAATAGATCCGGTTGGTGCGGTAGCGACAAAGGGTGTTTCTATAGAAGCGACACAAATCAGTGGCGTCGGTAAACTGCAACCTCAGAACTGAGTATTGTAATAATATAGTGGGAGTCTGCGGGCAGTATGTGCTTATGCAGACTCTTTTTATGAATTGTATTGAAGATTTTATGAAGAAAATATTTCGCCAAATACATCTTTGGCTTTCTGTTCCTTTCGGGTTAATCATTACCTTGATTTGCTTCTCGGGAGCTATGCTGGTTTTTGAAAATGAAGTGATGGAACTGGCTAGGCATGAACTCTATTATGTAAAAAAGGTAGAGACAGTTCCACTTCCTGTTGATCGATTATTAGAAGAGGTAGAACTCACGTTACCCGACAGTGTGTTTGTGATAGGAATCAGTGTTTTTTCTGACCCGGAACGCGCTTGGCAGGTGAATCTGTCCAAGCCTCGTCGTGCTTCTATGTATGTGGATCAATATACTGGTGAGATTAAAGGTAAATATGAACGTCCTGCATTTTTTGTGACTATGTTCAGGCTGCATCGCTGGCTGTTGGACAGTATGAAAGCGGATGGCGGAGTCTTTTGGGGAAAAATGATTGTAGGTGTCAGCACCCTGTTGTTTGTCGTGGTTTTGATATCGGGTATCGTTATCTGGTGGCCTCGTACACGAAAAGCCTTGAAAAATAGTTTAAGAATATCTGTCGGCAGGGGCTTTAGAAGATTTTGGTATGACCTGCATGTTGCAGGTGGAATGTATGCGCTGTTTTTTTTATTGGCTATGGCCCTTACCGGGTTAACATGGTCTTTTGGATGGTATCGGACAGGTTTCTATAAAGTGTTTGGCGTGGAAGTACAACAGGGAGGTACACATAGTGGGGTGACTCTGCGTGGTGGTAGAGGTAGTGATCAACCTGGAAAGAATGTTTCTCATTCTTCGTCCTATGTTTGTTGGCAACAAGTTTATGAACAATTAGCCCTAAATAATCCCGGTTACAAACAGATAACCTTATCAGATGGGGTAGCAAATGTTTCTTTCAATACCTTTGGTAATCAACGTGCTTCCGACCGTTATAAATTCAATCCTCATAGTGGTGAGATTGATGAGGTAGTTTTATATAAAGATGCTGAGAAGGCTGGAAAGATTCGCGGATGGATCTATTCTGTACATGTTGGTAGTTGGGGCGGTATGCTTACTCGTTTACTGACGTTTATAGCAGCTTTGATAGGAGCCACCTTGCCATTAACAGGATACTATTTATGGATAAAACGTATTTGGAGAAAGAAATCAAGAGTAAATTGAATCTCTTTGTCATAAGATTAGGGGGCGAAAAGAGTTTTATCAGTTTTATCATATGACCTGTTGTCGTGAATGACAGGTCATATGATATTGTTACAGGATTTTTTAGAACCACTTTATCTTCCTGAAAATAACAAAGGCCAACGCAGACAATGTGATGGACGCCAAAATAATAAAACTAAAAGCATGTGGTAATGCATCTACATGTACATCTACGTTCATTCCATAGAAACTAGCTATTAATGTGGGTACCATCAGAATGATGGAAATACTGGTCATGCGTTTCATGATGGTGTTCACATTATTGGATATGATGGAAGCAAATGCGTCCATGGTTCCGGTTAAGATATCACTGTAGATATTTACCGTGTTATATGCTTGTTTTAATTCAATGACTACATCTTCTACCAAATCGCGGTTTTGATAATCTTTTTCCTGGAAGATACTTTGCAATTTACCTACCATCACCTCATTTCCACGAATGGACGTATTGAAATAAACCAATGTTTTTTGTAGTTTCATCAATCTTAGCAGGTCCTCATTACGTATGCTCCTTTCCAATTCTTTTTCTGCGGCAGCTACATCATTGTTTATTTGTTTCAGATATTTCAAGAACCATACGGCAGATGAGTAAATTAACCGTAAAATCAGTTCAAATTTATTAGGCACAATGATTCCTTTACGTCGGGTGTGGTCAATGAAATCAGGAATCATTTCAGTGGAGTGATAACACACGGTAACAATGATTTCATTATTTGTAATGATACCGATAGGGATAGTGATATAAGGGATGCTTCCCTGTTGTTGCAGGGGGATTCGGATAATGGTCAGTAGCCAGTTGTCTTCCGTATCCGTTCGTGGACGTTCATCCATATCGGCGATGTCCTCTAAAAAAGCTTCGGGGACTTTTAATTCTTTAGTCAGAAACTCAAAATCACTTTGGTCGGGGCATTCTACATTCACCCAGCAGTTTGGCATCCATTGTGGCTTTTCTACAAAGCCATTTTCACAATAAAGATATTTTCTCATCTTATTGCCTCCTTTCGTTCATTTATATCCGTTCAGAGGCATTCAGAGTAGTGATTGCCCTGTCGGATCAGTTAATACTATTGCACGTTCGTGGTATTGAATCGTCCATTTTTATTGATTGTTTTTTGTTTAAAGCGGTACAAAAGTACATAAAACCTTTAAAGGACAGACAGAAGACAGGAGGCTTTTATATTTTTTTTAAGAATGTCATCGGAAAGCAATATCCAAAAAAAATAGCGCCTTTTCTCAAAAACGCTATCCGATTACATAAATGTACAAAAGATCCAATTATTTGATTCGTTTGTAACCATATACGGCCAAATTACCCAGTTCCTCTTCAATACGGAGTAACTGGTTGTATTTTGCCATGCGGTCGCTCCGGCTCAATGAGCCTGTTTTGATTTGTCCACTATTGGTAGCTACGGCAATGTCTGCAATGGTTGCGTCTTCCGTTTCTCCTGAGCGGTGGGAAGTAACAGTGGTATATCCATGACGATGAGCCATTTCAATAGCATCCAGTGTTTCACTTAAAGAACCTATTTGATTGACTTTGATCAGGATAGAGTTGGCGCATCCTTGTGCAATACCTTTTGAAAGGAATTCTACATTGGTTACGAACAAGTCATCACCTACCAGTTGGCAACGGTTGCCTATACGTTCGGTCAGCTTCTTCCACCCTTCCCAGTCATTTTCACTCATACCGTCCTCAATAGAATCGATAGGATACTTATTAATCAATTCTTCCAGATAATTAATTTGCTCGTCAGTCGTACGTTTTTTGCCTGTTTCTCCTTCAAAAATCGTATAGTCATAAACGCCATTCTTATAGAATTCAGAAGAAGCACAGTCCATACCAATCATGACATCTTTACCCGGTTCATAACCTGCATTCTTGATGGCTGCCAGAATAGACTCAATGGCATCCTCGGTTCCGTTCAAGGCAGGAGCAAAGCCACCTTCATCGCCTACGGCAGTGCTCAGACCGCGGTCATGCAATACTTTTTTCAGCGCATGGAATACTTCGGCTCCCATGCGTAAACCTTCGTGGAAAGATGGAGCACCTACAGGACGAATCATAAATTCTTGAAAAGCAATGGGAGCATCACTATGTGAACCGCCATTGATGATATTCATCATTGGAACCGGCATTACGTATGTATTCGTCCCACCTATGTATCTATATAAAGGTATATCCAGATAGTTTGCGGCTGCTTTTGCTACTGCTAGCGATACGCCTAAAATGGCATTGGCTCCGAGTTTGGATTTAGTGGGAGTACCATCTAATGCTAACATCTTTTTATCAATGGCACGTTGTTCCAGTGCTGAGCAACCAATTAGCGCCGGGGCAATGATTGTGTTTACATTGGCTACAGCTTTTAAGGTTCCTTTTCCATTATAGCGAGTTTTGTCACCATCGCGTAGTTCTAATGCTTCGTGTTCTCCGGTTGATGCTCCTGACGGAACCGATGCACGACCTGTGATTCCTGATTCTAATGTAACATCGACTTCTACTGTGGGATTACCACGTGAGTCTAATATCTCGCGGGCTATAATTTTTTCTATTTTCATACTACATGTACTTTTAAATAATTATTCTAATATAAACTATTGTTGTTAAAATATTTAGCATCCTTTTAACTCCATGCAAAATTCGATTAAAAAAATCGTTTATCCAATACCTATTTATGGTGAATCTTGTTCTATACAATCCTAATAATTAGGTATTGTGGAAGGTGCTGAAGTCGGTTACCTTTGCAAATGTAATAATTACAATTTAAAAATCAGTTTTAATTTAAAAATAAAAAGAGTATGGAACCAATTATTAATTCACAAGTTCCTGAATTTAAAGTTCAGGCATTCCATAATGGAGAGTTTAAAACCGTAACTAATAAAGATATTGAAGGTAAATGGGCTATTTTCTTCTTCTATCCTGCTGACTTTACGTTTGTATGCCCTACCGAACTTGTAGATATTGCTGAAAAGTATAATCAGTTCAAAGCAATGGGAGTGGAAGTATATTCTGTAAGCACCGATTCACATTTCGTTCATAAAGCATGGCATGATGCGTCTGAAAGCATCCGCAAAATCACTTATCCGATGTTGGCAGATCCTACAGGTGCTTTGTCGCGTGCATTTGGTGTGATGATTGAAGAAGACGGTATGGCTTATCGTGGTACTTTTGTAGTGAATCCCGAAGGCAAGATCAAATTAGCTGAAATTCAGGACAACAGTATCGGGCGTAATGCTGATGAACTTCTTCGTAAGGTAGAAGCTGCCCAGTTTGTAGCCACTCATGATGGTGAGGTTTGTCCTGCTAAATGGAAGAAAGGTGCTGAGACCTTGAAACCGAGTATTGATTTGGTAGGTAAAATTTAAAGTATAGAACTCATGTTAGATAGTGCGATAAAAGATCAGTTAAAAGGTCTTTTTGCCCAATTGGAAGCGCACTATACTTTTGACATCTTCGTCCACCCTCAGCACGAAAGTCGTGCCGAGTTGGTGGACTTGTTGGAAGAAGTGGCTTCCTGTTCGGATAAACTTTCCTGTCGGTTGCAGGATAGTGAAGGGCTGAAGTTTATCCTTTTAAAAGAGGGAGAGGATACGGGAATCATATTCCGTGCCGTACCTGGTGGCCATGAATTTACTTCTTTGTTAATGGCTGTTCTGAATGCTGACGGCAAAGGAAAGAATTTTCCGGGCGAGTTTATTTACAGACGCATCAAGGCGTTACGGGGACCGATTAGTTTGACCACCTATTTGTCTCTGACCTGTACCAATTGTCCCGATGTGGTTCAAGCTTTGAATATGATGGTACTTCTGAATGGTCAGATACGCCATGAGGCAGTAGATGGATCTATAAATGAAGAAGAAGTGGAACGGATGAAAGTACAGGCTGTTCCTACTGTATTTGCTGATGGTGAACAGATTCATGTGGGGCGTAGCAGTATGGGGGATCTGTTGGAGAAGCTGGAAGCCCGTTACGGTTCGGTGGAATTGGAAGCTGTTGAGACAAAAGAATATGATGTACTAGTAGCCGGTGCTGGTCCTGCTGGTGCGACAGCTGCTATCTACTCAGCTCGTAAAGGGTTGAAAGTAGCAATAATAGCCGAGCGTATTGGTGGACAAGTCAATGAGACAATGGGGATTGAGAACTTGATATCTGTGCCTCAGACTACCGGTAAACAGTTGGCTCAGGATCTGAAAAAACATTTGGCGGAATATCATATTGATATTTTAGAAAATCGCCGGATAGAGAAAGTGGAAGTGACAGAGGGCATGAAAGTGTTGTCTGTGAAAGGTGGAGAAACGTACAAGGCTCCCGTATTGATCATTGCTACCGGGGCGAATTGGAGAAAATTGAATGTTCCCGGTGAAGAAAAATACATCGGTCATGGAGTTGCTTTCTGTCCTCATTGTGACGGACCATTTTATAAAGATAAGGAAGTAGCAGTCATAGGTGGTGGAAACTCCGGGGTTGAGGCTGCTATTGATTTGGCGGGAGTCTGTTCCAAAGTGACTGTATTCGAGTTCATGGATACTTTGAAAGCGGATACTGTTTTGCAGGAGAAAGCTAAAAGCCTGCCCAATGTGGATATTATTACTAATACTCAAACGGTAGAGGTGTTAGGAAACGGTGATAAAGTGGTGGGGCTTATAAAGAAAGACCGTTCATCCGAAAAAGAAGAGATCTTTGCCTTGGATGGTATTTTTGTCCAAATAGGTTTGACTGCCAATAGCGCTTTGTTTAAAGAATTGCTGGAAACGAACCGCATGGGTGAAATTCTGACTGATAAAAATGGCCGGACCTCTGTAAAAGGTATCTATGCTGCCGGAGATGTAACGGATGTTTCCTATAAACAGATAGTTATAGCAATGGGGGAAGGCGCCAAGGCTGCTTTAGCTGCATTCGAAGACCGGATGCGCGGAACGATTTATTAGTGATAAGTGGTTGGTGGTGAATAGTGGGTGCATATCGCAGTATTTACCACTAATCTTATCACTAAAAAATGCACTCTTTGTATGTATATTGGTGAGAATATGCTTTCTTTGTAGGTGAATCACCGTTTACAGCATTGATATGGCAGAATCGAGACGTACTTCATTGAAAGATTTGGCACAGATATTAGGTGTATCCATACCTACAGTATCCCGTGCCTTGAAAAATAGTCCCGAAATCAGTCGGGAACTTTGTATTAAAGCTCAAAAATTGGCAAAAGAGATGAATTATCACCCCAATCCTTTTGCTATGAGTCTCCGGAAAAATACTCCCCGTACCATTGGAGTAATTGTACCTGATATTGTTACTCATTTCTTTGCGTCTATTTTAAGTGGTATAGAAGATACCGCTATAGCAAACGGCTATTTTGTTATCATCACGACTTCCCATGAGTCATACGACCATGAGAAAAGAAATATTGAGAATTTGGTCAATATGCATGTGGAAGGTATTATAGGTTGTTTATCTCAAGAAACAACAGATTATGCCCATTGGTTGAGTTTGGATGATATGAATATGCCGCTTGTTCTATTTGATCGTGTTTGCATGCCTGACCGTTTTTCTACGGTAGTGGCTGATGGAGTATATTCTGCTCAGATGGCTACACAGCACTTGTTGGATCATGGAAGCAAACGGATTGCTTTTATCGGTGGTGCAAACCATCTGGATATAGTAAGAAAGAGAAAACATGGTTACCTTGAAGCGTTAAGGGAAAATAAGATACCTATTGAGAAAGATTTGGTTGTGTGTCGGAAAATTGATTTTGAAGAAGGGAAAATAGCTACAGAAATTTTATTATCGCTTCCGGAGCCTCCCGATGCAATTCTTGCCATGAATGATACATTGGCATTTGCCGCTATGGAAGTGATTAGAAATCATAATCTTCGTATTCCTCAGGATATAGCGCTTATTGGGTATACAGATGAGCAACATGCCAATTATGTAGTGCCTCGCCTTTCGGCCGTCTCGCATCAGACTTATAAGATGGGGGAAGCCGCATGTCAGATGTTGATTGATAAGATTAAGGGAGATAAAAAAATCAGGCAAATCATTATTCCTACTTGTTTGCAGGTGAGGGAAAGCAGTATAAAAAGGAAGGATTGAGAACCGAAATGTATTTTAAGAAGAGAATAAGGCTGAACTCTTCACAAAGAGCCAACCTTATTTCTTTATATATTGGAGTATTATTGAGTGACCAACGTAATAATGGAACGTGCCGGGATCACAACTTTTTCATGGTTTTTGATGCTTCCTACCGGTAGAAGATTCTCTCCATCTTTATCCGAAGTACGATAGATTGTCCAGTTTTTTATAATTCCGTTACGCTGATAGAAAGTAAACTCTTTATCTTCCGCTGCATAATTAATCATAACGAAAACCTCCTTTCCGTCTGTATTTTGGTATGCTGAACACATTAGTCCGGTTACATCCGTATCGCCTTCAGGAATGATTTTCCCTTGGTTGTCTTTGGCTATAATTGCTTTCCGAACAGCTCCCGGGCGTATAAATCTACTGTAGTTTCCCAAAGCCCACATTAATTTGGAGTCTTTCACCTCACCATTCAGAAAAGTCGGATCACTATACTCACGGATTAATCCGTCTTTATAATCTCCACCGATAGATCGCCACCATTGCCAACTGCGAGCACCTGCATATACAATGTCATGATGAATGATCCGTGCTACATATAATGCTGTCTTCATGGTGAAGTCATATCCTCCGCCTCCGCCGATTTCTTCGTCATTGCCCATGATACAGGTTTCTGTCTGCCAGAAATCCACCTTATACTTGTCTAAAGTATCTTTTAATTGACAACGGATATCGTGTAAATTATTCAGAGGAGTATTAGTCCAATAACTATGCCCTACCATCAGCCGGGGAACATTGGGAGTATCACCCAGATAGGTGGCTGTACTGTCCGGATTAAAGAAAGACTGGATTTGATACCCCCGTTCCCAATTAGTCATGTGAGTATCGAACATACAACGATAGTCAGAGGACTCATTGACTAGAATCTGTGTGTCAATTTGGTTATTTACGAACTCTTTACTGATGAGGCGTATGGCACGGGCTATTTCGCGGTTGGTAGCCGGTGTACCTTCTTGTTTGGGGCCAATCCAGTTCCAATGCCCATCGGGTTCATTGAATGGACAGAGGTAATTGAACTTGATTCCATCGTGTTTCTCCACCCCTTTTATGACATTGGCAAGAAAATGGGCAAAATTCTTATAATGCTCTTCCTTTAAGTTTAAGGTTCCTCCACGGCCTGTGTTGGTGGCAAGACCGTTTTGTGTGAAATATACGGGAGGTGAATTAAGAAATGCCAAAAATTTGTTTACACCCCGTTCTTTTGCCAGACGCAGGAAGTTGCGCTGCCCTTGTTGTTTATTCCAATTATAGTTACCATCTGCCTGAAGGAAACATTCGGCACGCATCCAGGGAGAGGCTATCTGGCTGACTTCTCCTTGTTCCGCGCTTCCGGCTCCTACATTGAAACGCCATAAAGACAGACCGATTCCTTTAGGTTGTCCGTTTTCATGGTTTTCCGTACTGAACAGCCAGTCGGCTACTTGGTTTTGTTTTTCTTGTGGCCATAAGCCGATAAATTGCATGCTCCAACAGTCTGATGCTCCGAAATAGTCCATGGTTTGACAGGGTTGGTCTGTTTCTATTTCAAAGTGAATGGCAGGATGCTGAGCGCATTGCACATTGCATATAGAAGTGAAGAGCAAAATTAAGATGATCAATTTTGATTGAAAATAAATGTGTAACATAGGTTTGTTAATTTTAAAGGGGAAATACCAACTTGCGATATTTCCCCTTGTTTTTTGTATTCTATCAGTTTTATTTACTTCAATTCTACCTTAATGGATTGACTATAGCAATATTCTGAGGATTTGTCAGACTTTACTCCTATACGAGCATAAATATATGTTTTATTGATCAGATTGTTTGGAATGTCTATTTCTGCGCTGGTCTCTTGTTCTAGAGGAATCTTGTTTCCTAAACTCAACGTTGCTTCTTTTTGATTGTTATCTGTTAGGATGCCTTTTCCTAGATAAAGACTTACATCTTCCATATTAGCATTAGCAATAACTTTGTTAACTGTAAATTTTGCAACAATTTTGTTGTTACTCTTAGTAAATGAAACATCTTTAATAAAAAAGTAAGGTGTTACTGGGATATCTTGTATGGTATTCCCTTTAACTGTAATCCGAATCGTATCATTGGATGGCCTTTCCCAAGGTGCATTACCAACGCGTACAAGTTTATAATCTCCGTTGAATAGGTTCACTGAGTAACTTCCGTCTTGTGCGATATAGACAGGGATAGAACCATGTAAGGCATATCCGTCTTGAAATAGGGCAAATTCGGAACTTCCACTTCTAACGGATACAGGTTCACCATTATAAATGGCTTTTCCTGTTAACATGGATTTAGGTTCATCAAAATTGTCATAACTGCAACTGTTGGCTGTAAGCAGACAACATATTATAATAATAAAAATATATATTTTTCTCATAATTTTTTGTTTTTATTGGAATGGGTTTTTGACAATTGTTGGATTATTATTGATAACAGCATCCTCAATGAATGAATAATAGTTGGACTGTTGGAAAGTTCTAGCTACTTTGAAACGTTCAGATCTTGTTTTCACAAAAATGTATTTATCTTGATCTTGAGTACCAGGTTTAGCTTTAGCAATACGATATGGGTATAGTCCATAAACAATGGCTTGATCATTATCCTCATTTCCATTCCAAACAGCATCTGCTATTCTCCAACGTTTCATATCAAAATAGCGGTGGTCTTCAAAAGCTAATTCCACGCGTCGTTCATTTTGAATTTTCTCTATTGTAAGTTTATTTAAACTATTGGCGGGAAAACCTGCACGTTCGCGTAGTTTATTGATATAATGCAATGCATTTGTTTCATCATTTAATTCAAAAGCTGCTTCAGTAGCGTTGAGATAAATTTCTCCTAAACGGAACCAAGGCCACCAGTTTTCGGCATAATTACGAAGTGTATAACCGGAAGCTTCACTTATGAATTTGCGAATATAAAATCCGGTGTTGCTAACGTTAGGGGTGTTGGTTTGGGGACCGTCTTGACCTACAAAAGTTTTATTGTCTATATAGAAACTCCCCAAGCTGGGATCAGTAAGTAAATCGTAAGAGCCATTAATATCATTCCGTACAGCTACTCCGGCTTGAATATCAACGTCCTGACCTCTGAACTTGGTACCGGGCTAAATAATAGTACCATATAAACGAGCATCTTTATTGGCAAAAATATCACTAGGATTTTTATAAACGATATAATCGTTGCCGTTTTTATAGTGTAATGTTCCTGAGGTCCCGTCTAAATAGTCAAAGGCCTCTACTAATCCTAATGATGGGCCAATACAAGAAGAGTTGTCATTATCTTCTCTTAAATGATGAATAACATTATCATATCCGAAACTATGTACCTTTAAAGGATTTTGGTAATCTTTTACCCAAATAACTTCTTTATTTCCGGTTTTATCCATTAACATTTTATAGAAATTGATTCCCTTGTCTTCTTCTTTGTTATAGAGTTCATATCCTCCTTCTTCTATAATTTCTTTTGAAGCAGATAATGATTTTTGGTAATAACCGTTTGCCATGTCTGAAGGAATACCTACCTCTCCACCGGAAGTTACAATATTGGGAGTTTTTAAAGCATTGTATTTAGCTATGGAACCAGCGTATAACATGGCACGGCTTTCTAATGCTAATGCTGTGTAATAGTTGGCGCGAGTTTGGCTGTCTGCGTTGCCTAATTGATTTTTGATTTCTTCGCATTCCTTGTAAATAAAATCGTAAATTTCATGTTCTTTCGCACGTGGGGTACGAAGATAAGAAGGATCACCATTAAAATCGTATTCTAATGTTTGGGTGATCAGCGGTACTCCTCCCATACGTCTTACAAGTTCGAAATAAACATAAGCTCGTATAAAGCGAAATTCGGCAATAAATTGATTTTTGCTTTCTTCGGAGATTTCTGTTCCATATTTAGTAATGTTCTCAATGGACATATTGATATCACGTATGAATTCATAGTCCCACCAACGTCCGTAATCATTTCCATAACGCAGTTCGTTACGATAATTCTGGTCTAAAGTACCACAATACATTGCATCATCAGTTTCACACATACCACCTGTGTTAAAGTTGCCATGTAATTGGGGAATTCTATCATATAGGTTGGCTAATTGTGATTTTATCATGGCAGGGTCGTTCCATACTTGTTCATTGGGAAGGATGTTTTTGGGATCTCTTTCGAACCATCCGTCACCACAACTTGATAATAAAGACGTAATGGCAGCTCCCAACAAAAATATTTTTATATAATTTTTTTTCATAATAATATCGTTTTAGAATGTTACATTAAATCCAAGAAGGAATGTTCTTTGCTGTGGATATACTACTGCTGCTGCGGCTGTAATTTCAGGGTCAATCCCGAACTGATGTACATTATCGAACGAACATAAATTCGAAACATTGGCATAGATACGTATTTTTTGTGCATGGACAGTTTTTGTCCATTTAATAGGCAAACTATAGCCGATTTCTAAATTCTTGATGCGTAAGTAGTGTACATTATGTAGCCAAAAATCGCTATTTTTGTTATTATAGCTGAACTCACCTTTACGAATAGCTGGATAACGTCCAGGAATCCATTCGCTATTGGGATCATATAAATCAGCACGGTGCCAACGGTCTTCTAATAAATATTCAGGTGAATTGCCATTGCCGTGGAATGCATTAGCGAGTTCATAATTTTGTCTCCATCCTTGCATAGCACCTCCGGAAAGGTCAATATTAAGATCAATACCTTTCCATTCTAAACCGATATTACCGCCGAATGATATGATAGGAGCCCAACCTTCGGGGTAACCTATAGGGCGTTCATCCATACCGTTGATAATGCCATCACCATTTACGTCTTTGTAAATAAGATCACCAGGGAGTAGTGTCCGATTATTTTGTCCGTCTAAGTTAACCGGATAGTTAAGTATTTCTTCTTCCGATTGGAATTGCCCAATTACTTGATATCCCCAATATATGCCTCCCCAACGTCCTTCTGCAGAATTACGATATTCATCCCAGGAATTATTGAAACGAGGCTTATAAGTTTCGATACTTTTATAGCGTGAGAATGTAAAATTGCCACTAATGGTATAATTCAAATCACCGATATGATCAGTCCAAGTAGCCATTGCTTCTGCACCGATATATGCTTGTTTATTTAGGTTCTCGTT
>ENA-OQEY01000916-OQEY01000916.1-human-gut-metagenome-genome-assembly--contig:-NODE-916-length-14478-cov-12.096313_pt1 | contig 14478 bp, 10 predicted proteins | sample MGYA00242801_ERZ504647 | MGnify/ENA primary metagenome ERZ504647 (study PRJEB26092, sample SAMD00036204) | human gut metagenome | host: Homo sapiens | study: EMG produced TPA metagenomics assembly of... | reverse complement strand
GCAGTATTATGAGTTAAACACCTAACCACTTAATAGACTGCATTTTTGCTGTATTATCATCAACCTTGCTTTTTCTTGCTGCGTTTACTTCAGAACGTACATGACGGATTGCAGCTGTTTCAACCTCTATTTCTTTCACCCTCATCCGTTCATACAGTAAAATAGAAATGATACATCCAATAACCACCATTAAAATAAAATATCCTAAAAAAATCTTATTATGCAATGTCAAATTGGCCATCTCGTTATTTTTCAATTAATTAGAACGTTATTAAGGTTAATTTATAATCAAATGATTATATTGTCATTCATATAAAACACATTCCATACTTAAAAAAACGGACTACCGCCAAAGACTGCTTTCAACGGTAGTCCATTTTGCATAAACCTATAGTTTGCTTATTTCACATCACGTATAGGGCGCACATAAAAACGATACTTCGAATTAGAAGGCAAACGCTGAATCTGACCGCTACTGATAATCCAAAACGGCAGATTGGTGGAATACTGCCCCAGATTATCACTGACAGTACCAGAAGTGATAGCCAAAGGCTCCTGCTCTGTGCCATGCGGGAACCACGACTCTGGAAATGCCATGCTCATAATCGCTGCCTCACGCAGGTTGGGTATGCGCCAATGGTGAATATCCGAACCATCCAAATCCTCATTATAATCGAAAGCCAGACTATGTTGCTCTCCCCTATAGTAATAAGGACTGTTTATATCGAATTTGTTATCAGACCATACCCCGGTTACTTGATACCAAGTACGTGGAACTCCATTTACAGTAGGGTGACGGTCATAATTTATTGGATTATCGTAACTCCTGTATCCAATCATATTTTTGGCTATATGGTATTCCCGATAAAGCCAATTCTGCTTTTGCTCATGTGTGTGTTCAGAAAGTTCGCCCACATTGATATAGTCTCTGAAAGCATCGGCATTCATTTTATTAAGCAATATGTAATAGGTTTTACCATCTACACGTTGCTCCTTATCTATCGGTGAGCCATTACGGGTCTGTGAAACTGTAAACAGTGCATCCTGTAACAGATTATCCTCCCTCATATTATTCATAAAAGCTTCGCCTGTATCTTTCACACCATGGTTGCAAAGCATGCGTGCCATGCGAATGCCGTAAAGCGGATATGCTTTTCCATCCCCATAATTTCCTTTGGAACATCCCTCTTCCGCCCAAAATATACTGTTGTAGTCTTTGACTGTACTGCTCATAAAATGCAGGACAGGCACTCCTTGCAGCCAATTTGAAACATAGTTGCTCTGGACAGACATACTTTTCTCAAACAATGGATTCTCGAAAACCGGGCGACCACCTAAAAAACACAAAACATATTGGTCTATTGCCGGGACAAACCAACGGATTTCATCTGCATCCAATACTCCATTACGGTTCAAATCACGGTTACGGCTATAAATGGCCCATTCTCCACGGCGATTGTTCCTTCCGTCATTTAAAGACTGCTGGTAATCGGAATCGTCCAACACTTTCTCACGACTTTTTTCCGTGTAATAGTTCATAGCCTCTTTCCAATCTATCACTTCACCGGAATGATTCTTAAACCATAACATCGTGTTATAGAGTCCGTTTTCCATTGATTCACCATGGAAATAATGGTTAGTAGGATATTCCGCATTGCGACCGTTACCATTATAATCCGTTCCCACACAATTGTATTTTGCACGAAACTCATCGAAGCCCTCTATGCCGAAAGCCGTATTTGCGATAACTTGCCCATTTGAAGTGTTCGTAGCATAAAGTGTTTGGATAGATTGTTGGAAAATGGCCAAATGCGCATCCCCATACCAACTGTTTTGATCGGCACTCACTTCATCCGGTTCCATAAAGAACAAAGCTTTCCGGGTAGGCTTGTTGCAGAAAGCAGGCCAGTTGACCTGTGCATTTGTTACCGGATTGAAATCATAATAGTTTTCATCCACATAAACGGTAAATGTTATCGTACTTTGATTTATAGGCTTACCTTGTTGTTGCCATAAAGCAAATTGTCTCCATACCAGTTGCACAAACTCAAAACTGTTCAATAGCCTATACTGGTGTGTAGCATCTTTTTCATGTGTCAGGTTTTTCTCCAGATAGGTTTGTTGGAATTCATATCCGCCGTAAGTTTCCGAATAGGAAATGCCATTACCGTTTTTTTCATCCACTAATGAACGGGAAGGGTTTTCCAGCATACCATGCCATACGAAATGTATCCAGTCCATATCCTGCCCTCGAATGCCCTCAATCTTATTCCCATTTTGATCCAACAAGTCGGCACTACCATCTTCTTTTTTCTTCAAAACAGCCCTTAATTCATAGAATGGCGTAAAAATACCGAATGAAAAACCTTTCTCGTATTCTTCTGGGAATCGGGTAAAATCAAGGGTCAAATTGCGAGAAGCATAATGTGCGTCCAAGTTTATATAATGTTGGGCTTCAAGAATATTACCTTCTGCACCCGGCTGTTTTTCCTGTTCATAGATGTTGCCACCATCCTCCCGCGTGGCTTCCAATTTAATGTTCTCCACTCCGGATACCGTAAGCGTATAGGTGTAATGATGATTTCGAAGCACATTGTAATCATTCAATTTCTTCTGAAAGGCAGAAAAATCTTTTAGTTCGTCGCCTTTTGGGATGGATTTATCTGTCAATTCATAATTTCCCCCACCAACATACCCCATATGGACTATATAGGTAACGGCTGCCGCACGGGTTCGTTTCAGAGCTTCCTTTTCTGTGGCTACAGGGATTTGCTTTTCTCCCCAATATGGAAAATCCACCAATGGGTATCGCTTTTCCCATTGCATACTGCGTGGATCATCCGCCATGCGCCTTGCCGGTTCTTGCGGATTGTAGTAGGAACATTGCAGGCGGATATAAGTGGCCTCTTCAGGTGCATGGACAAAATCACCATTCGCTACCACGATAGTCTGGTCATCGTTATCAGGCAAGTTGGGTTCATAATCCCCCTCTGTGCCATCTTCTCCCTTTTTCTTTTCTTTCAATTCACGCATAGTGTACGCGAAATTGGAATATTTGTTAGGATAGGCTGCGGTAAATGCTTCCGGAATCTCCTTGGCCAACTCATTCTCGTCTTTACTCGTCCAATTAAATTCCTTAATATATTGTCTGGCTATTTCCTTTGCATCGACATCAGGATAACTTTCCTTTTTATCTGCCGAATAATTTTCAAACTGATAAAATGTAAACTCCCATCCTCCATCTTCGTCCTGTGTCAAATCCCGGCGGAAGACCTTGCTGTCCTTTACATTTTTCTTCAAGAAGCGTTCGTCCGGATTGTACCAATAGACATGTTCTTGTATAGGCGCATTAAGCACCTGCCATGAAACCAGTTTGAGAGACGCTCCCGGTGTATTCTTCAAAGCACCATCCACTTTTATCTTGACCGTTATTTTAGAGTCCAGTCTGTGTACAAATATGGCAGAGGGTGTGCCTTCTCCGGCAATTCCTAAAGGACGGTATCGAATATTCTTGTCATTTACATCATATAGGGTGATTGAACCGTCAGACTCTGTTTTCAATGTAACCATCGGTCTGTTTCTGTCCAAATAGTTATGTTTCTCCGCTGTACGGAAGAATCCGCTCATCAGATGATATCCTTGCATACGCTCCACGTTAATTTCATTCTGTTCATTAACAGAAAGACTGGCAGCTAAGTCCATTAACACTTTCAAACTGGAAAGCGTGTCGCAACGTTGCAAGAGTACTGCATCATTGTCTATTCCCTGTACTTCCGAGTATCCCAGGTTGGCAATGGCGAATATTTGTGCCTTCTGACAACTGACTGCCGGCATGGAAAGTTTCGTGACTTCCGCCTTTATGCCACCCTCCGTTACTTCTTCCACATACTTGGACACATCCGGAAAATATTTGCGGGAAACAATACGGCAGTGCTCAGGATGGCTCTCGTCATTCATGTCTATGACAAACAAGTACACTGAATGCACATGCTGCTCCGAATGCTCATAGGGGGAATTACGTGCCATTACATTGCGTTTTTGATAAGCATCGGACGCCAACAGAATGGACAGTTTTCCCTCCACGCCTTCTTCAACTTCCAACGGGCCGCTTCCTGCATATTCTGGAAACAGTTCCTCATCTTTACACCCACCCGACAAAAGGATTCCTAAGACCAATGCACACCCGAGCAGGCGCGCCTTTATCTGATTGTATTTCTTTCTGTTCATATTATCAACATGTATTTATTCAAACGGAGGAATATCATCTATATCTACTTTAAACCAGGGTACAGACACTACTTGAATATCAAGTTTATTGGTTACTGTATTTACAATACAATTCAAACGGTACGTATAATTCCGTAATAGGCCGTGATGACGTTTTCCCGGCTTGTGAGTATCATCGTACAAACGTGCCGTCGCTTTTTTATAAATGGTTTCACTTCCCTGAGTATTTCGAAAATGATAGTACACACTAACCAACGGATCATCTTCCAGATATACTCCTCCCCACTGGTAACTGTACACATAGTAACGATTAGGACGTTGGGATTTATCTTCTTGACCATTCTTCCATTGATAGCGACAAAGTGCATCATATCGCATTTGATTCTGCTGTAAAAGTATCTGAGGTTCATCTCCCCAATGCCAAGGATAAACAGAAAGCGACAGATCGGCGAGAAAAGGTTTTTGTTCAGCCTCCTTATTTCGTATACTTGTCTTGCTTTTTACAGGATTGGAAGGATTATTTGCCGCCCGGTCTTCCATTGTATTGAATATCCGTGTATTTTCCAATATTCCTTCTACCACTACCGAATCAACCACAATCTGTACTGCATCTGGTGTTTCCCGCCACTGAAAATCAAACCAAATACGAGTGTACACATGCTCCACTGGTACGGTAATTACAGTTCCGAAAGTTCCTTCCAATGCATAATAACCTGCCATAAGCGGTTTCTCTATCAAACGGGAGTCATTTCGGGAAGCTTCTTCGTTCAAGTCCGACCGGAAAGCATAATTTTTCCAAAGCATATATTGTTTCAGTTCACGCTTGATTCCATCCCTGATAACATGATCCTGTTTTTCCTTGTCGGCAAGTTCTGCTCTTTTTTTATCGTATTCCGGCTGCTTGTAACAAGGAACACGACACTGCAAATCTATTTCTATTTCCTTATAAATATCCCGAATTTCAGAAGGCATATTCTGGTCATCCTTCTTTTTTTCAAATTCCGCATAAGTCTTGAAACGCCATGTATCGGGCAATACCGTCATGTCCCACTGTTTGGATACATAATTGTTCGTGTTAGCCGGGAAATAATGTACCTTTCCGTCTTTAGGAATCATCTCCGAAGCGTAATTGTTGGGCAGCAGGAAATTATCACACACATATACATAGGCTTCATGTTTAATCTGCTCCTCCACCAATCTTAGAATTATAGGATCATCATCGGGAACCTCATAATCAGGGTTTTCACTCATCAGCTTTTCCTTCATCTCGTCAGACACATTGGCTGCGGCAAAGATTTCAGAGTGTCCATCCAAATATTGGTTGTCCACACCATGCACGATGTATTTCTTTCCGTTGGCAGTATTGTAATCTTCTTCGGAAAGAGGAACAAACTCCCGTTTCCGAAGCGTCATATTTTGAAAGACAGCGTAAATCAAATTGTTTACTTCACCTTCTTCCGTTGCTATATCATTATCAACATTGCGGTTTTCTCTCTGTTCTCCAGAAAAACAGAATGCCAAATCTACGGTTCTGCTTTCATCTGACGGCCTGTCTGCATTTTGAGCGGACAAGCATTCATCTTCCTGACAAGACATGAACAGAGAGGAAAAAAGAAGTATAGATAATATACTATCAGTCAGTTTCATAATTTATTTTATTTGTTTGTTGCAGGATAATCCAATGTGCCTGGATGGTGTACTCCGTCATCCCAATCAGGTAGCACATCACTTTGATTCCATTTCTGAAACTCTACCTGAAGCGTATTGGCTGTTATGGCAAGACGGATATTCAAATGGTCATTACGTTTCAGATAAGGAAGTTCCACTTCACTGATACGACCATCACTTAAATAAACGACCATTCTCGCTGTACGGTTTCCCAATGGGTCACTTACTCCTTCTTGAGTATCACCATCCATCGCTTTGCCATATGAGTTTTGGCATAGATAGAATGAAGAGAGCAAGAGTGTGTTGTCCTTATTGCTATACTGCGGAAGTATTTCTGTTTCTTTCTCCAGAACCGATACCGCATCTACTCCCACCTGTGTTTCTTTTTTGACCATTTCTGCCAAATCCATTTTCAAATCGGGATTCCAAGCGGCTACACCTTTTGACGGTTTCCCCCAATACCCATTCTCTCTCATATCCCATATCGGAGAAAAATATCCGTCACATCCATAGTTGAAAATGTACAAACCGGTCACTTTTAATATTTCCTGACTTTCAAATTTCCGCCATGCAGTTACACTTATCTTGCCCAAAGAACGGAAAACCGGAATGTTGGTAATTCTTCCACCGGCTTTTTCAGGCTCGGAAGACAAGTACAGTTCACGTTCCTTATCTCCCAAATTAGCATAAGCCACCATCTGGTTTGCCATAGGGAATCCGGTATTTCCCGGATTTGAAATTCCGTCAGCAGATTGTGGCAGTTCGCTCATTTTCTTGATGGGTTTACGCATATAAATCCCCAAAGTCTTCAATGTTCCCTCAGGACAGTCTTCAGTCAACACCTCTCTAATGTAACGTGGAGGATTGGCAAAGAAATAAAAACGTTTTTCACCCGTACCACTTATCATCATAGACACCTTATAAGCCTCCTGTTCATTTATAACCCTGTCCACGAAATAGTCCGGATGCAGATGTGTATTGTCAAACGCATATACATATAAGCTCTTAAGCAATGTTTCTTCATTCAGTTCTCCATTGGGCTTGCTGCTTCTTGCCCATACGGAAAACTCCAGTTTGTACATGTCTTCCGTGCTTTCTGATGAAGAATCCGGCATATCGGCATCACTACAGGAAGCCCATGAAAACAGACCTCCAATGCACCATAACAATAGTTTGTATCTATTCATATTCGGTCACTTTACAAATCTCCCGATTGGGGACGTATGATCCAACCATTCACTTTTATCTTCATCACCACATAATTGCCCAAGGCATCTTTGTTGAGGAAGAAAATCATGGCATACTCATCCTGACGATCCAGATATTCCTGTGCCGGCATATCATGTCCCTCCATCTTGGTGAGCAGCAAATATTTTATCAGGTCAATATCCACCAAAGATTTTCCATCTCTGTTACTGATAAGCAGTCTTGGTTTGCATCCGTCCAACAAACGCAATGTATTCAATTCGGCCACAACCGCATCCATTCCTCCTTCACCTTCGCCCAAATCCGCATCAGCTTTGAAGTAAGGCTTATAGGTAATTTGTTCATCTGGAAGCAATGAATTGTCATGTGCCAGCAAACCATTGTCGTCCGTAATGGTAAAATCCACATATTCCTGTTTCAGACCTATTTCAGAGGCTCCTTGCACCACGATACGGAACTTATTCGTATCTTTCACTAGGTCAACCGTTACTGTTTGCTGTTTTTCATCCGTAACAGTCATGTCCACTTCACCATGCCAAAGTGCATCCAATTCTTTGTTTTGTACACCATCCGCTCCACGATGCATATGCACTGTTAGTTCTTCAAGAGACAAAACCGTTTCCGGGAGCTCATACGAACGGTCGTACAGCCCTGCCCATACCACCAAATGGTATTTTCCGATAGGCAAAGCACAAGGCATACGATAACCTTCACCAAAAGATTCGCGTTCGTCGGAAAAGCGGGTTACATATTTTCCGTTATCATCAAATACATACACATCAACACGTTTCACTTTGGTGGGAAACGCATCGACAAACATCATATTATAGTCATATCGAAAAGCAATATAATTGCCACAAGGAGGAAGTTCCTCGGTTATGGTAGAACAGGAAACAAGTGCAAGAGCAGTCAGCCACATCATCACCCATTGTCTCAAGCTGTCCTTAGAAAAATATCTGTTTATCATAATTGTCTTAATTATATTTCATGATCTAATATGCGTTCTTCCCACTTACTGACTTCTACCGTTACATCCAATACCGGAATCAACTCATCGGGAGTGTTGCCGGCAGGTTTCCATGGATTATCAGGATCAGTAGGAGGTTTAGGTAACCCCAGTGAGTTTATGCTGTTTACCCATAACTTATATATATTATTACGTACTACAGCAAACTCCATAATACCCATTTCCAAAGGTTTTCCGTTGTCATTATGACGATTCCAATAAGTGAACCATACAGGATAGGTATCATCATTTGCTTGCTTGACAAAACGTTTCACACTGTGGGCTGCCAAATCCTTATCTGTTGGCGAATTGGGCAAAGTAACAACTCCTTCTTTTTCCAAGGCCTGGCGAAGTTGTTCTAATGAGGTATATATTTCACTACGTTCTTTTACAGGCTTATAGTAATAAAGGTTTTCAACATTCACTCCATCCACAGTAAACGTCCCCTTGAACACAATTCCGGTAGAAAGTTTGTTGATTTGGGCTTCCGAACCGGGCAAGGTATTTTCCGTACAATAGAACAACTTGTTATATTGGTTTCGACTTTTCGGTAACTTTTCGTAAGACAGTGTATCAGTAAAAGCATCCCCCGATTTTCTCTCGGAAGGATAAAAAAAGTATTCTCCTATGTGCCAATCTTCAAAAATAGGACTCTTCAACAAACGCTTTTCAGACCAGTCGCTGTCATATACATAATTATCATTTGTCTCATAAGCATAAAAAGAGGGAGTCGTCCCTTGGGCATCGTCTTTGGAAATTAACTTGAATAAATTAAAGTTATTACTTATATTCATTAAAGCAACCTCTCCCAGTTGTACATGAATCTGACTCTTTCTGCCATCCACTGGCAATTCCCAAGAGTAGATATTGTCTTCCTTGTTCGCTTGATAATCAAATCGAGCACATGCACGCTGCACGCATATTTCTTTATCAGTGTGTTTCCCCGACTCCAATACTACATCATGAGCATCCAGCGAACCATGATAGGCATTGGTCATCAGAAAATTATTATCTTGCCACATTGTCTGCAATTTTCTATAGTTACCGGGGTTTAATACATATCGGACTAATGCGCTCCAGTCTTTCATGCCCATGACAGCAATCTTGCTGACTATATCTCCCGGATTAGCAATAACCATCACGCGATAACGACCGGGATCGCACTGAACAGTTGCCCTCCATAAAGAAGGATTATTTCCTATTTGTTGAAAATGGTGAATATAATGATGGCTGTGCACTTTGATAGGTGCATCCATTCCTTCCGCTATCTCACCAAGCAAAATACAGGCATCCGTTATCCGACATTCTTCATCGGACGCACCCTCCGTTCCTTCTGCCGTACCGCCTTGGTTGTCCGTACTACTGCGCATGCCATTATCTTGCTTCATTGTTAATGTTACAGTTAGATAGGCCTTTCCTTGCCCATCTGTACTTTCGGACATACCTAAACTGTCCAACCCATTGTCTGAGCAGGAAAATAATAGGCTACAGCACAAGAAAAACAAAACACACCTTTTTTTTGCCATATAAGTCTTTGAAGTTCTTTGTTTTTAGTTTGTTTTCCAAACTATTTAATTGAATAGAGCCGGCAGCGAAAAGTTAATTTCGCTACCGGACTATTAGTATGGTCAGTTATCTTAAAATTAGAAATCAATTTTATTTTTGCGAACAATCCATGGCAATACTTTTACCTTGACATCCAAATAGCTATCCACTTCTTCATCAGGAGTTTCAGGATTCGGGTCAATAGGTTTGTAGTCTCCAATACCTTTTACTGAGTTGATTTCCATTTGGTAATAATTGTTACGTACTACAGCAAACTCCATGGGACCCATTTCCGTATTGTTTTGGTTATCAATATGACGAATCCAATACGTATAATAACAACGTCCTTTTTCATACTTTGTCACACCGATAGCATAAAATTGAGCTTGTGAAGATTCGTCAGTCAAACTGTTAAGATTCAAACCAAGCTGCTTAGCGGCTTCCTGAAGTCCGGCAAAGTCATAAAGAGTATTGCCATATTGATAAATATTAGTACCCTTGTCTTTACCTTTCAGTTCATAAGTAGCCCGATAATACAGACCGGTGGTATAGGCATTCTTTTGTTCTGCTGCAATCATAGTATTTTCCAACGTATAGAAAGAAGCACGATTTTCTGTACTGAGGTCTTTTGCTACAATATTTTCACCATTTTGGACATTGAATGCATTCTCAAATTTGTTGGAATAAAAATCGTTTATTGTTTCTTCTGTTTGTTTCTCGAAGTTCGGGTCTACAACATAGTCATTTGTTCTGTCTCCCTGCTCACGTATCTTTTTAATGGGGAAGAACTTCGTGTTTCCATTGATTAAAGCCACTTTCTCAAAATGAACAACGTCTTCTTTTCCGTTAACCTTTATAGAATAATTGGCTGTTTGGTCTTCCATTTTCGCTACCACCCGTTCTACTGACACAGTCACACTGGTAGGATTATTCTTTGTACCTTGCACATCCACAGCTACAGAACCATCCTGATAATAATCCCCATTGCTTAAACCATCTTGTTTATCAGCTATTTCTTCACCTTGTTGATTCTGATTAGCCAAGCTGTTGGCATTGGTCATCATGAAATGATTACCTGTTGACAATTTGCTTATCTCATCTTGGGACAGTTTCATTTCATTACGCATCAAGTCCAATGTGGATTTGTCTGTAAATTTACCATCCAGCGGATTTACCACAACAACAACCTTTTTCTTTCCGCTTTCAATTTGGAATGGAGTTATAGTGTAAATCGTGCTCTTGTCATCACCGGGATTAGGAGCTTGAGGACGCAGGTCAACCGCATTATAAATATGAGAATATTGCAACTCATCACCCTTATTTGCATTATATACCAGCAGCAATAAGTTAGTAATTTTTTGTTCTTCAGCAGTACCTTCGTGTTTCTCCCCACTTTCATCAATAGCTCTTGTTGTATTACCAGTATTCGGCATTTCAATAGAGAGGGACATATAAGCATCACCCTCCGTGCCTGTACCATTTGTACCATTTGCTAATTCATCATCTTGACTGCAAGCTACCATCATACTCAGAGCAAGCCCTGCAAACATTAACTTTCTAAATTCCATAATAATGTTGATGTTAAAAATAAATAAATTGTGAAGTTGTTAATTATCTTGAATTTGTTTTTCGTTTTCTATTTTCAGATACAATTGTTTTAGGTTCTCATTTGCTTGAGTAACTCCCGCTTTTTTTGCCTGCACTAGAAACTTTTCCGCTTCTTCATATTGTCCTGTCATCATATAGAATACACCATAAGCATGAATTGCTTCCGGTGTATCACCAGCTTTCTCCAAATATCTTCCAGCTCTCGGGTAATTCTGTTCACTCACGGCAACAAGAGCTGCATTCAAGTTAGCCGTCTCATCATCTGGAAACAGCCTCACGGCAATATCGAACACCTCCTTGAACTCCGGGCTGCCGATTTCATAAGTAGCTGCTATACGGAACATCTCGTCAAGACTCAACAACTGTGGACGTGTATGCAACAAGCGCTTTGCCTCTTTCACATCAAAAGCACGCACCGTATAAGCTACCGTATAATCAGAATGGCGTAAAGAAGGATAGATATGTTGCAACAAATAATCATATGTCTTGCGATTGTCAATCTGCTGCAAACGGAAGTTTTTGGCATCCTCTTCCATATCAAGCGAAACGATCTCCAGCACTTCTTCCCGTTTTTCAAGGTCTGATTCCGTTATTTGTCTTTTTAGTCCTTCCCAGTCTTCAGGCGTAGACTGTACACTAAAAATCCGGTTGTCGAAATTATACTGTCCACGCACATACTGCTTCAAAGCTTCGGCACGTCCCTGCGCCAGCCGACGGTTATTGGCATAGCTACCCTCCGGAGAAGCATATCCATGAATAGAAATATGGGTTATATGTGTATTGCTGTCGTTCCTAACAAGGTCTATCGTTGCACGAATTTTTTCAAGTTCCGTGTGGTTATTCCGATAGTCCGGATAAATTTTTGTCTGGTTAACCGGAAAATCAAGAAATGCACGCCCTGATTCTTCTCTATGTTTTACCGCTTCTACTTTGGGGGCAATAAAGGCAAGAACGGGTTGCACATGATAGACTGGAACTTCAAAAAACACCTCTTTCAATGGAATCATGTCCTGATCAAGCAAAGTCCCTCCACACCCGCAAAGGTCTTGGGCAAGTTCCAAACGAGAACCATTCATCCACTCTTTGTATGGCGCCGTATCCAAATAGTTAAAAGTCTGCTTCTTATCATTGTTGCGCCGAACCAAAAAGCTGTCTTCACGATTCCGCTGGTGTACGATATTTTGCCTGCGTCCTGCAATAGTCAAAGGAGTAAGTGCAAACACGCTATCACCATTAATTAGAGCGGGTGTTAAATGAATGAAGCGATTGGACTTCAATTGCAAACTATCCAAATTCAGCATGAACCTAACTTCGACACAACAGTCTGTCTTGCTAACTTTCAGTTTGTTAGCACGTATATTGCAGCCGAAAATCCCGATCTCTCCTTGTTGCGCCCATACACACAAAGGAAGGCACAATAAAATTGTCATAAATAGACATGACTTTATTATACTTCTCATAATTTTAATGAAGAAATTTATTACAGATTAGTTGTTTAGAACAAATAAACCAAACTAATGGCTGCTTTGGTCGGACCCCAATAGTTCTTTTTACCAGAAACTATGCGTTTGCCACATGAAGCACATGGATACTTGTCAAAAATCACCCGACCGTAGCCCACACCAATTTCCGCTTCAAGATTCCAGTGCTTGGACAAGAGCCAGTTATAACCATAGCTGAAACCACCCCCCCACATGTCGCCTTCAAAACGGTTGGTACGGGTTCCTTTCCATAGACCAAACGGCATTGTCACATTACCAATATTGAACTTCAGCCAATGCGCATGAATTCCAATAAAATGCCCATTGAAAGATTCACAAAACCAATAGCGCGCCTCGGGCTGTACCAATATATGCCTCCACTTGCGGTCATTGGAAAAATCCCACGCATTATAATTCCCTGAGATATCAAAAGTCCACTTAGGAGTTAATTCAAACTCTGCCCCCACATTAATGCTTCCAGTCACATCATACAACACATTTGTCTTTAAAGCAGTCTTTTGAGCGAAAACACCTACTGTTCCACACAACATCAAAAGAGCCAATGATAAACGTTTAATTATTAACATTATAAAGATTCTAAAATACACTTAAATACTCATCTCTTCTTTTGGGGCTGCAAAGTTAATTTGAACTGATTAAGTGATAATTATCAAAATGTCCATAATATATAATATTCTTTCCATATTTATAATTATCACATTTCAATATATTATAAACATACTATTCCTTTAATAAACATCTAATTTGTTCCTTTTTAATAAGTTCAGAAGGCGTACATTGAAAATAGCGCTTACAAAAGTTATTAAATTGAGGAAGCGAATTACATTCACTCTCCATCATCAATCTCTTTACCGTCATGTCTGGAAGTGAAGCCTTATAAGAGATTTCTTCCAATTTCTTTTGAAGAAGCCATTTCTTGGCTGAAATATGAAATTCATCCATGAATCTTTTATAAAATAGACTTTTACTCATATATGACAAAGCAACAAGTTCTTTAACAGACTTTACCCTCTTATAATTGTTAAATATAAAAGAACGAAAACCGGAAAAATTGGATAAAACAGGATAAAATAAATGGGCTAATTGCTCTTCTGTATAAAAAGAAAGCAAATTATAGAAAAGTTCCATTCTTTTGATCTCAGCCAATGTTCTACTCATAACTCCCGCATCCATATAGTCCATTATCTGCTTGCAAATATTTAATATGGACGGACAAAGTAATAAACTGTCCATATTATAGTTGTATTGATCTGATATTTTAATCAATGCATTCAGTACACGCATCTCATAGCTATCTACAAACGACTCTGTTTGAATAATAAGAAGACGTGTATCCTCTAAAAAGTTGACTGCAATAAAGGAATATTTGGTCAGCACAAAAAACTCACTATCTCCAATATTATTATGCCAAAGATGATTACACTTTATATTTATTTTACCTTGTATGATAGCGACTATCTTACCTCGCGTAACTTCCCTTTCCATATAGTCCCCTTTTTTAAAAGATAAACGAAGGAAATTCGTGTTACCCAAGATAAAATTAGATTGCAAACTGCATATACTTACAAACGTGTCTAATAGTTTTTTGTGTTCTTTCATCTCTTGATTTCAGTAATATAAAATAAAGCTAATGCAATATTACAATAGTTCGTTAAAAATTCGCCAAGCCTAAGCGGCTTTGGCGGTAAATAAAATGAGTTCTTTGAAAAGTTTGTC
>ENA-OQEY01000913-OQEY01000913.1-human-gut-metagenome-genome-assembly--contig:-NODE-913-length-14497-cov-3.747781_pt1 | contig 14497 bp, 5 predicted proteins | sample MGYA00242801_ERZ504647 | MGnify/ENA primary metagenome ERZ504647 (study PRJEB26092, sample SAMD00036204) | human gut metagenome | host: Homo sapiens | study: EMG produced TPA metagenomics assembly of... | reverse complement strand
CACATTGCCCTGCACGCTTGCCACACCGGGCACGCCGGCGACCACGCCGTAGGCCGTAAACGAACCGACCTTGGCATACGAGGAAGCATCAACTGGACGCCAAATTACTGGGGAGGCAACGGTTGGGTTCCCGTACTTCACATCCACTGTGGCCGGCAGAGTAGGCGCAGTACCGGTGGCGGTGGTCACGCTCTTCGGCGCAGTGATTGCCGGCGATTCGCTGGAGTCGGAGCCGACTTCCCATTCAGCAACGGCCACGGAGGCATAGCCGCCATCCACAGCTTGACCGGTCATGTCGAGCTTTAAGGCAGTAGTGGTCACCGCATCGAAGGTGACGGCGTTGGGGTTGGCCTTGCCTGTGGTCGTTGTATAGGCACTCGGGTTGGTGACATCCTTCCATGTGCCGTCCGCGTCCAAGTACTGAATCTTCCACGAGGCGGGCGCGCGCAGAGCGTTGGAATCCACGTCGAACCAAACCTTAGACGAGTTGACGCGCACAGTGCCATCCCATTGGTAGACCAGAGAATCGCCGGACTGCGATTGCGGGATAGAACGGTAGTTGGTCCAGTGATTCGGCGGGACCACAGCGGTTTGCAACACACGGCCGTCGTTCACCGAACCCTTCCAAGCAGGCGTTTCAGTGAACGTGGCGCTCACCTTTGCGTACGGAGCCCCGTTGGTGGAGGGCTGCGTTTTCTCGGCCTTGGTTGGATGGGCGGTGGAAACCATCTGGCCGTCGGCGGTCCAATCGACTTCATCAATGCACACGGCACGGCGGAAATCGGTGCCGCCTTCCTTGTCGCCGGTGTGATAGGTCACATACCATTTGTCGCCGAACTGGAGCACCGAGGGGTGCATCGTGGTGGCCGAGCCAGAAGGCACGATTACGCCTTGGTACTTCCATGGGCCGAGCGGGCTGTCGGAAGTGGAGTACTGGATGCAAGCTTGATAGTTCGATTCCACGCAGGTGGCCGTGCCCGAACCGGGCTTACCGCCGTCGTACACGTTGTAATAGGTATCGCCCTTACGGAACACCCACGCCGCCTCGAAGAATCCCTTCGGGCCGTTCGCGTTGCTGTCCGCGTCCTTCATGGTGTGGAGGTTCGGCGTGGTGCCATCAGCCTTGGTTTCCACCTCGGTGTATGAGGTGCGGCCGGTTGTGGCGTCCTTCTTCATCTTGATGGCGAGCTGAGTGCCGAACGTACCAAAGTGCAAATATCCGGTGCCATCCTCGTCCACAAAGAATGCCGGATCGATGGTTTCAATCTGGGTTTGCGATGTGGTGAGCAGCGGCTTGCCGATGGCATCCTTCCACGGGCCGAGCGGACTCTTCGACTTGGCCACGCCGATGGCGAACGGGTCCTGTCCAGCCGCCTCAGAAGCCTTGTCCTTCACCGGCACGTAGTAGTAGAACCAATCATCGGAAGTGTCGCTCGGGGTGCCGTTATCGTCGGCTACGACTTGGCCGGCGTACGCGCCATCGCCGGTGGCCCAGCTGAACAGGTCTGCCTTGGCGATGGTCTTGTAATGTGTCCATTTGCCTTGATTCAGGCCGTCTTCATCGGTGACGTATACGCCCCAGTCCTTCATGTTGAAGGAGCCGTAGTCGGGCGAAGCCTCATCGTGACCGGTGAAGACGAAGAGTTTGCCGTCATAGCTCAGCGCGGATGCATCTGCAGAGTAGTAGTTCTGCGAAAGATCGTTCGGGGTGTCAATACCCTCGTTCTGCCCGATGGGGTTGCGCATGTAGCTGGGCAGTGCGCTATTGTCGATTTGGGTGACGGTGACATCAGGATTGTTATACGGCAGTTCGTTATACGCGTGACCGGCAACGCTGGGCGCGTTGTCAGCGGTGGCTGAATCGGCGGCCATTGCGGTCGGCGCAAGGGCAAGGCCTGACAGCAATGTCGCTGCGGCGACGAGTCCACCGGCCACCCCGCGAACCGATTGCGCGGATACATGGAAACTCATAGTGCTCCTCATTGAGTGAGTGAAAAGAGTAATGATGGGTAGAAGGAAAAGGCTAGAGCCCCCTCTGTGAGGGGGCTCACTCGGCAGAATGACTCCGTTGCGGGTCAGGCCGAGTGGCGAGCCGAGCCGTGGTCGCCGGACTGGCGACGCTTCAGGATGGTCACGCCTGCGGCGGTGAGCAGCACGGCAGCCGCAGCAACTACGGAAACCGCGGCACCAGTCGGAGGCACACGATCACCCTTGTTGTCCTTATCATCCTTATCAGTGTCGGTCACACCAGGCTGCTGGGAGCCGGGCTTCTGCTCAACCTTGGTGGCCCAAAATGCCTTGTCAAGGGCATCCTGTGCGGCATCGACATCGGCCTGCTTGGCATCCTTGTCGTCGTACACCTTCTGAGCGGCGGCAATCTGGCTCTGCAGAGCCTGCCATGCCTCCTCGGTGTACTTCGACTTGTCAGCCTTCTTGGCCTGCTCGATGGAAGCCTCGAGGGACTCCTTCTTCACCGTTTCGGCGGCGGGCTTCTCTTCCAAGGCTTTGACGGCCTTGTTCAGCGAAGCGGACGCTTCCTGGACGGCGGCCTGAGTGACCTCACCGACCTCACCGACCTTGAGCACACCTTCCGCAGCCTCGATGGCCTTGTTCAAGGCCTCGACACTCTTATCCGTGTACTTGCCGGAAGCGGCCTCGGCTTTGGCCGCATCGATGGCCGCCTGCAACGTGGACTTCTCCACGTCGGTGGCGAGCGCAACGAGTGCCTTCTGGCCGTCCTCGAGCTTGGTCACCTGCTCGGCGACCTGTTCTTCGGTGGCATTGACATCGTCGTACACAGCCTGGGCAGCGTCAATGCTTTGCTGGAACTCAGCCCATGAAGCGGCGGTGTAGCGGTTTGCATCGAGGCCGTTGGCTGTGTCAAGAGCCGACTTGAGCGCGGTCTTGTCGACCGGGGTAGGTTCAGGCTCGGTGCCGTCAATACCATGCACGCCCCACTCGGCCACGGCGGCCCCGAAGGTGCTGCTGCCGGTGTGCGGAGTGAGCACGAGTCGCAGCGACTTGGTGGTGACCGGCTTGAAGGTCACAGCGCTCCAACCCTTGGCATCGGTATCCGCACGAGAAGCCGGCGAATTACGCACGATGGTGTAATCCTCGGTGGGCTCGACGTCCTTCCAAGAACCATCCTCGGCGAGGTACTGAATCTTCCAAGCGTCCGGGACTTCCAGACCACCCTTCGAATCGTCAGTCTCAGCGAAGTTGGCCCAGAACTGGGCGCGGCTCTGGTCAACGGTCACGGACTGACCGAAGTCGTACTGGGCGTACATGCCGTCCTTTGCCTTGCCCCAAGAACCCCAGACCTTGTCGTTGACGTTCTGATCATCCGTGGTCGGCCAAGTATCATCGACGACTACGCCGTCGTTGAGCTTGCCTTCGGCCGGTGACCAGGTTGCCTCGGAATCAGGCGAAATGGTGGTCTTGGTCGCCTTGCCTTCAATCCAACCGACCAACGGCTCAGGCTCAGGCTCCGGCTCCGGAGTGGAGGAACCGTTCGGGTCGGCAACCACGTGGACAGTGAGCTTGGCAGCTGCGGAAGATGAACCGTCGTCGACGGTACCAGCCACCTCGTAGTCACCAACCTTGGTCAGGTCGATGGCCTTGATGTCGGCATCCTTCCACGTGACCTTGCGGTCGTCGTTGTATCCGTTCGGGAACTTCACCGGAACCGTGGCGGGCAGGTCGATGGACTTGGCGTTCTGGTAGACGGTCTGCTCAACCGGCTGCGCATTACCCACGGTCTGCGATGCGGTATCGGAACGAGCCGCGATGTGTGCAACCGTACCGTTCAGCGCACCGGCGACGGTGCCCTTGACATCGAATACGGCATCGGCGGCCAGCTGAGCGTCGGTCACCTTACCCCACGTGACGGCGAGGTCACGGCGAGAACCGTCGGTGTATACGGCGCTCACGGTGGATGGCAGCTTCAGATCATCAGCCTTGGAACCGGTCTGCACCAGTCGGTTGACTTCGTCCACGCTCACCGGCTCGATGGCGTACGCCTCGAACTCGGAAGCACCCACGATGGCGCCCTTCGGGAAGACCACGCGCAGCTTGTCGGTTTCGACGGCGTCGGCGAACTTCACTTCGTTGCCTTCGTTCCGGTTGACCGTGTAGGACTGGCCGTCAGCCAGTTTCACATCCTGCCAGTTACCGTCAGCGTCAGCGTACTGGAGCTTCCAAGATGAGACCATCGGCACGCCACCGCCATCGGTCCAGAAGAAGACCTTGGCCTTCTTCAGCGGCACCTTGCCGGCCCACTTCAGTTGCAGCCACGGCTCCACACCAGTGGAGTCGCCCCAGTTGTTCCAGGTCTCGTTCGGCGTGTTGGCGTATACCACCTGACCGTCGATGACCTTCTTGGCGTTGTCCTTCGGCTGGTAGCCGTTGGTATAGCTGGCAGAGGCGCTCGACTGCGGGGCTACGTTCACGGTACCGTCAGAGGGGATGCCGTGAACGGTGATTTCCTTGGAGCCTTCCTTCTCGCCATCGGAAGCGGTGAGCTTCAGGACGTAGTCACCCTCCTTGTTGAAGGTGACGGTGGTGCTGGCAGCGGAGGCGTCCACGAACTTCGCAGTACCGCCTTCCGGACCGGAGACCTGGGACCATGTGGTGGTGACGTCGCCTTCTGCGGGCAGACCGTCATCCTTCACCGTACCGACGAGCTTGGCACCAGATGAGGTGCTGGAAGACACGTAAGCATCCACCTGCGGAGTCTGGTTCTCGGAAGTGCCGTCAGCCTTGATACCGGTGTTGTAGGCTTCGATCTCCTTGACACCGACGGCCATGCCGGCCTGCGGCGTGAAGGTGACGCGGATGGTCGTGGTCTCCACCGGAGTGAACTGGATACGGTTGTAGTTCGCGCCCGCGTAGTTCGGGGTGCGCACCTGATCCGCAATCGGGGCCCATGTGCCGTCATCCTTCTGGTACTCCAACTTGTAGTTGGCGGGCTCGGCATAGCCGGAGATGGTCTGGCTGGACGAGCTCTGGTAGAAGTACAAGCGGATGTCGTCGATCTTCTGCTTGCCGTCCTTGAACTTGATATTGAGCGTGTCGGTCTTGTTCTCAGAGCCCTTGGTACCCCAGAACGATTCCATCACGGTCTTGCCGTCCACCGCGTTCTTGGCCGGGTAGTTGGTGTCCTTCTCGGCGTAGGTGGTACCGGTCACGTCCGCGTCCTTGGCCACGTTCGTGGTGGACTTGGAGGCGGAGTCGACGTTGGTGCCGGACTTGGCGAACAGGTCGGTCACGCGCTGATCGGCATTGAAGGTAACCTGATTGGCGGCCTTCACGTTCTTGACGGCTTCGGCGCCGACGGTAACCTGGGCACTGGAATCGTCCTTGACCTCGACCGTTCCCGCAGCCGGGTCATAGATGAGGTGCGCCAGCTTGTCGGAGGTGAAGGCGAGCTTGCCGCCCACGTACAGGCTGTAGCCAGCAGGACCACCGTAGTGGCTGCCGTCCTTGTCCCATACGATGGAGACATCCTGATCGTGGTAGCGCAGGTTGTTTACCGTGAAGTAGTTCCAACCGGGGATTTCGATCGGGTTTAGCTCAATCTTGTTGTCCTCGCGCGGCACCATACCGGCTACGTCCTCGACCATCGTCCAGTTCGTGGTGCCGAGCTGGGTGTGGTGGATCCAGGAGCGGTAGGTGATCTTGCCGCCGTTCTGTGCGGCGTCAAGGTTCTTGTCGAGGTTGTTGATCACGCCGTCACCGTTTACATCGCCGACGTTGTTGTTATCCTCGTTCCAGAACTCGTTTTGATCAAGGTAGTTGTTATCGCCGCCCTGATAGTGCGCGAACGCCACCCAGTACAGCAGTTTCTTGAACTGCTCATTGGTGATGTAACCGTTCTTGGCTGCATCGTAGTTGCGAATACCGGCCGAGTAGACCTGCAGCAGCGGCTGTGCGTTGATAATGGAGAAGTTGTTGGAACCGGGGAAGTTCAGCGCCGCCTTGTCCGCTTGGTTGGCGGTGAAGAACGGGAAGATCGGGAACTCGTTGGAATCCTCGAACAGGCGCAGAGCCTTGTTGTAATCTTCGTTGCCGGTAGGCATCAGGCCTTCGGAGTACGGGTAGTAGTTATTGATCTCCTTGTACTTGGCGAAAGCACCGTCGTTCAGCCACCTGTGCTTGAGCAGGTTGTCGGACTTGTCCCACAGTTCAGTGGTGACTTCTTTCTGGATCTTGTCGGCGATGGCCTGCATCTTCTCGGCGTTGGCGGTATCGCCAGCAGCCTTGTATGCCTGAGCAGCCGCGTTAGCGTTGGCCCACATATTGGCGGAACCATCGGCGCGATCCATGCGCTGGCCGGAGCGACCCGGCTCAGAGAAGGAAACGGCGTCGGCATCGTTACCGGTCATCGACCACCAGGACCAGTCAATCAAGCTGTTGTCATTGTTGTTCTGGTTGTCGTTGTTGTCCGGCTCGCTCTTGGAAGCGAGTAGACCTTGCACGTCCTCGGCACCCTGGTCGGCCAGCTTCTCGGCCACGGTGGACGGACCGCCGTGCACCTTGTAGGAGTCCCAGCCGGCGCGCGTGATGTACTGCGTGTAGCTATGGTTCCAGTTGGCCGGGTCGCCCGGATTGTCGTGGTAGTAGTAATAGCCCGCCTTGCTCTTCTTGGCGGTATCGCCGGCGGAAAGCCAGGTGCCGTAGGAGTACTCGGGGTTGCGGAACCACTTGGTGTCCATCATGAACATGCCGGAGGTGAGCACGATCTGGTTGTTGTAGCCGAGCACACCCTCGATGGAGGTCGGGTACTGGAAGGTGTTGCCAGGTATGTTGGCGTCGAGCATGTTGAAACGACTCAGCCACCAGCGGTAGACCACGGTCTTATCGATGTTGTCTTCCGGAGTGTCCACATAGGGAGCGTTATCGACCCACCACTTGTTGTAGGTGGTCACGGAATCCTTGTAGGAGGCGGCAGCATCCTTAAAGTCGCCGGTGTAACGGGCCTCATATTCCTTGGTGGAGTCAGGCAGTTCGTTGGCGATCAGGCCGAGCTGAATCTTGACGGTCTGCGGTTCGTTGGCCTTGAGGCTCAACGTGCTGGTGAGTTTGCCACCGCTGACGATCCAGTTGGAACCGTCCTGGTTGTTGGCGGAGAAGCGCGGATAGATGGTCGTCAGGTTGTTCTTGACGTTCACGCGGCCAGTAAGTTCGGTGGCACCATCAGCACCCTCGGCGGCGAACGGCGAGGCCGTGGTCAGTGTGACATCGCGGTCCTGCGTGCTTTCCACGGTGAGGTTCGCAACCATCACGTTGTTGTAGGTGATGTACTTGACTTCCTTGATCTTGAGGCTCTTGCCACCGGTCTGGAACAGGGAGGTGAAGTAGCTCGGCGTCTGCTTGCGCTGGGAGGCGTCTTCGTTAAGGGTCTGGTTTGATCCATCAGCGTTTACGGTAACGGTGAAGCCGCTCCTGCTGGTCTGGTCCCAGTAGGCGGTATCACCCACAAAACCGAGCTGATTAGGCGTGTGCGTGTACATGTAGGCGGCGCGACCACGGGTGAACAGGTAGTTGTTGCCGTCGGAGCCTTCATACGAGTAAGCACCCTTGTCGTTCGTGCCTTTACCAGTTGGCTGTGCACCAGTACGGGTGAGAATCTTATCGATCCAGAAGTCATGGTCGGTGTCGATGCCGGCCAGGTTCTTCACGTCGTTATCGAATGTCTCCTGCAGATAGCTGACGGCAGGGTTATATGTGGTGTTGTTCGCCGCCGTCTTCATCGGATCATCAGATCCCTTGAACGACGGATATGCCACATCCGCATTCTTGATGACGGGCGCATCGGCTGCCTGCGCGGTGACTGCACCGCCGGTGGCCAGTGTGGCGACCGCTGCAACCGCGCCGATTGACGCAAGCCACCGCTTTCGTGTTGATTGATGCATTCCTGCTTGGACCTCTCCGCCCCGGTCTTTCGCGTCTTCGCTCAGGCTACGTCGCATCTATGCGACCAGGACTTCTTCTGTGGATGCTGGGCCGCAGAGCCCGTTCTCCGTCAGTTTCCTTTATTGGCTATTGGGTTCACCGGAATGAGTATCTTCAGTGAATCTGGTGTGATATCCGCCATGGATATCACGGTTGGAGCAATTCACCGAAGCTGATTCCACATCATAACCGAGCGAATACGGTTTCACAACTTTCCCTCAGTGATATCAACCATCTTATACAACAAAAACCCGGTAATTTCTCAGCTTTCGCATTTATTTTCGCATTAGAGCATTGCTGCGTTTCGCCGTGTCGCAGTACCTACGGCGCAACGATTCAGCCTCGCTGAATCAGGAACCAACAGGCTCCCGCTGGCGGGAGCTGGCTCGCAAAGCGAGACTGAGGGTGGCTTACACGGTACCGCTTATGACCGCCCTCAGTCGACTCCGCCGACAGCTCTCACAGCAGGAGCATATAATTAAAAAATAATCTCCTGCACGGGTATTACCCCGCACAGGAGACCTCATTCCCCGGATGTGTTTTCGGCTCCAATCGATACTGACATCCGGCCTATGCCGTCATCGACTTATTACAGACGATGGCGGCATAAGTATTTTTTTGCCGGCCAGTTGCGCGCAGGCCGGCATATCGCCGATATTTATCGACGCTGGAAGACACGCATCTCGCCTATCTCGCGGTTGGCCCACGAGTAGTACGGCACCAAGCGCAGCGTCGCGGGTTCGCCCGCACGCGGTTCGTCGGCATCCACGTACAGCGGCGCGTCATCCTCGTCGGCGTGCTCGCGCACTGCCGGCAAATCAACGGTATCGACGCCACCCAGCAAGTCGGCCTGGAAAGCCACAGCGGCATCCGCACCGGTGACGCCATCGGCCAGACGATAGTTCCACAGATCACCGGGGTTATCGACCTGTTCGGCGCAGTAGACCAGCGGTCCGCGCATCACGGCCACCTGGCCGGCGTCGGAGCGCACGCGGGAGTTGGCGCGCACGAACTTGACGGACATGTCGAGCTCGAGCGCAATCTCCAACGTATCGCCGGCGTTGACCATAAGGTATACGAAGCCGTCTTCCAGCGAGCCCACTGCGGGCTTGCCGTTCACGGTCAGCGTGTAGGAGCCCCGCGACCAGCCGGGGATGCGCAGTCCAAATCGGACCGAGCTGTCAGTGGCGCTGGCGGGCAGGCTCACCGTGTATTCCACATGGCCATCCCACGGGAAGTTCGAACGCTGCTCGACCGTCAGGCCGGAAGCGAATTCGGCTGTGTTGGCGATGAACTGGTGGCTCAGCACGGTCTTGCCGCCGTCGCGCTCGGTGTAGATGTAGCGGTCCACGGAGGCGATGAGTCGGGCGATGTTGGCCGGGCAGCAGGCGCAGCCGAACCAGTCGACGCGGTGGGAGAGCACGTGGTGGCGGTCCGGGTTATCCAGTCCGTCAGGCGTGGTCTCCAGTGCATTGACGTAGTAGTACTGCTTGCCGTCGAGCGAGATGCCGGCAATGGAACCGTTGAACAGTTCCTTCTCCAGCACGTCGGCGTATTCGCCCTTGGGCTCGAGGTCGAGCATCTGCTGGGCGAACATGCTCATAGCCACGGAAGCACAGGTCTCACCGTACATCGTGTCGTTCGGCAGATCATAGTCGTAGGTGAACGACTCGCCCACGTGGGTGGAACCAATCGCGCCGGTGACATACATACGACGGGTGACGATGTTCTTCCAGAAACGCTTGGCGGTGTCGATCAGCCCCCGATCGCCGAGCAGTCGGCCCACATGGGCCACACCAGTGCACAGGTAGCCGACGCGCACGGCGTGGCCATCCGCGGTCTGCTGGTCGCGCACAGGTTCGGCAGCCTGGAAGTAGGTGGGCTTGTAGAAGCCGAGGTCGGGGAAGATGTTGTCGCCGTTCAGGGCCTTCAGCTGCTTGGTGTAGAACTGAGGGTCTTGGCCGCGCACGTCGATGAGGTATTGGGAGAGCGTCAGGTAACGCTTTTCGCCGGTTTCCTCGTACAGTTTGGCGAGGGCGAGTTCGATTTCCGGGTGGCCGTCGGCGCCGTGGATCTTGCCTTCTTCGGGGCCGAAGTTGGCATCCAGGCAGTCGGCCATCTTTTTGGCGACTTCAAGGGCCTGCTCGTTGCCGGTCACCTGATGGTAGGCGACGGCGGCCTCGATGTAGTGACCCATCACGTACATCTCGTGGCTCTGCTGAATCAGGCTGAAGCGCGGGCGGTCGGCCCATACGCCGGACTTGATCTGGTACGGGGTGTCCAAATAGCCGTCCGACTGCTGGGCGCGGGCGATGAGATCGACCGTGCGGTCGCACAGCGCCTTGAGCTCGGGATCCGGGTGGTATGCCAATGCGTAGGCGGCTTCCTCAAGCCACTTGTAGACGTCGGAGTCTTGGAAGACCATGCCATGGAACTCGTCGTCCAATTCGCCGGCGGCAACCTTCAGGTTGGCAACCGCATGGCTCTTGTTGTCAGCCAGCTGGTTGCCGGCTGGGTCGTCGGGCACCGTGGTGTCGATCTCGTCGTTCATCACGCCCCACTGGTAGGGGATGACGGATTCGACGATCTGGTCGCGACGCCGCTTCCAGAACGGGGAAGTGATTGTAACGTTCATGATCAGCCCTTCACGGCTCCAGCCATAAAGCCCTTGACGTAGTACTTCTGGAGTGCGAGGAACAGGATGGCGCAGGGAATCAGCAGGATCACGACGCCGGCCTCAGTGGCACCGTAGTCGATAACACCCATGGTCTGCTGACGCATGTTCACCATCGCCAGCGGAAGGGTGGACTTGGACGAAGAGCTCAAGTACAGCGGAATCATGAAGTTGTTCCATGCTTCAAGGAAGGCGAGCAGGCCAACCGTAACCATCGAAGGCTTGACCACCGGCACCAGGATCTTGAACAAGGCCTGGAGGCTGTTGCAGCCGTCGACCATGGCGGCCTCCTCCATGTCCTTGGGGATCGCGTCGAACGCGTTGCGCATGATGAACGTGCTCATAGGCAGCTGGAACAGGGTGATGACCAGGCCCACGCCCAGCAGGCTGTCGTTCAGGCCGATCTGCTTGTACCAGACCATCAGCGGGATCAGCAGCGAGGCGTACGGTACCATCAGGATCGACAGGGTGACCATGAAGCCGAGGTTGCGGCCCGGGTAGTCGAAGCGGGAGAACGAGTAGCCGGCCAGCGTACAGACGACCACGGAGAACACGACCGCGACCAGAGTCACGATTACCGAGTTGAACAGGTACTTGGGCAGACCTTCCTGATAACCGAACAGGGTCAGGTAGTTGGCCACGCCCCAGCCCTTGGACTGGGCCGAACCGGCCTGCGGGCTGAACGAGCAGATGATGACCCAGACCAGCGGGCTGATGAAGATGATGGCCAGCAGGGCCTCGAGGATCCGGGCGATGATACGCTTCCACAATGGGGTAGTCATAATGTGTTACCTCCCCTTTCTCACTTGGTGTTGTCGCGCATGCCGCGCATCTGGATGGAGTTGATGATGACCAGGGCCACCAGCACGATCAGCGAGAGCGCCGCAGCCATACCCAGATCCTTCTTGGAATCGAAGGCGAAGTTGTAGATGAGCTGCACCACGGTCATGGTGGAGTTGTTCGGACCACCCTTGGTCAGAATGAAGAACTGATCGAACGCGAGGATCGAGCCGGTCACGCAGTAGACCAGGCACATCACGATGGTCGGCTTCATCAACGGCAGGGTGATCGAGCGGAAGATACGCCAGGAACCGGCGCCGTCCATGCGGGCCGCCTCGTACAGATCACCGGGGATAGCCTGCAGACCGATCATCATCAGCAGCATGTAGTAGCCCGAGAAACGCCAAACAATCACGATAATCGTGGCCCACAGGGCCGACTGGCCGGTGGCCAGCACCGAACCACCCTCCTGCATCAGGCCCAACGAGCTCAGAATCTTGGTGACAGGGCCCACCTGCGGGGAATACAGGGCGTAGAACAGCAGGGACGCGGACGCCAGGCCCGTCGCGGACGGCAGCAGGAAGCAGGTACGCAGCACGTTGTTCCACTTCGAGCTCTCCTGCACAATCATGGCCATGCCCAGACCAAGGACCAACAGGAAGACCGTGACGATCACGGTGTACTCGAGCGTGAACCAAATCGAGGGCCAGAACAATTTGTTCTCGAACACCTTGACGAAGTTGTCCGGGAAGTTCACGCCGCGGTTGCCACCCAGCAGGCTCCAACGAGAGCAGGCCATGACGACCAGTAGAACAATCGGCACGAAGAACAGGACGATAATCATCAGCCAGTCCGGAAGTGCGTACAGCAGACCTCGCCTGGTCTGCGCCGCCTTCGCCTTGGACTTATGCACGGGCACAGCCCCGGCGCTCTTGGAAACACTCGACATGTTTCTCTCTCCTTTGGGAAATTACTGTGAAATGGTAATCACGGAATCCGAATGCAATCCGATGTCAGGGCTTCGAGGAAGGAGGACTCCGAAGCCCCGCCAACACACCGCATTCATAAGGTATGTAGTGATGAAGGAAGAGAAGGAATGAAGAAGAAGATAGAAGTTCGATTATGTGGTTGAGCCGGCTCCTGCCCTCACAAGGGAGGGACCGGCTCAATCTGTTCAGTTATTATTCAGTTATTGCTGTGATTTGATGAGTGATGGTGAGGAGCATCACCACCGAATCACTGGGCAGACAGGACGTCGGTGACGGCCTTGTTGTCGGCCTTGAGGTCACCGGAACCCCACACGGCGTTCTGCACGAGCAGCTGCCACGGGGAGCCAGCGGCGTTGAAGGCTTCGTTGAAGGCCGGGGACTTCGGGGTCTGGCCGTTGCCGTCGATAATCACGGAGTTGATGGTCTGGATGCGTGGGTCAGCGTCTTTGTAAGCGGTCTTCAGGGTCTGGATGTTGGAGGCGGTGTCGCCTTGGTCAGCGAAGACTTCCTTCTGAGCGTCAGACTGCATCAGCCAGTAGAGGAAGTTCCAGGCCTGAGCAACGTGCTTGGAGTCCTTGGAGATACCCATGGCATCGCCGCCGAGGAACGTGGAGGTCTTGCCTTCCTTGGTGCCCGGGATCGGAGCAACGCCGACCTCGAAGCCGCCGTCCTTCTCAGCATCGAACAGAGCAGTGGTGGAGGTGTTCGGGTAAGGCATAACGCCGATCTTGCCGTTCGCGAACGGAGCGGTCCAGGTGGCGCCGGTCTCTTCCTTGGAGCCTGCACCCAGGCCGTTGGTGGTGTTGGCCAGCTCCTTGTAAGCGTCCAAGACGCCCTTCATGGAGTCGTTGTCCAGGGTGGCCTCGGAGCCATCCTTGTTCATGACGGATTCGCCGTCAGCCCACACGGACGGGAAGAGGTCGAAGACCAGAGCACCACCGGACTGACCGGCGAGGTAGGAGCCTGCGACGCCATCCTTGCTGAGGGCGGCGACCTTCTTGGCCTGCTCGACGAACTGGTCGATGCTCTTCGGACCCTGCTCCGGGTCCAGACCGGCTTCCTTGTACAGGTTCTTGTTCCAGACCATCACGGAAACGTCAGTGATGAACGGCAGGGTGTACTCGGCGCCATCAACAGTACCGGCTTCGATGTGGCCCTGCTGCAGGTCGGCCTTGTTATCCAGGCCATCGATTTGCTTGGTGATGTCGGTGAAGATGCCCTCGGAAGCCCAGTACGGAATACGGACCACGTCGCCGGCGAGGATGTCAGGCAGGGAGTCGGTCTGCGAAGCGCCGCCGACCTTGCCTTCCATATCGTCGTTCGGGATGATCTCGAGCTTGACCTGGTTCTTGTGGCTCTTGTTGTAAGCCTCGACCACGTTCTTGGCCTGACGCTCCAGAGGGGAACGGGTCCACAGGGTGATCTCGGTACCATCGTCGGTGCCCTTGGCCGGGATACCTTCGGCGGTGGCAGTGCCACCATTGCCGGAGCCACCACAGGCGGCCAGCGGAACGATCAACGCGGCGGCAGCGATGCCAGCAAGAGTACGGGTCAGTTTATTGAAAGACACCATGTTCGCTTCTTTCTCTATATATCCGCTCAACTATGAGAGGCGGTGGCGGACGGTCCGCCTCCTTGGTTTCGCCCTGCTCGCTCCTTTGCCCGGAGCAGGTAACACTGCGAAAGCCTTTTCTCAATATAAACGAACATGGAAGTTTTTGCAAAAGCGCTTTCGCATTTTCGCGTTTTTTCTCACATCAAACGGGTTCGAGACTGTGATTCGACTATGAATAACGTGCTTGAATTGGCTTAATATCAATGATTATTCCGGCGTGTCGAGCAAATCAAACAAAAGCGAACATGGAAGTAACGCTTTCTTTCACTTACCTTGCACTTGAACAATTTCCCTGACTACGCCACGCCGAAAAAAAGATGTTTGCGAAAGTTTTCGCATTGAAGCTACAATTATTCCCAGATGCAATGGCGCGCCACACCGTATGAGGTATTTCATCGCAAAACAATGCGCTATATACTGCTGAAGAACCAAGGAATCGAGGCATGATGACCCAGCCAGCAACCGGACGGGCAGCGCGACTTGAGG